>Ga0209394_1001507_pt1 | contig 13433 bp, 16 predicted proteins | sample JNZ201metaG_FD_184122 | JGI IMG/M metagenome (GOLD analysis project Ga0209394, IMG submission 184122) | Hot spring microbial communities from Jinze hot spring, China to study Microbial Dark Matter (Phase II) - JNZ 20120812A (SPAdes) (version 3) ... | reverse complement strand
CTCATGGAAGGGCAGTCATGAGGCTCGGTGTAAACATAGACCATGTGGCAACCCTTAGGCAGGCAAGGAAAACCTTTGAGCCAAGCCCTCTTTTTGCAGCCTTGATTGCCCAGCAAGCAGGAGCACATCAGATTACCCTTCACTTAAGAGAGGACAGAAGGCATATACAAGAAGAGGACTTGGAGCTTATAAAAAAGGCAGTGCATGTGCCAGTGAACCTTGAAATGGCACCAACGGAGGAGATGAAGACTATAACCCTAAGGGTTAAACCCAACAGAATAACCCTTGTCCCAGAAAGGAGAGAGGAAATAACCACAGAAGGTGGTTTAAACGTGCTGACTATGAAGGAATATCTGAAGGAATACCTAAAAGACCTCAAGGAAGCTGGAATAGAGGTTTCCCTTTTCATAGAACCAGAAGAGCCCCAAGTATACGCAAGTAAGGAAGTGGGGGCTGATGCTGTGGAACTCCACACTGGAAGGTATGCAAACCTTTTCAACTCGCACAAAATTGAGGAAGCAAAGAAAGAAATACAAAGACTAAAAGAGGCTGGTCTAAAGGCAAGGTCTCTGGGTCTAAGGGTTTACGCGGGGCATGGTCTTACATATAAAAACACTTCTTTACTTGTAGAATCTTTGAGGGATGTGGTAGAAGAGCTAAACGTGGGTCATTCTATAATCTCCAACGCACTTCTATGGGGTATGGAAAGGGCTGTCAAGGAGTTCTTGCAACTACTTAGGGATTAGCTATATTTATACACTGTTATGGCGAAGAAGGAAGAGTTAAGAGAAGAATACCTTGAGGAACAAGTGGAGGAGTTAAGAAGAGATTTGTTTAAGCTCTTTGAGGTCTTGTTGCCGCCAAAGGAGGTAAGAAGGGAGGTGATGAAGAATCTATACACCATGGAGCTTTCCTTTTGGAAGATAATCAAGACTATAGTAGACTACGAAGTCCAGAGGCTTGAAAGCAGAGTGGAAGGAAGGGAGAAAAAGGAAAAGGTGAAAAGAATAGAGGTGGAGTAAAATATTCTCGTGCTCAGAGATATTGGTCTTATATTCCTTGCTTTTAGGGTTTTGCTTTTTGTCTTCTTTCTTGGGCTATCTATTGATAAGTCTCCGTGGGGGCAAGCTATCGTAATTATACCTGCTGGTGTCTACCTATCCCTTGGTATATATACTTTTCTCTATCCAGGCAAACTAAGGCTGTTCAAAAACTACGGAGACCTTCTTTTTCTACCCTTGCTTGCCTTTCTCTCCGGTCATAAAGAGGCATTGCTCGCACTTACCGCACCGATAGCTATCTACACGAGCAGAAACGCTCTTAGGGGTATACTCTTCCTCTGGCTTTTCGTAGGTTTAGGCTTTTATTACTACGGTGTCTGGGGATTTGTGCTTTTACCAGTTTCTCTCGCCCTTTTTATGGCATCCTTGCATCCAGACCTTGTGGAGGCTCTGAGGAAGGAAAGGTTCTACATAAGAAACTTAAGAAAGTCCTATTCCAAACTAACCAGTGAATATGCAAGATTAGAAAAACGTTCTCAAAATACATTTATAGACGGACTGCTTCTTGACCTGCTTGTCCAGAGCAAAGACATTTACGAGTATCTAAGACATGTAAAAGATGCCTTTGAGTTGAAAATGGTAAGCATAACGCCTTCCAAGGGGGATTACATGAAAGAGCCAGTGGTTGACATAGACAATCAACGCTATTGCGTTCCTGTAAGGCTTGAAAGGGGAGAGGTCAATGTGTGCTTTCATGTAAATAACCCTATGCAACTTTATGATAAGGGGCTACTGAAAACCCTTGAAAGGGCAGGAAAGCTTATAAATTTATACATAGAAGGTCTTGAAGAAAGACCTCAGGCAAAAGTTATAGCGGTGTGAGGTGATAACATGGAGGTTTTAGAGGAAAAGGAAGAGGTTCTTGACCTTACAGGGCTCATGTGTCCTTTGCCTGTGGTGATGACTTCAGAAAAAATGAGGAAGCTAAAGGAAGGTCAAAAACTCGTGGTCATATCCACAGACCCAGGCTTTGAGAGGGATATACTAAGCTGGTGCAGTCAAACAGGCAATGAGCTCGTAAGTCTAAGAAAGGAAAATGGCAAAGTGGTTGCAGTGCTGAGGAAAGGCTCTCAAGCCATAGAACCCTCTCTATGGTATTGGGTCAAGTTTCACTCTCTTGGAGTAAAGCTCCATGTAAGGCACATCCTCATGAGCCTAAACCCCTTTATCAAAAAACCTGACCACTTTATAACCTTTACCGCCATATCGGAAGGCACAAGAGCGGAGAAGTTTTTAGGTGGCAGAGCCAAGCTCATACCCATACCCGATGAGATTGACCCAAGATGTGGTGTGGTGCTTGCGGTGCATGGCTACAAGGAGGCAAAGGAAATATACGACCAACTACAAAAAGAGGGCTTTGGTGTAGAGGCTATATACAAAAAAGAAGGTAAGGAATACAGGAGGGTCTATCCATAGGAGTTTTGGAAAGGATAGTTGAGAACAAAAAAGCTGAGATAAGAAAAGACCCAGATTACATAAAGGCTTTGGAGGAAAGGGTAAGCCTTAGGGACTCTTTCTTTTCCTTTGAAAAGGCTCTTTGTTCTTGCAGGACAAGGATAATAGCGGAGGTCAAAAGGGCTTCGCCTTCTGAAGGCAGAATAAAAGACATATCCGCAGGGGAGCAAGCCAAACTCTATGAAAAAGCAGGCGCGGTAGCCATATCTGTGCTTACAGATAAGAAGTTCTTTAACGGCTCTCTTGAGGACTTGTATGAGGTAAGACAGAGGGTAAGCCTTCCCTTGCTTAGAAAGGACTTTATCCTTGACCCTGTGCAGGTTCTTGAGGCAAAGGCTTATGGTGCGGATATAGTGCTTCTAATAGTTAGAATCTTGGAAGATGGGCTACTGAGAGACCTTCTGGATTACTCCAAAGAGCTTGGGCTTTCTCCTCTTGTAGAGGTCTTTAGCCTTGAGGAAGCGGAAAGGGCTCTAAAAGTTGGTGCTTACATAATAGGCATAAACAACAGAGACCTTAACACCCTTAAGGTAGACACAAGCCTTTCTGAAAGGCTTGCACCAAAGGTAAAAGAGATGGGAGCAAGGTTTGTGATAGCGGAGAGCGGTATAGAAAGCCGTGAGCAGGTTTTAAGGCTTGAGAACTCGGGAGTTGACGCTTTTCTTGTGGGGACGAGCCTTATGAAAAGCCAAGACCCTGTAAAAAAACTAAGAGAATTAATGGGTTATAATTTCTAAAAGGAGGTAGTCCCGTGAAAAACACCCTTGACCTAAACCTTATGGAAGAATTATCAAACCTTGAATACTTTATTGTCAAAGCTCCAGTCAACACTCAAGAATTTTGGAAGGAGTGGCAGGAAAAGTATTCAAGAGCTTTTGTGTCAAGAATTGCAGTAAAGAAGCTCTTAAGGACAAGAAAACTGAGCTACGAAGATATAAAAAGATACAAGGCACTTCTTGAGGTTTACGAGGATATAGTCTTTTACCTTGAGAACATCAAAAGACTTGCTTTGAATTTGAGAGGCATTTTTGAAGCAAACGAAAGCCCTGAGTTTGACGACGAGGATATAGACTTTGACTTTTAGGAGGTAGTCCATGCCCTTTAGAAAGAAAACGCTTAGAGACGTGGAGCTAAAGGGTAAAAGGGTTCTAGTAAGGGTAGACTTTAATGTGCCTATGGACGAGCTTGGAAACATAGAAGATGATACGAGAATAAGGGCAAGCCTGCCAACCATTGAGTATCTGCTGGACGCAAAAGCGAAGATAATTCTTATGTCTCATCTTGGAAGACCGAAGGGAAGAGATGAAAAGTTTAGTCTTGCACCTGTGGCAAAGAGGCTTTCAAGATATCTCAACCGAGATGTTAAACTCCTTCCTGACTGTGTGGGTGAAGAGGTGGAAAAAGAGGTTATTAGCATGCAAGAGGGGGATGTGGTGCTTTTGGAAAACTTGAGGTTTCATGAGGGGGAAAGCAAAGGGCATGAGGAGTTTGCCAAAAGTCTGGCAAAACTTGGAGAGGTCTATGTGAGCGATGCCTTTGGCACCTGCCACAGAAAGCATTCCTCGGTGTATATAGTTCCACAGATACTAAAACCTGCGGTAATGGGCTTTTTACTTGAAAAGGAGATAAGCTACTTTGAAAAGGCTATGGTGAACCCACAAAGACCTGTGGTTGCCATAATAGGGGGTGCAAAGGTCTCCTCCAAGCTGGGAATTATAAAGAACCTTCTCAAAAGGGTGGACAAGCTCTTTATAGGTGGTGCTATGGCTTTTACCTTTATAAAGGCTATGGGCTACAAGGTGGGGAGCTCTCTTGTGGAGGACGAACTCATCTCAACCGCAAAGGACATTTTAGAAGTCGCTCAAAAGCTGGATGTGAGGCTCTATCTTCCTGTGGACTTTGTCATAGGCAGAGAGGTCTCGGACAATACACCCACAAGGGTAGTCCCATGGCAAGAAATACCGGAGGGTTGGATGGGTCTTGACATAGGTCCTGTCTCTGTAGGTCTTTTGAAGGAGATAGTGTCGGACGCTCAGACCATAGTGTGGAACGGACCCATGGGCGTGTTTGAGCTTGATAGGTTCAAAGATGGCACATATGAGACCGCAAAACTCCTTGCCCAATCTCCCGCTCTTACCATCGCAGGTGGAGGAGATACAGACCATGCCATACACAGAGCTGGAGTGTATAACGCCATAGACTTTGTCTCCACAGGTGGCGGTGCCTTCTTGGAGCTCTTAGAGGGCAACAACCTTCCTTGTATAGAAGTGTTGGACGATGCGTGAGCTTGAGCTTTTCCTGAGGGTCGCAAAGGAATCAAGTCTTTTGGGAGGGCAAGTCCTAAAGGAGTTTTACAGAAAAGAAGATAACCTCGTAATGGAAAAGGGGGAAAAGGACATATACAGCCTTGCGGACAAGCTATCAGAAGAAAGGATTAGAGAACACATACAAAAACACCTACCAGACCACAAGATAGTAGGAGAAGAAGAGGGAGGCTCTGCGGACGGTGAATATGTGTGGTATATAGACCCTCTTGATGGGACAAAGAACTACATAGCAGGCTTTCCAATTTTTGGAACTTCCGTGGGGCTCTTATACAGAGGAGAGCCTATTGTGGGAGCGGTATACTTACCTGCCTTTGACAGTCTCTACTGGGCTCTAAAAGGAGGTGGTGCCTTCAAAAATGGAAAGCCTATAAGGATTAGGCAAAAGGCTAAGCTCAAGCAGTGCTATGTTGCCTATGGTTATCCTTCAAGGGCAAAAAGGAACTTGAATTCCTATTGGAACATATTCAGAGAGGTCTTTGACAAGGTAGGTGCGATGAGAAGACCTGGCGCTGCAGCGGTAGACCTTTGTCTTCTTGCAGAGGGTGTCTTTGATGGGCTGTTAGAGTTTGAGCTAAACCCATGGGATGTGGTCGCCGGCTCTCTTATAGCCAAAGAGGCAGGTGCCAAAGTGGCACTAACCAAAGGCTTCTCTATGGGAACGGATGTTTATGCGGGGAACGACCTATGCTTTCCATTTATACAGGAAGTGCTTAAATTAAACCTTGAGGAGTTTCATGAGCTTAGCCTATAAGTATAGACCACACTATACGGTAGAGGACTATCTTAGATGGCAGGGAGACTGGGAGCTTATAGAGGGCATTCCCTATGCTATGGCTTCGCCAAGACCTATAAACCAATACCTTCTTAACGAACTTGGTGCTTTTTTAAGGAATGTTTTTTTGCAGGAAGAATGTAGCACTTGCAAAGTTTACGTGGAGCTTGACTGGTATGTATCCTTTGACACGGTCATAAGACCAGACTTAATGGTATTGTGTGGAGAAATTCCAGAGAGAGTGGAAAGTCCGCCACAGATGGTGGTGGAGATAGTTTCTCCAAGTAGTAGGCAGATGGACGAAGGGCTTAAGTTTGAGCTGTGTGAAATGCAAGGTGTGAAATACTTTGTCCTTGTTTATCCTGACGAGAAGATGGTAAAGGTCTTTGAGCTTGTGGAGGGAAAATACAGAGAAAAGTTAGATGAGGTTTTTAAGCTGGATGGATGTGAAGTGAGTGTAGACTTCTTAGAGCTTTTTAGTAATGTTTAAAGGAGGAGGTGAAGATGAAATTCCTCGCACCAGTTGACTTTACGGAGATAACAAACCCGCTTATTAGAGTAGTGAAACTTTTTGCCCAAGCCCACAGTGCCAAGGTCCATCTCCTTCATACAGTGTCTCCCGTGCTTTACCTTCCCTATCCAGAGAGCTTTGGTATGAGCACAGTAGACCTTGAGCTACTTGCGGAGCTTCAGGAGAGAAAAAAGGAAGAGGCAAAGGAGAGGTTAAAAGGTCTCGTGGAGTTTTTAAAGCCTCTGGAAGTGGAAATTCTCGTAGAAATAGGAGAGCCTGCGGAGGTAGTGTTAGAGAAAGAAGAGGCATATGACCTTGTCTTTATGGGAAGCCACAAGAAGGGTCTTGTGGAAAGGATATTAGTTGGCTCAACAACAGAAAAGGTTGTGAAGTATTCAAAAAAGCCTGTTTTTGTGCTAAAGGGAAAGGAACCAGAGGGTATAAAAAAGGTCCTTATAGGATATGACCTCTCGGAGCATGCAAGAAAAGCCCTTGAATTTGCTTTAAACCTACTAAAGCCCTTTTCTCCTCATATAGTTCTTCTACATGTGGAAGAAACTATTGAACTGCCACTCGTTGAAGGAATAAGGGATGTTCTAAGTGAAAAGTACAGGGAAGAAAAGTTAAAACATATTGAAAAAATTAAAGATTGGCTCAGAGAATCTGGCTTCGTGGCTTCAGCTCATATACTTGAGGATAAATCACCTGCGGATGGTATAATGAACTTTTTGAAGGAAAATCCAGACATAGATATAGTGGTATTGGGAAGTAGAGGTATTTCTGGCTTAAAGAGGGTGCTTCTTGGAAGCACGTCCTCAGAGCTTTTGAGGTCTTTGGAAGTTTCTTTTATTATACATAGGAGTTTAGAATGAGGGTGCTTTTTTTCCTTTTGTTCTTTGGTGTGTCTTTGGCTTACAATCCATACACCGATTATGTTTTCTGCAGGCTCTATCAAGAGAAAGAACCACTTAAAGCTGAAAGCTATTGCCTGAGAGCCCTTGAAAGAGCACCAACACCATCTTTGTATGTGGACGTTGTGAGGTTAGCCCTTAAGCTGAAAAGAAACGATATGGCACTTAAGGTCGCCAGCGAGTTTAAGTCAAAGTATCCTAATATGCCCGACCCATACCTCCTGCTCCATAGTGTATACAGTGTAAGAAGAGAGGGGGAAAAAGCCTTAAAAGTTCTTGAGGAGGGATATTCAAAGAACCCAGAGTCAAGGGAGATAATGGTCTTTTTAGCGGAGGAATATCTTAGAAGAGGGCATATCGCAAATGCTCGCAGTGTGCTTACAAGGCTGGCAGAAGTCAGTCCAGAAAACCCTCTACCCTATTTTATGCTTGCAAGAATTGCCCTTTCTGAGGGTAAACAGCAAGAAGCTATAGAATACCTTGAGAAATCTCTCAAGGTGAAAGAAGACTTTGAAGCTGGTTTTATAACCCTTGGAAACATATACGAGCAGAGGGGAGAATACTCAAGAGCGGAAAGCTTATATAAGGACATACTCAAGCAAGACCCAACCAACAGAAGTGCCTTAGAAAGGCTTGCAAACATATATACAATAACAGGCAGATATGAAGAAGCAAAGGATGTTTACCAAAAACTGGCAGAACTTTATCCCGACGGCGGTTATATGTATCAGTATGCCCTTATTCTTATAAGGTCTGGAGATACAAAAAAGGCTAAAGAACTTTTAGAGAATCTGTATAGGGAAAATCCAGATAATCCAGACGTGGCTTATAGCTATGCACTCCTTCTTGAGTTTGAAAAAGAAACTGACAAAGCTCTTGAAATATATCTTAACCTTCAGCAAAAGGTAGGAAACAACCCAAAGATCCTTGAAAGATTGGCTGGTATATACATAGATAGGAAAGAATACCACAAAGCGGAGGACTTACTCAAAAAGGCTCTTGCGGTAGACCCAAACAGTTATCAGCTAAACCTTCTTATGGGAAACCTTTACAGTGAGAAGGAGGAACTTGAGCAAGCTCTTAAATACGTAAACAAAGCAGTGGAAATAAACCCGAGGGATTACAGAGGTTATTTCCTAAGAGCAATAGTCTACGACAAATTGGGCAAGATACTGTCTGCGGAAGAAGACCTCAAAAAAGCTCTTGAGCTAAACCCCGATGACCCAGAGCTTTTGAACCATCTTGGATACTCTCTTCTCCTTTGGTATGAAGGTGCAAGATTGGATGAGGCAGAAAAGCTTATAAAAAGAGCTCTTGAAAAGGACCCAGAAAACCCTGCATATATAGACAGTATGGCGTGGGTTTTGTATTACCGTGGAGATTACATAAAGGCTAAGGAGCTTCTTCTCAGGGCTCTTGAAAAGGAAAAGGAAGACCCTGTGCTATACGAGCATATGGGAGATGTCTTTTTCAAGTTAGGAAAGGAAAGGGAAGCACAGGAATATTACAAAAAAGCCTATGACCTGCTAATGCAGGGTAAAAGGGGAGAACCAAACCAAAAGGAAAGGCTAAAGGGTAAGATAAAAGCTCAATGATATTTAGTTGGTTTTTTTGGAGGTTTTTTAGACTTGCTGTGATTATCAGCCTTCTGTTTACTTTTTTATTTCTCATATTCCAAATAATCAGACTTGACCAAATACTGTTTCAACTGCCCTTGAGAGACTCTCTGCCTTTTCTTTTGCTATGGTTTTTATTTTATTTCTCTTACATGCTTCCGACCGCACTATTTATAGCCTTTGCCTTTCAACTTTTTGAATTAAAAGAAAGCAAAAAACTTCACGTTATACAGTCCTTTGGAATAAGACCTATTAATCTATATACAAAAAGCATTTTTATGCTGTTTCCTGTTATTTTTGCCCTTTCCTTTGTGTTTCGTACATTAAACGAAGAGGATATTGGTTTTGTAAGAAGACAGCTTACACTGAAATATTACGCTCTTCTAATAACTTCCGTCCCTTCAAAGAGTTTTCAAAGTTTCGGACAGTTTACCTTATATGTGGAAAAGAGAGATGGAAACACCCTTGAAGGTATATTCTTCAAGTTTAATGAAGGCGTGGTTGTAGCAAAAAAGGCAAGAGTGGAAGCAGGAACACTTATCTTTGAGGGTGGTTCTCTTCTTACCCAAAGGGAAGGAAAGACCTTTGCCACAGACTTCAAAGTCTACAAACTGAGCCTTAATAGGATAGTAAGCGATTACAAGAAGACCTCTTCAAGGGAATACTTGGCTGGTATTTTTAACGCCCTGTCCACCTTACTTCTTATGGGTATAGCCTATAGGCTTATATGGTTTATAGAACATCATCACAGTTTTTATTACGCGGTGGGTTTAGCCTCTGTGCTTTATCAATTGGTCCTCTTACTCCTTAAACAAAAATTGTAGAGTTTTCATGGAATTTTCATCTTTCTTTTTTTATGCTTTTAAACACTAAAAACCTAAAGGAGGTTTAACCATGAAGAAGGCCCTTTCACTACTGCTTGCAGTAGCCTTCACTGGTGCAGCTCTTGCACAGCAAGCACAACCTGCAAAGCCAGCTGAGCCTGCAAAACCAGCAGAACCTGCAAAGCCTGCAGCGGAGCAAAAGCAGGAGCAAAAGCAGGAAGAAAAGAATGTTAAGAAAGCAGTCAAGAAAAAGGCTGCAGAACAGAAGAAAGAAGAAAAGAAGGAAGCTGCTCCTGCAGAACAAAAGAAGTAAACACCTCTTGGGGGCTATACGCCCCCTACCTTTTTGCACTTAAGACATTCCTAAGAAGATTTTTATCTCCTTCTACTTTCTCAAGTCTTGCAGACGCGGAGCCTATAATAAACTTTAATTCCATTCTGACTGGTAAGTTTGTTTCCTCATCTATCCATAAATACCATGTGCCTCTGGGTTTCAGTAGCCCCTTTGTTTCTATATTAGGATGGACTTCTATCTTTCTTGTAATGAAAGAGCCCGCTGACGTGTCTATTTTTTCTCTTCCCACAACACCGTAGGGTAGCCAGTATTCCTTATCGTCATAAAACATCTTTACCGTACCCTTGTCTACCCTTGCACTATCTCTATACAGTATTAAGCTGGCTGTATAAGGGTCTACAAAACCTTTGTAGTTATATTCCTTCTCTTCTTTCTTTTCAATCTGGTCGCTCAGTTTTACATACTTTATCTCAGTTGTCTTTATCTTACCACCACCAAAGATGTATTCTTGATATCTCTTGAACTCGCCTTCTTCTTGGTAATAGACAAAGCGTCTTGGAGAAAGGTCAGGAAGCTCTATCTCCGCACCACCTCTGTTGTATACCCTTTTTACCACCTTACCCACATTTATGGTTCTCACAAAACTTTCAACTTTAAGGTTGTTGTTTTGCTGTTTGTAAGTTATGCATGTCTCCGCAACAGGTAGGAAGAATAAGTAAGCCTTGTAACATGCTTTTAGCTCTTGAGCAGAAGAAAAACCAATAAGCCCTAAAAGGACTGCAAAGACCTTAACTGCTCTATCCAAGACCTAAACTCCTCTGCCATGCTTGGATGGTTATGCTTTAAAGCCTTTTCCACGCCTTCCTGTAGGACCTCTATAGCTTTTTCGTATTCGCCGAGCTCTTCGTAGCACTTGGCAAGGATGCGATAGCCTGCCCCTTCGTCTTCCTTTAGGCTCAAATACTTCTCCATATGCCTTATGGTGTTTGGGTAGTCTCTGAGCTTGTAGTATTCAAGAGCTAAAGAGTAATGCACCATAGGATTGTCTGGTGTTTTTTCCAACAAACTTTTAAAATACTCAAGCCTGTCCATTTTCTCTCCTTAGCTTTTCGTAGGCGGATATTACATATCCGAGGAAATTGTTCTCTGGCTGTGCACCCACAAACTCCGCAAGCCCTCTGTTTATAACTATCTTTGGCACACCCACAACCTGAAACCTCTCCGCAAGGTCCATATTCTCACTGGCATCCACTATTAGTGCGGTTATGTTATCGTTTGTCATGGCAAAGTTCATGGCAGTTATGGCTGCGGAAGGACAGTATCCACAAGAGGTGGTAACAAAAACCATAATCTCCATCGGTAGGTCTATGTTCTTTAGCATTTCCACCGTTCTCTCTGAAAGCTTTGGCTCTCTCTTCGATACTTGCACTATGCCCTGAACCAAGGTGGTAAACTCAAGCCCTGCAGGAAGACCTATGTAGCGTATACCATAGTCCTTGTCGCCCTCTATCACTATAGTAGGCACCCTGTCAATACCATACTTCTGGCTTATCTCTTTGTCTATGAGAGGTGAGTAGACCTCCAGCTTTATCTTCTCTGGCTCTACATCCGCAAGCTCCTTCAAAAGTTCTTCCGCCACTTGGCAGGTCTCACAGCCTATAGCTTGAGAGAAGAGCTTTAGGTTTACCTGCTCCTTTAGCTCCTTTGAGAATATGTCTTTGAGCTGGGTTCTCACCTCAAGGTTAAGAAGCATTTTTTTTACCTCCTTTAGGTCTTTATTATATCCTTAAAATATAAACCATGAGAGGCAAAAGAGCCATAGTAACTGGTGGAAGCAGGGGTATAGGAAGGGCAATAGTAGAAAGACTTATAAAGGAGGGTTGGCAAGTTTGCACCTGTTCAAGAAAAGAAGAAGACCTAAGAAGATTAAAAGAAGAGCTGGGAGACCCTCAGAGTCTATACACAAAAGCCTGTGATGTGGGAGATAGGGTTTCTGTTAGGGATTTTGTCCGCTTTTGCGTTCAGAATATGGGACGCATTGACCTTTTGGTAAACAACGCAAGCCTTCTGGGTGAGAGAGTTTCTATTGAGAACTATCCCGAAGATGTGTGGGAAGAGGTTATAAGGGTCAACATAAATGGAGTTTTCTACATGACAAAATACGCACTTCCTTATATGAAACCTGGGTCGGTTATAGTTAATATGTCTTCTGGTGCTGGCAAAAGACCTGCACCCTACTGGGGAGCTTATGCGGTCTCCAAGTTTGGTATAGAAGGTTTTAGTTTACTTTTGGCGGAAGAGTTGAAAGACAGAGACATAAGGGTTTATGCTCTTAATCCAGGTGCTACAAGAACACAGATGAGAGCAAAGGCGTATCCATATGAGGACCCAATGACCCTAAAGCCTCCAGAAAAAGTAGCGGACTTTATCCTAAGGCTAATAAGCTCTAAAGTTCCAAGTGGTTCTTACGATTATAATACTATTTGATGCACAGATATGTAAGTTTTATACTTCTCTTGGGGGGGTTTTTTGCCACGCTTTTGGCTTACATCTATAGAGACCAGCTTGTCCTTGATAGGGCTAATTTTGCATTTTGGATAGCAACTTTGAGAATAAGCTCCTTTGCCTTTCTCCTTTTTCTTGTGGCAACCCTCATCGCCTTGGGAAGAAGGTTTATAAGCGAAAGGCTTTATGCCCTCGGAGTTTTCCTAATACCCTCCCTTATTCCAGACCTGTTTCATATACTCTCCTTCGTATTTTTCCCAGATTTTATAACTAAGAACACAAGAAACAAAGTAGCTTATCTCTTCCTCCTCTCCAGAAGTTTAGTTTTGCTTGCCTTTTATATTTCCGTCTTTTATCCAAAAGTTAAAGCTTACATTCCTCTTAAATCCTATAGATTTGTGACAGCTTTTTCTCTTGTAGCCTCCCTCGGGATAGTTATGTTTCATCCATACCTACCGCCCCTGTATCTTGAGGGTATAGGACAGACTTGGCACAGAGATGCTTTTGACGTCTTCTCTATAATTCTTTACTCTTCCCTTGCCCTTTATGTTGTAAGAAACAAGGTATTTGAAAGTGTATGTTCTTGGTATATTTTTACAGCTCTTAATTTAATCTCTCTTTCCTCATTGAGCTTTTTCTTATACAAACACTTTTATGACTTTCTTATAGTTCTTGCATCTTTTTATAGGTTCTTGGCATACCTGATAATACTTTATGCAGTCCTTTATATTAACCTTAGGCAGAGAGCTTTACAAATTATGGAATCAGCCCGTATACTGCTCACTGGAATAATAAGGTCAAAACCCACAAAGGAGGAGCATGTCTTTTTCTTAAGGCTGGATAAGGGTTTTTCCTACATCGTTGAGTTTATGTTTTTATACAGTCTTAAGGAAAACAGGCTTGTGGCTGTGGCTCATGGTCCAAAGGGCTATAAGCTTGATGGTATTGATTTGAACAGTATAAAAAAGCTTTTGAAGGACCTTGGAGGTCAATACTTTGACAGAGAATATCATTACAGCCTTTATGAGGACTATCTTATTGTTAGTAGATTAAGTGCGTATCCGGAAAGTCCGCTTGACAAGCTCCATGTAATAAATGTTGAAAGGATAATACTTGGCTATCTTCTAAACGCCATGAACTTTGATAAAATCATAGA
>Ga0209394_1001504_pt1 | contig 13450 bp, 15 predicted proteins | sample JNZ201metaG_FD_184122 | JGI IMG/M metagenome (GOLD analysis project Ga0209394, IMG submission 184122) | Hot spring microbial communities from Jinze hot spring, China to study Microbial Dark Matter (Phase II) - JNZ 20120812A (SPAdes) (version 3) ... | reverse complement strand
TAAATCCACTTGATCCAGACTACGACGACGATAGGCTACCTAACGGTGTAGAGCTGAATCTAGGTACTAACACTAAGAATACTGATACAAATAGTGCTCCAGAGGATAAGGGAAAGGATATCTAAAAGATTATCTCCGCATATCGAAACCAGGATACACATCCATAACGCTCAAGACGGAAGTAGCAGAGCTAATAAAAACAAAGCTAACTCGACGAAACTCGGAATAAACGAACTCCTACTAAAACTCCTGAGAGAGGACTGCCCCAGGACCGCCCCAGATGCGGAAGGCGTCATGTCTCCCTACATTTCAAGCAAGCAAGAAGCAAGCAGCAACCATGATTCGAGATGGGGCCGCTGGGATTTGAACCCAGGACCGCCAGCGCCCCAGGCTTTTAAAGCATCGACACTTTCTTCTACTACTTACTTTAGTGTAGGGGAGACTGACACTTTTAAATTGCTGGAGTCGTTCGTCGAGTTTTGTGCAGTTGATCTTCACCTCGCCTCTGGGACCGTGAAGAATCACGTCTATAACGTCAAGGAGTTTCTCTCTTTTGTCCATAAGCCTTTGGGTGACGTATGCGTAGAGGATGTTAGGGTTTTTCTCAAGCGGTATGTGGGTGCAAACTCGTATACATATGCTAACAAACTTAAAAGCCTCAGGAGGTTCTTAGGGGATTTCTTGGGTTACGGGTGGATCAGAAACTTTAAGATACCTAAAGGTCAATTTAGACCTAAGATCCTCCCAGATAAGAGCGGGTTGAGGAGGTTCTTTGAATGCCTTCGAGGCGACATGTATAAGGCTTTGTTTTTAGTGCTGGCTTCAAGCGGGTTGAGGCTCGGCGAAGTTTTATCCCTGTCATGGGGCGATGTAGATCTGGAGCGTGGGTTAGTGTTACCTAAGCCTCACATGGGTGTCTCGAAGAGGTGCTGGGTTTCCTGCATCAACTCAGAGGCCGTGGAGGCTTTAAGAGTTTGGAGGCTTAATAGTAAGCATGATGCTATTTTTCCAGTTAAAAAGGATAGAGTTGCTAAGGTCTTCAGAAAAGCCAGTATTGAATCCGGCGTTAAGATCACGGCTAAGACCCTGCGCGAGTGGTTCTGCAGCGAGATGGCTAGGCTGGGTGTACCGGACCGCTACATAGACGCCCTCTGCGGGCGGATGCCTAGGAGCATACTCGCTAGACACTACACGGATTACAGCCCGGATAGGCTTAGGGAGGTATACGCTAAAGCGGGGCTAACAGTCCTGAAGTAGCCTGCTGGCTTCCTCCTCCTTGATTTCTAGATATCTTTCGAGCCTCCTCCGGTATACCTCTGCTATCCTCTCGCGGAGTTCCAAAGGATTTTAGGAGCTACGGGAAGCCTTTTTAGATGTCGCCGCTCATCTAGATGAGTTTAGGGCTTGGGTTGGAAGATTCAGCCCTGTTTACCGTCGAACCGTGTTAAACTACTTGACGAGGTTCTTCCCTAGGGTGGTCTCCCTAGATGATGTGGCCAAGATTATGAGCTCCGATATCCGTGGTAAGAGGTATCTCGAGCATATATCGTCTAACTACATCGCGCATCTGATAGCCCTACCCGTATACAGAATCCCCGCCTAGGGCTACTCTTCATGGATTAGAGGTGGGATTAATTGTCTGCCTATAACTTCCACAGAATCTGTGAGAGGGATTATGCTCCATCTCTCGCATATGAAGCTGATCCAGCCTGGATACATTATTATCCTTCTTTCCTCGATCTTAGGCGTGGTCTTGTACTCATATCCGATACCATACTTCAAGTTAGCCTCCCCTCTGACTATCAAGTTCACCTCTACCGCTATCGGATAGCTCATCGTTAACACCCTCCCTCTTTCGAGTTTCATGGAAAGACGGGGGTTCCTAGCTATCCTCTCAGCGAACGCCCTATACTCCCCAGAGGTATCGAGTTCGAACTTCACCTCGTTAGCGAGCCATGGCATGAGGCGATCGATATCGATACCTAACATGGAGGCCAACCCTAATAGTTGCACCCCAAGATATATGCTCCTAAGTTTATACCTTGTAGATGGTGGGAGACTCTCTCTTAGAATCCTAACAACGCTGAGGATCATGCCTAGGGATTCGTGGAACATGCGGGGGGGATCATAGGCTGGAATAGCGCTGCTTGGAAGCACTATCTGGATAGTCCCCCCGGCTGAGACCTGAAACGCAGCTCCCAGTACTCTACCCGATAGGAGGCCCTTCTCGGTCTCTCCAATCCCTCCGAACTCCCTCTTAACCATAGCAGCATGAGTAAGCAGTCTGAAAGCTTCATCCCCCCTAGCATCTGATTCGATGACAAGCTGAAGCAGCAACCTTGCCACCTGAAAAATACCCGGGTACCCCTCCTTATTATTTTATTTATAGGTGACAGATGTGAGACATAAATGTTACATGCGTGTCGTACACGTAAGACTCCCACCTGAGATATTAAAGCTAATAGATACTGAGGCCTCTGTGAAGGGGCTAAGGCGCTCCGAGCTGTTAAGGTCGATAATACTAGCCTACTTCGATGATAGATCACTTTTCAGGGATAGGATTAAGGGATTGCTGGAGCTGGGGGGCTAGATGATGGGAGACGCTTATACGCCGAATGTCCCGCTTATAACTCTACGTTATCTCAAGGATCACGGCCCTATCTGTGCGACTATAGGTACCGTACCTACGTTGAGGCCCAGGCCCTATGATAAGGCCCAGAGACTCTACGTCATAGTTAGGCTGGATACCGGGGTATGGAGGGGGTTATTCTTAACCATCGACTCAGAAGGGAGGTTAAGCGAGAAGTTTGGTCCAAGGGTTGAAGATTGGGTGGGGAAACGAGTAAAGGTATCCGTAGGCTGTTTGATGAAGGGGGATGTTCAGGTAGAGGCCATACAGGTTGAGCCGTTGGAGGGTTAAAAATGACGGAGTCCATCTTGAAGTCTAAACCAAACTGGCTGGTCAGACTGATCAAGGATCTGAGTATCCTCATCAAGGAGGATAGGGATGCTAGGGTTGATATTCTACTGGTGAGGTGGAGGATCGGTTATAGGATATTGAAGGAGAAGGATAATATCGAGTGGGGAAGTAGGGTCAACTTCATTAAGGAGCTGGCGGAGCATCTAGATTGTAGCTGGCGCCTGTTGTATTACTGCGTAGAGCTGGCGGAGAGGTTTGGCAGTGAGAGCGAGCTTTTGCATTACCTGCAAAAATTTCATGAGCCTCCCTCGTGGAGCTGGATCGTCAGTCACCTCCTCAGAGGCAAGCCTAGGAGGGTTTGTGGATGCGTCCTGTGCGGCGTCTATGATGAAGATCTAGAATACTACCGAGTCTGCCAGAGATGCTTCGGGGAATTTATAGAGTGGAGGAATGAGAAGCTTGCAGGGAGCAGGTAGCCTCTACGCCAGGGTTAAGGGTATGGTAGGCTCAGACCTCCTCCAGATCTTCGGATTCTCTGGTAGCGGTAAGACTACGTTCGCCCTGAAGCTCTCCGAGGATGCGTCGAGGTATGGCAGGGTGCTGTACGTGGATACCGAGATGAATATGAAGGAGAAGCCCAGGATCCCAGGCTTGGAGTACTGCTCCTTCGACGATTTCGACAGCGTCTACCACTCCCTGAGGCAGCTGCTCTCAGGAAGCTATAGGCTTGTAGTCGTAGACTCCATCGGCCTCCCCATGCTCGCTAAACTCGCAGAGCTACGTATGGATGAGCGTGGGCTAGTCTTCCAGAAGGCGGTTAACATGGTGTACAGGCTAAAGTCGTACGCCTCCCTGAACGACTGCCTCGTGCTGGTTACAAACCAGCCTGAGAGCGAGTTCGCGAAGAAGGACCTATCGTACCTAGAGCCTTTCGGAGGTAAGACTGTATACGCCTTCAAGGAGGTATGGTATAGCCGGGTCGTATCCAGGGATCAGAAGTCGACTATATGCGTAATCTCATCGTTCAGATCTAGGATCTACCCGTACGGCAGGGAGCTGTTCAGGATGGAGATAGGCGACACTACCAGGATCCTACCAGGGATGTAGGGCGAGTAATAGAAGCAGTTTTCCACCCCCTATCCCTCCTCGTATTTTTTTATTATCCGCTCAGCATTGTAGATGTTCCGCTCGTGTATGAGAATACTTATCAGATCACCCCTCCCAGCTAGCGGGTAATCCTTCCTAAGCCTCCAGAGGATGAACTCCAGCCACTCCATGGATGAGCTCCTGCTCCCAGCCTTAAACCCCTCCCTATAGCCTTCGCTGTAGCCCCTCCCGTACGCGGAGCCCAGCTCAGCTTCGAGCCTGGACATCTCCTCTCGGAGCAGCTCCAACTCTTTGTTCAGGAGCTCGTTCGAACGCTTCACCCGGCTGATCTCCTCCCTTAAAAGGTTGACGTCGATGCCTCTGAGCCTCAGGTAGATATTGTAGGCATCCTCCAGCCTCTCAGGCTCAACCCCAAGCTTCATGAGTATCCTGTGGAGCGGGACCCCCCTATCCAGGAGCTTGAAGATCCTAGCGTAGAGCTCCCCCCTACCCGGAGCTTGGAATGTACTGGTAGATGTCCGCTTAACCTCCTCTAGGAGCTGAGACCTACCACCAGGGAACGCACGGTAGAAATCCTCGCTGTGAATACCCAAGTCGGCTATAAGCTTCCTCACAACTAGAGGCTCACCGCTACCAAGCCTATCCCTAGCGTACGCGAGGATCCTCTCCCTAAGCTTTTGAAACTCCTTCCTCTGCATCACTAATCCAAAAGGTGTGAGGGTAAACTAAACCTTTACCCCCCGCTCGAACAGATGCTGGAACATCGTTCAAACGTACTGTTAGAACGTCTACCTGAACGCATCGCCGCAGAATATGTCTAGGAGCTTCTCGAAAGCTTCCCTCATCCTCTTACCCCTGATCACGGAGTCCATGTATATGTGTAACGATGCATATGATGCAGCCTTAGGTCCGTAAAGGAGGTAGATCATGGAAAGCCCATACCAGTTGTGCAGCGATCTATGAGGTATGAGTCCCAGCATAGGGTAGTCTAGGATGAAGTCCACAATCTTCATCGTATAATCATCGTATCCGAGCATCCTACCTACACGTCTATGAAGCCTCCACGAAGGCATACCTACACGTATAGGCTGTACGCATGTTCGAGTTAAACCTTTTATCCAGGGATATAGCCTCATCTATCCTGGCTTGAGCGAGCCTGTATGCGGATGCGTGGATCCCGTATTAGAGCTTCTCAGCAGGGTTTGGAGGGAGGGGGGCCGATGAAGCAGTTAGGAGGGGTAGGCTTAGGGAGTGGTATCTCGGTGAGGGTAGGAGGATACTCGAATCCATAGACATATTGGCGAAGATATACGAGGAGAGATGCCTCCAGGGGAGGAGCAGATAGCCTACACCAGATGGATCCAGGAATATCATCGTATGTATGGCTTGGAGGAAATCTAAATGCTTCACGGTGAAGTAGCCTTACAGAGCTTATCTCGAGGAGGTAAGCCCTAAGAGGTCTTCCTTAGCTATGGATCATATGACTACTCTAGGAAATACTGTTTAAGCTTCCAGCCTTTAGATTCACTGTAACCGTCCCAGCTTCAAGGATTCGATTATGAACCTGTAGGCTATCATCAGATCGTTTTCAGCATCCTCGATGCTCCTAGCCCCGGTACATATCATCTTGCCGGAGTTGAAGACAATAACTTTACCCTTCATACCCTCAATCTTTATATACGCACACCTATACTTAGGATACTTTACGTTGAGCTTAACGTACTCAGGGAATCTGCAGGCTAGATCTTCGAGATCTACCCTAAACGGTAGGCTACACGTAGCTACAACGTTGACTATACTAATATCGACCTTCCTCATCCTCGTAAACGATATTCTTGATCACCCCTTCCCTATAATATTTTGAAGCTAATCTTCCCTTTCGGGGACTCTCCTAGGGCTAACTTACGCAGCCAGTCTATGATCGTCTGTCTTAGCTTCACGGTGAGCCTTACTATAGCTTCAAACCCTCCTCTTTACCGTACTCGTGACTTGGAATAATAGTTTACGAAGCCGCTGGGCATCCTTCCTATCGCCTCATCCTCGATCACCACGTTTAATGAGAGCCCCACCCTCCTAGCTACCCCGATGCTAAGGATTCCTCCCTCATTCCAAAGCCCTCGGTTTAATTCTAATGACGAATTCTGAGTATTTCCCTTTACCTGACACACCATGATAGTAGTTAAATATTCCATTGCATCTTAGACATTGAAGCTTTTTAACAACATAGAACCTGAAATTCCATGGATCTCTTAGCTGCTTAAAGCTGTCTAGTTCCTCTTCGAAACCGCAAAATGGACATTTAACCATCTTCCTCCATCCCTCCAGATTCTATATGAGCACTGAGACATGGTGAAGTAGTAGAGCCTTCTTCAGTTCTTCAAGTCTCCTTAGCCTATCCTCGGTAAGAATCACGGTAGGATCATTCCTGATACTCTCGATAAGCTTCAAGGCTTCATCTTTACTCAACCCGAAACCCTTCGTCAAACAGCCTAAAGCCCACTTGAGGGTAGCCCTAGGCTTCACCCCCCTCATATACTCTAAGATAACACCCTTAGCCCTACTCAACCTCCATTCATTAATATCGAAAGAATTGGTCATCGAGAACTACCTACCCATACTAGGTAGCTTAACTCTATATAAAGCTATACCTACGTCATCCCCCGGAAAAGCTATGATACTCACCATATCACCTCCAGCTTTAGATATTGTAAAGGCAAATTTCATTGCTCCTATACAAGTTGAACTTAGAACTGCAAACACTACGCTGATACTTAGAGTATTTTATTTCTTGTTGAATGTTTTGGTAAGCATCTGGCTAGGTGTTTAAGGTATAATTTAAACGGAAGGCTGCATACGACCATTACATCTATGATCTTTAATCCTCTCTCCCCGGCATGATCTGTAGGTTAAGCCATAAATCTCTCAAGCGGTGTAGACTTAGGCTTCGCTTCAGTCTTCGCACGTCTTCTAGGAGGCTTCAGCTTAAGCTCAGCCTCACCTCTAACGCTTTCCCTCTTCTCTTCCTTACTGCCCATTATTCTTCTTTCGATAAGCATATCGACTTGACTTTCCAAAAGTTTTACCGTTTCCTTGGGTAAATTGAGTATTTCGGCTACGGCTCTATCAATCTCGTATATCGTGGGCTTCAGCCTCTCGATTTGCTCCCTTTCAGAGGCACCACCTATACACCTAGCTTCTGATTCAAGCCTGTCGAATAAAGAGGCCAACCTAGATGTTTGTTCATCGTTTAGCTTTCTGATGTCTAAGATGGGCATATCCCTAGCCACGCTAACTTCAAGTGCTATAGGCCCCTTAGCTATGTATCTACCATGAGTCTCTATGTAATATTGACAGAATGAGGAATTTAGATACGCTAATAATGCTTTAAGTTTATTCTCATCCAAGGATAGCTCGGGTTTAGGTATGAGAGCTATCAATGCATGATACATAGCTACTGGAAATTCGCATAGTGTAAACCTTGATTTATATCGTGCTTGATACACCGCAAATATTGTTGCCTTCTCCACACCTCCCAGGTCATACCATCCATAGAAGTATCTTCTCTCGTTAGCTCTCACTTTAGCCGACTCTGTTTCGTTCGCAAATCTCCCCCCTCCTCTCGTACCCCTGAGCATCGTTATGCACTTAGCATTTAAAGGAATTTTATGGTTTTTCTCGCAGACGAATATATTGCCCTCCCTTCTCACTATTCTCTTACCGCACTCTGGACAGATAGGTTCACCCCATCGAATATAATCCAAAACCTCCTTGGGAAGCTTGTCTCTAGGCTTGTGGCATATGAACATGTAGCACTCTCTATCTCTATTGTAGAGCTCTCTCCAATCCTCCTCTCTGAAAGTGAAGTACACAGGATCTCTAGCACTCGTGATGGCGGGGTATACTATGGCTTGATCCAATGGAGCGTTTGGATAACTGAACCTCTCCAACTTAAACTGCTTAACCTTAGAAGGCGAAAGATATGCAAATTCACTAGCACCTAGATTTCTAACGCCTCTTACCGTTCCTTGAGAAGTTAGCACTAAATATTTTGCATTTCCGTAAGATGGCTCAAATAGCTCACCCAGTTTAACCATCAGCGGGTGCTTAAAGACCTCTTCTACCCCGAAGAATACTTTGATCCACTTCTCATCTCTAGGGATATCCTTCTGTTTAACCGTTCTAACGTAGAGTTTCTCAGACTTCTTTTCCTCTATCGTCTTCAGTATTTCGTCTACCTCTATGGTTTCTACTGTACCGGGTACGTGTATGAACACTATTTCATTCTCAGCTCTTTTAGATGCGTCTTCCTCTCTCTCCATGAGGATTACACAAGTGGATATCAAGGCTGTGAATAGCCTAAGCGTAAAATCTACGACCGCCCTAATCTTATAATTGTCTAAGAGGAACTGGCCAAAGTTAACTCCGTAATCGGTCTGCATCCACAAGTTAGATATGATCATACCGAGCCTACCATTAGGCTTAAGGAATTTAGTAGCGTGCATGATCCAGTACGTGTATATTCCGGGCTCTATGCCTCTGGCTAGCTGAGGTGTAAGCCCATACCTCCTCATGAGCTCTTTAAGCTTATCCCTGATGGCGTTCTGAGTGGGCTCTGGTATTTCAACCCATCTAGTGTAAGGTGGGTTACCCATAACTACGTCAAAAATAGGTATTATCATTTCTCTTCTGAATTCAATACCTGCAGCCGTCCTAACTCTATAAGGAGCGAGCAGCTTAGTTTTAGGCTCCACTTGGAAGAAGTCCTGCTCTATCATGTTAAGCCCCGTAGCGGGCGACCTAACATCCTTCATAGCTATGTTCATAGAGGCCAATTGTACTGGGAAGGGGTTGATGTCTATGCCGTAGAGTTGGTTTATCAATTTCTCATGCACCCCTCTAGGAGGTGGAATAGTATCCCTACCCGTTTTGAGCTTAACTAGAACCCTATATGCTGCTAAGAGGAAGCCTCCACTACCGCAGCCAGGGTCTAAGATAACGTCGTCAGGGCTTCTAATAGCCCACCTAGCTATCAACTCACATATGGCTGGAGGCGTGTAAAACTGGCCTAGTTGATGCCTCTCGCTAGGCGGTATAAGCTCTTCATATACGTAACCTATATAGTCGCCGATCTCCTCAACTCTCATACTCTCAAGCGTAGCTAAGAATTCGTTGACGAAATCAAAAGTGTCTAGGTCTTCTGGAAAATCTATCATATCGTATATACCTGTTTGGAATATCGGTTCGAAGTCCTTAGTCTCCATTATAGCTCTATCGAAGTACTCGTTTAACGCATTCAGGAACTCGATCTTAGAAGACGTTGGTAGGTTTGCCAGCCTGGGCAGTCCACGGTACCTCTGCTCTAGGACTTTGTAGAACATGAGTTTATTCATCAAGACGTAGACCATCATCCTAGCCAGGCTTTTGACGTCAGGTACATAGCCGAGCTTCTCACGCATTTCTTCAAGTTTATTCCTAAACTCGACATCGGTCTCAGACCTCAATTTAATCATAGGCTCACATTTCCCGCTTAAAACATCCACAAACTCCCTCAGAAAACCTATCAGAGCCCACCCTGGCGATACCTTTGAGATCTTAGTCTTCAAATAGTCCCTGGCGATGATGTCTAGGAGCCTTACAATAAACTCCTCCGTCAGCTCTAACCTGCCATAGTAGATTAATCCTTCAAGGAGCTTCGTGAACATGCTCGGCTTAACAACGCTCTCATAATCTCTATCAAGGACCTTATCCATATCCACATACTCAAGTATGTTTTCGGGTGTTCTAAATACAGCAATCTCGGAGGGGTTTGCCGTAGCGAAGAAGGGTACATGGGATATCCTGTTATGCTTCCAAAGGGCCACGTAGCTTAAAGCCTGCCCCACGGCTGCCTTACCAAGTGGTTGGAACAACTCCCTAGCCCTCCAGTGCGGTAGCTCGACCTTCCTCTTAGTCTCTATGAACAAGAATGGATTGCCGATTTTATCGAAGAGTGTTAGATCCGGCTCCCTAGCATCGACCTTGAAGCCCCTCTCAACTTTGGAGAACTCTAAGCCGTCGAACTTATACTTGGAGATGACACCCTGAATTATGTCTCTGAGCCTGTCCTGAAAAGGGGCCTCCCTACTCAACTAACTCTCCTCCGAGTACAGAAAATGGTGAATTTAGACTTCTCGCTTTCATAGAGGTTGAACTTAGAACCATAGAGGCTACACTGGTAGCGCCTGACCTGGTAGAACCTGAACCTCCAAATCTTAAGGGGCTCAGCTCCAAACCCCCTCGCAAACTAGGCATCTAGCCATGGGCTTCACCTTCTAGCAAGGTCTCTCTCGGTTTAAGGTAGCTGTAGATCTCGTATATGTCCCTCCAGCCCACTATTCTCAGTCTGTTGGCTATCCTAACGAAGCCCCCCTCATGCGTAGCTCTACAAGCCTCCTAGCCCTTTCACCATCCCTCTCATCCTCTACTATGAGGTAGAGCTGCTCAGGTCCCCATGTATCGTATAGGTGCATAAGAGTCTTCAGAGTAGTCTTATGCGTTATGCCAAGCTTTACGGCTATTTCGCTCGCCGTGACAGGCTCCCTGGAGAGCAGTTCATATATCCTACCCTCATACCTACCAGTCATACAATAGAGAATCTAGATGGTACGATATATAAGACTTAGCATCAGATCGTTTAAGCTTGTTCAAGCTATGCCGTAGCATCGACCAGGTTAAGCTGGATAAACATCGTAGGCGATTTGAAAACATGTTAGGATAGCCCACCCCGCTCTAAGCTTAGATCAATCTAACATATCATCTAGGGTATGGAGATTTTGCAGATGATTCAAAAATCCAGAGCTTGATCGAACTTCTCTAGAGCCTCTCCTGCGTGGTTGAGATATCATCAATATCTCTCCATCCATATGGTAAGGGATGGAGGCTCCAATCCCTTACCCTCTTCTAAGACCGATTCTACACATGATAAGTTTTATCTTCTTGACGGAGAATTTAATAAAGATATAGGGTAGGTTTGATACACTCCTTCGATCAACTATTCGGTGAGATCGAGTATTCAATCCGTAAATTCTCTGGTATCCGTAATTTCACGGGTCTATATAGTGCTCAGAAGAGGGCTCTCATGAAGGTACTGCTTAAGGTTAAGGAGAGTGAAACCGTAACTGGTATACTGCAGATGCCTACGGGGTCTGGGAAGACCCTGCTGGTTGCAGCTTTAATGCTAGCCGTTTACCGTGATGAACTGTTGAAAAGCAAGCTACTTAAACGGTTTGGCCTTGAAAGGGGTGTGATACTACTCTTTCTCACCCCTCGTAGTGTCCTAAGACAGCAGACGTATGATAGGGTGAAGAAGATAGTTGAAGGTAGCTTACATATCCCGGTCAACATACTGGAGCCTATGGGTGGGGATAGATTGGGATATATAAGCCAGCTTAGAAGTGCTACTGGAGTAGTTATAACGACACCGCAAATGATCGGAAGTATCTTGAGGAGGAGGAAGGAGAGACGAATGCTTTTCGAACAAGTATTTTCACCATGCATTATAGTGTTGGACGAAGCCCACGTATACTATGTCGGTGAGAAGATGAAGAGGCTGATAGACTACCTGAAAAGACGTAGTAAGGCTAAACTTGTTTTAGGCCTCACAGCCACCCCTACCTGCGAATCTATAAAACTCCTTGGTGACATCGTTTTCCGCTACTCGTCACTTGAAGCTATGGCCGAGGGTGTTCTCATACCTAGGCTCAGAGTTGTACGGTATAGTACCCTTATCGAGGATTTGAAGCCTGAATGCGCCTCTGATGAACGTGATGGATGGAAGTTCGCGGTATACGAGAGAGCGGAGAGGTATGCCGAGAAGATTGTCGAGGAAGCTGTCGAATTGGGGAAGACGGCTGGGCGGCTCCCTAAACTCCTTATCGTATCGGTTAACACGACGGAGGCTGATCTTATCTCACGATACCTTCATGAACATATTGAGAGGTGTGGTTTACCTTTTACGGTGTTCAAAGCACACTATAGGGAGCCTGATGCGAGGGGGCTGATCGAAGAATTCAAACATTCAGCCGATCCCGCCATACTTATAACCGTGAACATGGCGGATATAGGGTTCGACGACCCTGACTTGGATATGTTAGTAATAGCTAGACCGTTGAGGAGCCCTGTCGCATACGTCCAGGTTAGGGGTAGGGTATTGAGGAGGCCTATAAGTGAGGATAGTGTTAAGAAGAAGCTTGGGTATGCAGTTATCATCGATCTTACAGGCGAAGCTGTGAAACATGAGAAGAGAGAAGTTATAGAGCGGGTTGAGGGGGGTATCTATGGTGAGGAAGAGTTTAGGAATGCTGAGAGGGAATTGAGGGGGGAGGGAGAGGTGGTTAAAGCTCATGCGAAGATCCAGGTATCTAGTAGAAGCGAGTTTATAGTATCACCCACAGTTGATGCGGAAATCTCCTTTAACCCGGATGATACTGTAAGCATCACATTCTACGTTAACAGAAGAGAGAAGCTAAGGATAGCGGGGATACGGCTATCTTCAGATTTGAAGGACAATCTCGTCAGTCAAGCTAGAAGTCATGGTCTTATCATAAATGTAGCGTAAAAGTTAGGATTAAGGATAGAGAGGTTGAAGTCAGGCGTTATCAACGCATCATAGAGGTATCCCTCCCAGGTAAGTATACTAGAGGTTTCTGGCTACCTGAAGAGCAGAGGGAGCTAGAAGATTTCATCGCGAAAACTGTAAACACCCTCTTCGAGGAGGTTGGGGGGAGGAGGCTCCTGTTATACTCCTATGAGTAGTCTAGATCTACGTAAAGCTCTAAAGAGAAATAGTTAACACGGAATCCATATGAGGATAAGCGAACAGGCGCATCTTCATACTAAAAGGATCTTGGGTCTATTTTGAATAGGCCTACCTCCCGGAAACAGTATGTTTAGGGGGATGGTAGAAGTTAAAGTGCTTCAAGAAGACCTCTACGCTGTTAGTAGCCCCACAAACCATAGCATATGGTACGTCGTAGACCTATTGAGGAATATTCGCGCCTGTAAAGGCTTCGCGTACAGGGGATACTGCAAACACTTGAAAGTATTAAAGAGGTTTAAAAGCATCTCCTAACTCAGGTGACCTTGGTATGACCAAGCCAGGATACACCCACATAATAGTCCCGAAAACCCTGCACCAGAAGTTGAAGAGAGAAGCAGAGAGGAGAGGGCTAAGCATATCCAAGCTGATAGAGCAGCTCGTAGACGAGTACGGTATTAACACCGGTATTAATACCGATAGAGGAAAAAACAGAACCAAGACAGCCCCGGATGCGGAGGGCGTCATGCCTCCCTACATTTCAAGCAAGCAAGAAGCAAGCAGCAACCATGATTCGAGATGGGGCCGCTGGGATTTGAACCCAGGACCGCCAGCGCCCCAGGCTGGTA
>Ga0209394_1001500_pt1 | contig 13466 bp, 12 predicted proteins | sample JNZ201metaG_FD_184122 | JGI IMG/M metagenome (GOLD analysis project Ga0209394, IMG submission 184122) | Hot spring microbial communities from Jinze hot spring, China to study Microbial Dark Matter (Phase II) - JNZ 20120812A (SPAdes) (version 3) ... | reverse complement strand
ACCGGAGACGAAGAAATATTGACGGTTATACAGCCATTTTACGCATGGAGAGGACTAGTAATAGCATCACCAATATGGTACCCAAACCTAACAAAAGAAACAAGAACAAAAATATTCAACTTCATAATGAATGTTCTTAGACTGGAGAAATTAAGCATAAAAGACATCAACATCTATTTTTAAACAGGAGCATATGCTGCCACTCTGGACGGGTTCGTTATGAGAATTGGCTGGTGCATTTGGATCACTGGTTTACCTGGTAGTGGTAAGTCAACTATCGCATATTTATTAGCTGATAAGCTTAAGTTAATGGGAATTAACGTTCAAATTGTTTCTTCGGATGCTTTACGTAAGATCATAACTCCTAACCCCAAGTATACTGAGGAGGAACGTGATATAGTTTATGGAACACTTGTTTATATTGCTAAATTGCTAACGGATAATGGTGTGAACGTAATTATTGATGCGACCGGTAATAGACGCAAATATCGTGATCAAGCCAGACAAGCAATCTCAAGATTTATGGAGGTTTATGTTAAATGTCCATTAGAGGTTTGCATTGAAAGAGAAAAGAAACGCGGCATAAATTTTTTTGGTGCGCCGAAAGACATATACGCTAAAGCCCTTAAGGGTGAGAGTAAAACGGTTCCAGGTTTAGGAGCTCCATATGAGGAGCCATTAAACCCGGAAGTTATTGTTGAAACAGACAAACTTAGTCCTGAGGAATGTGTGAAAAAAGTATTAGAGGTCATTATGAAAAGTCTAGAAAAATCTTCCTTATAAAGTAGGGTCATGGTGTTAAGAGTATATCTTCCTCCCCTAACCAAATAGTCACATAACCCTCTGCCTCATCAGCGCGTATTCTAATTTTTATGGGATATCCCTTCTCTTCCTTTCTTATTTGAAGCTCATTAGAGAAAGTAATCTCAACTATCTGTTCAGTTCCATTCTTTATTTGAGGATAATAGTAGTCAGCAGGATTGACCATTCCTTCCATGAAGATTACAACATTATTTGCATTACCACAAATCGGCATTATTTTAAAGTGTAACATTCTTATTCTTATTATATTTGGAGCATTTTGAGGGTGGTAACCAACCGCAGACACATCTAAGAACATAAAGTATTCACTTGGATCCATCCTAGACTTTTGTGTTTGTGAGGGTTGCTTTAAAATAATTAAAATCACTATAGCAATTATTACAATAAAAGCGAGAATAATTGAAAATTTAAAGATAGTCCTCTCCCTTCTCTTTCTCCTCGAAATCTTCGGATTCTTTCGTGGAGATTTTCTTTGCATAATCTCTTCTACAATTTCTTATTTTATAAAGAAAAACTAAAATATGTAACTTTACAAAATTATATTATGTTTGGAAAATTCCAAAAATATTCCTGGCCTTTAAGGCAAAAATGGTTCTGGTTACTTTTCCTCTTATTGCTTATGATGATTTTATTGCCTCTCATAATCTTTTATATAATATTAGTTCTATTTCCTTCTCTGTTAGTTATTGCCCTAATAATCCTTATTTTTATCTGGGCTATTATAAGGAGTCTTAATCACTTCAGAAATAAGTCACTTAAAAGTAAAAATAATGTAAAAACATATATATCTAAAGTGTCAAATAATTTTTGAGAATTTAATGAAAGGGGGCATTAAAATGGAGAGAAGCGTCTTTTCAGCTATAATGTTAAGTCTTTTGTTCCTCATGACTCTAACGCAGCCATTGGTTTTAGCAGCTCCTCCATCTATAAAGAACCCTTATGAGCTTAAGATTGCGACGATTGAGGGTGGGATGCCTGAAACTGTTGATCCAGCTTGGTGCTATGATACAGCAAGTGCTGAGCTAATATTCAATGTTTACGATACTTTAATAACATTTGATGGAGAACGCATGGACTCATATTTGCCCTCGCTGGCAACAGAATGGGTTATCGTGAAACATGATCCACCAATAGTAAGTCCAGAAGGATTAAACTGGACCTACACTTATTACTTTAAGATTAGGACTGGCGTAAAATTTAGTGATGGAACACCGTTAACGCCGGAGGATGTTGAATATAGTTTCGAAAGGGCTATGGTTCAAGATAGACACGCTGGTCCTACGTGGATGCTTTACGAACCACTCCTAAATACGTGGGGAGCTTATGGCTTACTCTCAGAAGAATATGGTGGAGAAGGAGTATATGATGTAGTAACAGTGGGAAAAATGATTGATCACGCAGTTGAATCAAATGAGACCCATGTTTGGTTTAACCTAGCTTTCCCGGGAGCATACGCGCCTTTCATGCAGATATTATGCCAATCATGGTCGAGTATACTCAGCAAAACATGGATAAGAAATTATGTGATAGGTACACTTGGTCGTCCCGACTGGAATGGCGAGTGGGGCGACTACACAACTTGGATAACTTATCATGATCCGGAGGTTTCACCGCTTGATGAGCCATTTCCAATAATGATGGGCACAGGACCATACAAATTAGAGACATTATCTTATACTGATAATTACTGGACCGTTGTTAGAAATGAGAATTATTGGCGTGGCTGGCCGGCTGATTTTCCACTTTTAGCAGGCTCAAGGCCCGCTGGATGGTTTGAGCGTATAACTGTGACGTGGGCTTATGTATGGGAGACTAGGCGAGAGATGTTTCTCGCTGGAGATGTTGATATCTGCGCCGTTCCAAGAATGAATATGCCTGAGATGTATGAGGATTATGAGAGAGGAATATTAAAGGCTGGTATACGATGCATATATCCTCTGCCAATATTAGCCGTAGACGCCTTATTCTTCATGTTTGATATTGATCCCGCAACTCCCTATGGCAAAATAAATGACTATGGTGTATTCTCTGAAGATGGCATACCGAGAGATTTCTTTGGTAATCCAGAATGGGGCATACATGTTAGAAAAGCTTTTGCCTATGCCTTTGACTATGATACTTTCCTACAGATGGCTTATCTTGGTGAAGCCACCCATCCAGCAACAGCGATTATTCCAGGTCTACCATATTATGATCCAACAATCGAAGGATACAAATTCAACTTAACAAGGGCTGAGGAGGAGTTTAAGAAAGTTCCTGGACTATGGGAGACTGGCTTTACAATAACTATACTATATAATACTGGGAATATACCTAGACAATATGCAGCGCAGTTGCTTAAAAGTGCTCTTGAGGGACTTAATCCAAAATTCCATGTAGATGTTGTTGGAGTAGATTGGAGACCATACTTAAGAGCATGTCTATATCACCAAACACCAGTATTCATAATTGGATGGTTAGCAGACTATCCAGACCCTCATAACTTTGCTTTCGCCTTTTACTATAGTGCTGGAGCATTTGCAATATGGCAACTATATAAGAATCCGGAGATGGATGAATTAATTGAGAGAGGAATAGCAGCCCCGGAGGGTCCGGAGAGAGCCGAAATATACAGGCAAATACAGCTCTTGGCAATAGAAGACTGCCCAAGTATAACATTAGATCAAGCTATAGGTCGCCATTGGGAACGAGACTGGGTGGTTGGCTGGTACTATAACCCCATATATCCTGGAGTTTACGGCTATAACCTATGGAAGTGGTATTATGTGCCTCATGCCGCCTTAGATGTTACAAGCCAGCCAACATCAAACTATCTACCATACGATGTGAATTATGATGGAAAAGTAGATATTAAAGACATAAGCATTATAGCAAAGGCGTTTGGTTCAAGTCCCGGTCCACCTCTCCATCCAAGGTGGAACTTTAGAGCAGATGTAAATAATGATAGAAAAGTTGATATAGAGGACCTAGTTGCTGTTGCTAGGTCTTTCGGAAAATCAAGCGCTACTTGGAGACCTCCATAGAATCATTTTTTCGCTAAATTTAAATACTCCTCCTTTATTTTTTCTGCAGATAAAAATGGTATCATTGCTAACCTACATTGTAAGGAGACTTATACTTCTAACATTCGTTTTATTAGGGGTGACCCTTTTAATCTTTGCAATAACAATGCTTCTGCCAATTGAAGTAAGAGCTATGCTATATGCAAGAAACTATCAGCATATTTCACCTCAAGGACTAAGAGAGTTGGCCGAGAAATATGGTCTTACAAGACCGTTCCATGAGCAATATTTCACATGGTTAAGTCAAGTACTTCAAGGGAATCTAGGATGGGCAAAAAGTTCAAGCCAACCAGTTTTAGAGGCCATGCTCTCCAGATGGCCTTATACATTCGAAATAGTGATTCTGGCAGCGCCCATAATGATATTTCTGGGAATATATCTTGGGATTCAATCCGCAATTCATAAAGATGGCATAATTGATCATATATGTCGAATCCTATCTATAGTAGGCTGGTCCCTCCCCTCATTTTGGCTAGGTCTCCTCCTTCTTTCAGTATTTTATGGGCTTCTAGGATGGCTCCCACCAGGCCCTATCAGTGATGAGCTTAGACAAATTAGAGATTCATCGCTATTCATACGCTATACCCGCATCGATCTCATTGATGGACTTTTAAATGGATATCCTCAAATAACACTTGATGTCCTTAAACATGCAATTTTACCCGTGGTAGTAATTGTCGTAATTAACATGGCTCTTTTAGTGAGAGTAATGAGATCATCCATGCTGGAGGCTCTTAATAAACCATATATAGTGACGGCTAGAGCTAAAGGGCTCGACGAAAAAACAGTAATTTATAAACATGCTAGAAGAAACGCTTTAATTCCAACAGTTACACTTTCAGGTATGCTGGTGGCAGGACTTTTAGGCGGTTTAGTTATAACTGAGACAGTTTTCGCTTTCGGTGGCTTAGGACAATGGGCGGCAACGGCAGCCCTGCAGCTTGATATTCCAGCAGTTCTGGGCTATGCAATGTTATCGGCTTTCCTGTTTGTTATTGCAAACTTGATAGTTGACATCATGTACGCCTACTTAGATCCAAGAATAAGGTTGGAATAAATAATGTATGTGAAATCTAAGTGGGATGAGATTAAAATCTCATGGTCCTTCCGAGTGAAAGAGTGGAAATTTATACTTAAGAGAATAAGTGAGTCTCCTTTAGCGGTCACAGGAATTGCTATAATATTTGGTTTCCTAATAATAGCATGTTTAGCCCCAATTCTAGCACCCCCTCAAGGTCCAGACCCATTCATTGTCCCGCAAGATATTGAAATAGCTACTTTAACTCCAAATCCTACACCTCCATCAACTAGACATATTTTTGGAACAACGGATCAGCAGTATGACATTTATTATGCATGTATATGGGGTACAATAAGCGCCTTTAGGGTCGGATTATCCGTCATAATAATAGCGTTACTTATAGGATTAGTTATAGGCACATTATCTGCCTATTACGGAGGGATCATTGATGAGATACTTATGAGAATAACGGACATAATAATAGCTTTTCCTGGACTGTTACTGGCTATGGTCATGGCAATAACTTTTCCGACAGTACTTCCATTAGACATCACATTACTTACCCTAATAATTACAGCGATTTTTTCCCTCACTCTGATCATTTCTAAAAGTAGAAGAAAATTGCTTCTTGCAATTCTAGCAGTATTTGTTGGCGATTTATTTTTATACATATATAATCCAATAATTATTCCGTTAAACCTATCAAAGCTCGATAAAGTCTTAATATCTTTAGCTTTAGTTAGTTGGCCAGGTTATGCGAGGCTAATTAGAAGCGAAGTGTTAAGAGTTAAAAGTGAAGATTTCGTGGAAGCTGCTAAAGTTGCTGGTTGCTCAACCCTTAGAATAATTGTCAAGCATATATGGCCAAATACTATATATTCGCTAATAATAGTTTCAACGCTGGATATAGGCTCAATAGTTTTAACAGCAGCCGCCTTAAGTTTTCTTGGAATAGGTGCTGAGCCAAACTTTGCGGATTGGGGTCAAATAATTAGTAGAAGCAGAAATTGGATAAGTAGACCGGATCTTCTAGTTGCTAACTATCATACTTTTCTAATTCCTGGAATATTTATAACACTATTTGTTTTAGGCTGGAACCTTCTTGGCGATGCTTTGAGGGATGTACTTGATCCAATGATCAGGAGGAGATAAATTGGCTGAGGAGACATTAATAGAGATCAAGGATTTAGTTGTAAGATTTTATACGTATGCTGGTGTAGTTGAAGCTCTAGATGGAATTAACTTGAAAATTAAGCCTGGTGAGATACTTGGACTTGTAGGTGAAACGGGATGTGGCAAAAGCGTAACAAGCTTGTCAATATTACGGCTTGTGCCTCCTCCAGGTAAAATTGAGAGCGGCAAGATAATTCTTAACAAGAGAGATGGAGAAAACCTCAATATTGTAGATTTAGATAACGAGCTCATTAGAAAGATTCGAGGTAAAGAAATATCTATGATATTTCAGGAGCCAAAGGCCTATTTGAATCCAGTATATACAGTAGAAGATCAGATTAAAGAGTCCCTTCTTCTCCATAGGAAGGAAGAATTTTTAATGAGAGCTCTTGATTCTCTCAAAAAATCTGGAAAAGAGACAAGTTTTGAGGCGAAGATTTATGAGAGAATGCTTAAAAAACCAGATTCAATATTAACGAGGTTTTTGGCTAAACTTATTCCCAAAAAAGTCTTGGATGAGGAAATTAGGAAAGAAGTGATAAACCTCTTAAAGTCCGTTGGAATAGCTGATCCAGAAAGAGTTGCAAAAATGTATCCATTTGAATTAAGCGGTGGTATGGCTCAAAGGGCCCTCATAGCCATGGCTCTTTCCAGTAATCCACTAATGTTAATTGCGGATGAGCCTACCACAAACTTAGATGTCACAATTCAAGCTCAAATATTGGAGCTCATAAGACAACTTAGAGAAAATTATAAGTCATCAATTCTTTATATAACCCATGACCTAGGGGTTGTAGCTGAAATATGCGATAGAGTCGCGGTAATGTATGCTGGTAATATAGTTGAAGTAGCCGATGTATATAAATTGTTTAAGTCACCATTACACCCATACACTAAAGGGCTTTTAGGATCAATTCCTAGACCTGGTCAAGAATTTATATCTATTCCGGGAACTGTTCCAAGTCTTATAAATCCGCCTAAGGGATGCCGTTTTCATCCCAGATGCCAGTTTTCTATGGACATTTGCAGGGAGATTAAACCAAATCTAGTTGAGATAGAAAAGGATCATTTTGTTGCTTGCCATCTTTACCAGGGGGAATTAAAAAATGAGCGCTAACGCTTTGTTACAGATTAGAAATTTAAAAAAATATTATCCCATTCTTGGAGGAATATTTAAGCGGAAAGTAGCTTCGGTAAAAGCTGTTGATGGAGTTTCTTTAAGTATATTTAGGGGTGAATGCTTCGGTTTAGTTGGGGAATCTGGATGCGGTAAGACAACTCTGGGAAAAACAATATTGAGAATTTTAAAACCCGATGAGGGCAATATATTCTTTGATGTTCCTCAAGATATAATTGATGAAATTATAAGCCTTGAAGAGAAGGGTTCTAAATCAACTAAATTAAAAAGGTTAAGAGAACAGTATGATCTTTCTACATTTTCAGGAGAGAGACTATTGCGATTTAGAAGAAGGATGCAAATTGTTTATCAGGATCCCACAACATCGCTTAATCCGAGAATGCTTGTTAAGGACATTGTTGCAGAACCTTTAATTGTTCAGGGAATAGCTAGAGGTGAAAAAGCTAGAGAGATGGTTATCGAAATTTTGAAGAAAGTTGGCTTAAGCGAGGAACATTTATATAGATTTCCTCATGAGTTTAGTGGTGGTCAAAGACAAAGAATAGCAATAGCGAGAGCGTTAGTTTGCAGACCTGATTTTGTTGTGCTTGATGAGCCGACATCATCGGTTGACGTCTCGGTTCGAGCGCAGCTCCTTAATCTCTTCAAAGATTTACAGAAAGACTTTAATCTGACGTATCTCTTCATAAGCCATGACTTAAGCATAGTTGAATGTATTAGCGATAGGGTTGCAATAATGTATTTAGGTAAAATAGTGGAGTTCGCTCCAACACAAAAAATCTTTAAAAACCCATTGCATCCATATTCACAAGCCCTAATTTCCTCTGTCCCTATACCTGATCCAACTAAGCGGAGAAAAAGAGCCCCCTTAATGGGGGAAGTTCCAAGTCCAGTAAATCCGCCTAAGGGATGCCGTTTTCATCCTAGATGCCCGCTCGCTATGGATATATGCAAAAAAGAGGAGCCTCAAATTATGGAGTATGAAAAAGATCACTATGTTGCATGCTTCGCTTTAAATGGAGGTATGAGTCATGATAAATAAAAGGAGCCTCCACACATTTTTATGCCTTCTTTTTCTATTAACAATTTTAAACATGAATCTTGGCAACTTAAAAATGGTAGAGATATCTTTAGCGGAAACCGCTCTTGACAAAACGCAGATAATCATTGCTCCAGATTTAATTGAAGCCGATTTAGGCGAATCCTTCACATTAACAGTTAACATAACCAATGTTAGAAATCTCTACGCATGGCAGATAGTATTAAAGTATAATGGCTCAGTGATAGACTGCTCTGCTATATGGATACCAGATAATAATATATTTGCTGGATATGCAGTAATTAGCGTTGAGCCAGAGTTTGATAAGGATTATAAAGATGGATTAAACTTTGTGATCTACGCTTGCTCCTTAATCACCGGCTCCGTAAATGTTCAAAATGGAATACTATTTAAAGCTAACTTCACAGTTATAGGAGAAGGTGCGACGAAAATTACGTTAGCAACTGAAGACAAACCAGCTTTCAGAGATCAATTTACATCCTTTAAGTCACTGATTATAAATGAATTTGGAGATAAAGTAATATTCTCTCATAATTATTCCGTTGTAAGAGCTAGAGGGGTAACGACTAATTTGAAACCTCTAGCCCGCTTCTTTGCATATGTTCCTGAAAATATTGATGAGGAAAGATATATTGTAATAAAAGGTCCAAAACCCATTGGAGACATTCCCTACACATATGTGTATAAGGGGTATCCGGTGGTGTTTAATGCATCAGAATCTTTCGATTTGGATGGAAGAATCTCCCTGTATATTTGGGACTTTGGAGACGGAAATATAACGGTTACGGAAAATCCAATAATTACACATGTATATAACAAGACAGGTCAAGTTACGGTAAAGTTAATAGTAAGAGACTCTGGAAATCCACCATTAGAATCCGACCCATTCTATTATATAGTAGTTGTCGGCTTGATCCTCGAGCGCTATAATTGGGTCCCAATACTTTATGGACTCCTATTTTGCGTTATCAGCATTTTAGCAATACGTTTCATTCTATTAAGGAAAATTTTTACCCATTCTAAATTTCTGAGAAAGAAAAGAGGAATCAGTAGATAATCAAAACCGTAAATTTAATAAAGAAACTATGGAGAAATATTAAGCGTAAAATAATTTAATGAAAGGGTGAAATTATGGACAAAAAATATTCTGAGATTCTAATCGTCCTCTTAATGTGCATTGTGACAATTGGTATGCTAATGAATTTCACTGTTCATGTATCTTCGCAGCAATCAACCGCAGACTCAATGTGGATTGATCCACCACTCATATCATTCACTACACCCACAGCCTATGAGGCAAATTGTAAGTTTAACATAACAATATCGTTGAATATAGCGACGAGTAGAACATATAGTTGGCAAGTTAAAGTGTATTTTAACTCGACATATTTGAATGTTCTAAGAGCTGGCTATACTGCTGGTGCAATGAGTAGATGGGCAACACGTAGATCAGGGGGCTTTGTCATCTCGGTTCCACCAACAATAAATAATGATGAGGGTTACGCAATGTTTGGTGAATCATTAATCGAAGAAAACTTTGTTCCTGCCGGAGTCTCTGAGAGTTTAGTTTGGATTGAGTTTCAAATGCTATCCTTATATCTTGATAGTATTGAGAGCGTAATTAACATAAACAATACAGAAACTTTCGTGCTCAATACGAATTTGGAAGAAATACCTATAGCAAAATATGATGCACAATACCGTTACTCAGGGGAACCGTATGTATGGTTAATACCGAGCGAAGGTTTCGCAACCACAACAATTAAAGGAGTCAGTTTTACTCCTGACTCTATAATAACGGTTACTTGGAAAGGAACAATTGTACCTACTGTCCCAAACAAGGTAATTGTTGATGAGAATGGTGAGTTTACCGCCATAATTAGTATTCCGGCACAATCGGAACCTGGAATTTATACCATTACTGTAATGAATAATGTAGGTGAAAGTGCGAGTGCATCATTTAAAGTTATTGATATGAGAGGTCCGCAAGGCCCACAAGGTCCGCAAGGTCCGCAAGGTCCGCAGGGTCCAAAAGGCGATCCTGGAACGCCCGCTCCCATAGAATATCTTATTGTCTCAATAGTCCTCTCAGTTATAGCTATCGTCGTGGCAGCCCTCACTCTACTCAGAAAACCTAAGTAACCCCTCTTTTTTATTTTAGTTTAATATTAAGGTGTTTACCCCACTTACAGAGAGGGGTAATCACTGTTGATTTGGATAAGTTCAGCCCAGAGGAATGCGGGTTATATTGGAGCGGTTCGCTGGGCAGCCTAGTCCTTAAATATTCGATTTTATGAATAGGGAGAATTGTTGAAGGGAGATTCCAGAAAATTTAGCGAGAAGTATATGTAAAATTGTTTTGGAGGAGGGATGGAAGAATACCTGCTGCCATAAAAATGATTCTTTGAGATCTAGGTTTTAACGTCTGGTGGTACGAATTTTCTTAGTTTTTGGAGCATGTTTAGGCGTTCTCTGTCTCCTAGTCGCGCCTTTTCAACAGCTTCCCTTAGTATGCTTATTGATTCGTCCATTGCTTTTCTATCTACGGGGTATGGAACCCCGTCTTTTCCGCCGTATGCGAAGGAGTATTTAACTGGGTCTCTCCAGCTTGGCTTATCGCCATATATTATCTCAGCTACTAGGGCTAGGCCTCTGACTGTTGAGGGGCCTATGCCCTTAATGCCCAGTAGCTCCTCATAGTTTCTTGGCTGTATCTCGTAGGCTCTTTTTAGGGCTTTCCAGTTTATTGTGAAGGGCATTTTAAGGAACTCTGCAACATATTCTTTCCACTCTTTAGCTGGTATCTCCGGAATCCACTCTTGGAGGGATCTCTGGCATGCTGGTCTTATCATCTCAAACATTCTGGCAACCTTCTCCGTTCTCTCCTTGGCTATGTCAACGGATGTTTTCCGGCATTCCTCGCTCTCCCTAGATGTCATGTCTAGGGCTATTGGGCGCCTTACGTCCCCAACTATGGCCTTATGTGGCTCAACAACGAAGCTTTCCACGTGGTCTGAGAGCCAATGATATCTCCGCGCCGTTTTATCATTTATGTTCATACCCTGCTGTATTACGGCCCACTTCCCATCTTCGGTGACGAAGAATGCATGGTGGTATAATGGATAGCCTGCCTGTATCGCTGCATTATCAACCTTCGCGCTCATCCTACTAGCATACTGGAGGCTCTCTATCCTCTGGGTTGATAGGTTGAATTCCTCCCCAACCCTAACTATTTCCGAGAGTGTTTCCTTAGAGGCTTTGCCCTTACCACCGCAAACAGCTACGCCGAGGCTCTCGCTTTTTAGGGCTGTTTTAAGAACGCCGGTAACAACGGTTGTAAGTCCGGAGGAGTGCCAATCGTATCCTAGAACGCAGCCAAAAGCTTGGAACCAGTAGGGATCTGAGACCCTTTGGAGGAGGGTCTCGTGTCCATACTCATCAACGATTATTTTAACTATCTCCCTAGCCAGCTTTATCATGCGCTCAACTAGCCATTGGGGAGCCTTACCATCATGGAGTGGAAGATCCGCGAAGCCTGTTCTCTTCAACTCCACCACACAATAACTAATCTCTTATGTAACCCTCAATTTAACATTCGTAAATTTTTGACTTAAGTCTTCCGCATCAGATCCCCATTTTAAGATTTCCTCGCCCCTATTAGCCTCCCATTTCGGTCTATTTCGCCGCGCCTAATTCTTGTTGTCGATATGGGGATTTGGTCTTCAGCTGGAACCATGTCTATGACGATTATTTCTAGGGGTTTAAGTCCATTCCTCACCCTTACAGTATTTATTTCCCTAGCTCTCGGTTCGGTCTCTTTACTGACCACTAGGGCCTCAATCTCCGCGCTAGTTGCTGCCGGACCGTAGGGATCTGAGAGTGGAATTATCTCCGCCCTACTGGAAACACCCAGATGATTAAGGAACTCCATCAGCTCCCTGACTCTATATTCGTAGGATGCGATCTCATGGTTCTTTCGAAGCTTCTTGGCGAACTCATCTGTGCATAGCCCTATCCAAACTTTCTCACCACTCTCAAATGCCATTTTAAGTAAGGCTTTATGCCCCTTATGAAGCTCATCAAATGTTCCGCCGACGGCGACGACCTTAAACCTCAATTCAAGTCCTTCCTAAGAATTTTAACCAGTTTTTCCCTCTTTTTGTGGCCTTGGAAATGGAAAAGCCTTATAGCAAGCCTTTATTATTGGTGGGCCTAAAATGACCATGAATGGAATTTCCGTGGCAAATGTCCAAACAAATATTACTGGTATTAAGGAGTGGGGTATGGGCTGCTTAAAATACGCTGTTGGACCAAAGAAAATTTGGCTGTAAATCCAGACAACAATGGCTATTATGGTGCTCCCAACACTTAATCCCATAACCGACCCAACAGCATAATTTCTCCAATCAGGCCACAGCTTTGAGACTACCGCAATTATTAGTAGGCTTGAGATGACTGTGGCGATGAATAGCAAGGTGATCTCTATCGAAGACAGCTTAAAACTGAAGTATGCTTGGCTTTCCACCGGCAATAGAATTGTTGGTGATAAAAGACCTATAACCACTATTATGCTCCCAATAACCGCACTCGCAATGATCTTCTCCCAATTGAGCGAGGAGTGGACAATACGGCCAAAAACGAAAAATCCAATAAAATTAGCTGTAACTCCGGCTGAGAGACTTAGTAATGCATCTCCATGGAAAAGCATATCTCTTATAAATATGCCTATGGCTGCACCAACCCCTCCAACCCAGGGGCCAAATAGCGTTGCGAAAACCGCTGGTATTACGACCGCGGGCCAAAAGGCAACTCCACCGGGACCTGTTATGTTTAGATCGGTCAAGCGTCCTATGAAAGCATATAAGGCTGCGCAGATAGCGGCCATTGCAATGTTTAATGTTCTTACTTCACTTACTTTAGATCTTCTTTGAGCCATGACACTTTACTCCATGAGCTTCTCTTTGTTTAGAAAAATAAAATTTATGTATGTAATGTTTAAACATGTTTTGAGAAGTATGTTTATGACACTATAAGAATTTTAGTGTGGAAGAATAGGGTCTGTTTCTAAAGGCTTAAAAGGTTCGGTTGCTGATTTATTGGGATGGGGAGTTGCCTATTAAGGTTGGATCTATGAATATCGGCCTAGATATCGGCGCGAGTCTAGCTAAGGGCGTCCTTGTAGATGAAGAC
>Ga0209394_1001498_pt1 | contig 13483 bp, 18 predicted proteins | sample JNZ201metaG_FD_184122 | JGI IMG/M metagenome (GOLD analysis project Ga0209394, IMG submission 184122) | Hot spring microbial communities from Jinze hot spring, China to study Microbial Dark Matter (Phase II) - JNZ 20120812A (SPAdes) (version 3) ... | reverse complement strand
GTCCCAAAGTCCTACATAAGGCGCAACAAGAGGCTGACAAACTACGTCCTAATGCGCGCGCTCGGCGCGCTCGGCTTAGCCAAAGTCAAATATGTTAGGATGGGGGAGCCATGATTGACCTGGAGAAAATAAAGAGGATGAGCGAGCTGGAGAAGGCGGCATGGAACCTATACATATTCCTAGCGGCCACTAAAAGGCATGCCAAGAAGGGGCGGGCCCCTTAAGCACCCATCATATGCGTACGCCAAACAAGTCGAATACGAGGCCAGGAACAGGCTGTTGCAAGAGGGAGCCTCACTGGTGGTCAGGAGCGCGGGTAGCCGCAGCCCAGCGGACCTCATAGCGATCTTTCCAAAAAAGGGAGAAATCTGGCTAGTCCAGGTTAAAGCCCAAGACGTGGAAGAGATGGGCGACCTCAGGACCAAATTTTGGGCGCTCAAATCATTGGAAGGGATGTATGAACTGAAGGCCGCTCTGTTCGCCAAGCAAAAGGGCAGATATCAATTCCTATTACTCTGACGCTCCCCAGGATGAGTACTTGCTGGTCAGCCTCCGCCTCAAACTGGTCAGCTTCATGGCCTCCAATAGCTCCTTGGCCTCATTTTTGGCCCTCTCCTTTATGACCTCGTCCGGCTCGCTAGCCATAGTCTTCTTGAATATCTCGTAGCAGACATCTTCCAAATCCTTCAGGACCTCCTCTTTGGAAGCCCTGCCGGATGTGTAAATATCGGCCAAGAAGTTTATGCTGCTGGCCACGTCTATCCTGAGCACCGGGTCCCTTATCCCGCTGACCAACCTGAAGATCCTCTGCGCCAGGCTCAACTTACCCACCCCCGAACTCCTCTATCACCTTAACCAGCGCCCTCATTATCAAATCTTCCATTTTAACGCCGACCCTCTCCTCGACCCTCCTGAGCGCGTCGTAAATCTGCGCCGGAACTAAGATCCTAATCTCCTTCGCGGCCATACTTTCTCATCCCCGAGCTCTGGGCCACCGCGAATAGCTCGCACAAATACTCTTTGCCCCTTTCCTCCAAAATCTTGGAAAGCCTCCTGAATACTTCTCTCCTCTCTAGATAATACTTGCCGGCCACCTCCGGAATGCGGCACGTTATCCTCAGCTCCAAAGTATCCCCGAAGTCGGTCATCTGCACGTCACTCTCAATTATTATGCCAGCCGACATCAGCATGTTCCGCCTGAACTTCCAAAACTCCTCCACGTATAGCAGGTTGTCTCTAACCGCCCTGATGACCTCAAGCCTGGCAGTGTCATCCGCAAGCTTTCTTACGGCCTCCACCTCTTCGTCCATCACTTCTTTTTCTCTGACCCCCATCAAAACTCTTAAGGGATGGCTTACTTATAAAATTAACTCACAGGCGCTATAAACCGATAAATAAAAATTTTCACCATAAATGTTCCAGCCCATGAAACGAACACGTGTACACGCCTTTATAAATAGACCTATTCCAATATCATATCGAGGATAGGCCATGCCCCTGTATAAGACTGGGCTAGCGATGTTCCAGAAATACCAGGCGAAGTACGACCCAACGACGATAGGCAACCGATTCACCCAGGTCCAGACGGTAGCTCTCTCCAGGGCCCAGGAGGGAATGGTGACCGTCGCCACCATCAGGGACCTCGTCAGACCGCTGCTCGATGAGGCCGGGGTCTCGGGCGGCACAAGAGGTACGTACATCGCCTTTGCCATGGCGATCCTGAGACACGCGCTAAGGCAGAAGGGAGACGCCGCGGTAAACATCGCGAACGGCTTAAAGTCGTACTTCGTCCAGGCCTATGGACTTGACCCAGACCTCTGCGACAGAATCATCAGCCTGATAATCGCTTGGGCTGGATACTACTAAATCGCCGATCGCTAATGGCTAAAGCTTAAAACCCCCCCTTTTTATTTTTTTGTCGGAGAGCATGCCGATCGGCATATTTACGGGCAGAACTCCCAGCTTAATCACGGTCGCCCAGGGAATCGCTCACGCCGCCTCAAAGCTGGGGCTCGATGCGGAAGTGGTCATCGGGATGCGCCAATTCACAGAAATCGCTAGGGGGTACGATAAAGTGATAATATTCCAGCCATTCTACCCCTCATCAGCATACGCGTGGGTCGCGCTATACTCCTCGTTGCGCATGATAAATCGCCCCTGCCTGTTCTATACCACAGCAGAGGGGCCACCCCTGCCTGAGCGCGTTAAGGATTGGACTAAAAGGGTCGAGCTAATCGCCAATTCGGAGTACACGCGATCGGTCCTGGAGGAGGTGGGTTTGAACGTGGTCAAAGTCGTGCCCCACGGGATCATCACGGACGAAATAAACCACGCGCTCACGACCACAAGGCGATCTTATAATAAGGGCAACGATCGGGGGGTGGTGTTCGGCATGGTCTCATCGGCCATAGAGAGAAAAGGGCTGGATAAGCTCCCAATCATAGCGGAAAAATGCCTGGAAGAGGCGCCGGAGGCCAGGATAGAGGTAATCACTACGCCCGAAGCTCCGCCCGAGCTGATGAGCCTGCCAAACGTTAAAGTTATGCACGCATTCGGGAAGCTCGACAGGCTCCAGTTGCTGAGCATAATGGCCACTTGGGACTTCTACCTATGCGTCAGCCACTCAGAGGGCTTCGGACTGCCGATGATAGAGGCCCAGGCCATGGGAATCCCGTGCATACACGCCGACTTCCCCCCGCTCTCGGAGCTATTACATCCCGAAAACTTCAGGGTCAGGGTTACCCAGGTGCTGGATTATCAACCCGAGGGATATGGCGCCATCTGGAGATTACACATGTACGACATAGACGAAATGGTCGAACAAATCAAGCGCGCCTGCGATCTGAGGGCAGACGAGCAGGCCTATGAAACCCTCTCTAAAAAATTAGTGGAATACTCTAAAAAATTCGACGCGGTAGAGGTTTACAAGGAGTTGGTGCTCTGAGATGGGCATCCGAGACCCCATGTGGGATAGGATACTGCAGAAGCAGAAGTATTTCGAGAAAATACTGTCCAGCGACGGCTTCATGGACACGTGGGATAGGTACATCCAGGAGAGGGAGCTATTGGCCAGGATCTTCTGGGCCGACGTGCCGGCATGGGACCTCACCAACCTTGGAATTGGGCTGATGTACGGCATACCGCCAGCAGAGCTGGAGCCGCTATCAGTCTTCAAAATCATGGATTGGCCCTCTCCATTCGAGCTTGACGAGGGCATTTGGATAAACTTCTTCGACTTCGACTTCACCATCGAATTTCCCGAATTCGCATTCACATTCGACTTCTCTTTTCTGAACTTCAACTTCGACTTCATATTCGACTTCATATTCTCACTCCTATTGAAGGCCTACTTCGGAGTTGGAGTGTATGGCCGGAGCGTTTACGATCCATCGCCTTTCAGGGAACTCATCCGATCGGCGATATACAAGCTCAGGCAAAAGAGAACGGTGGACATATCGTTCTCGGCCGATGCGCTCATATTACAGGAGCTGACGGGAGTCCACAAACAAACCGACGAGGTGTTGTGTCATAGACACGACTTCTTGAGGGAAGTCCAGGGCGAATGCTTCATGCTCGGGCTGTCGCCCCTAGGGACTGGGAAGCTGGCCCCCGTAGAGGAAGGATATGTGGAAATTATGGTATCGGATGCCGAGGGGAATCCGGTGAAAGTCAAAGTGAGCAGGTTGGAGGAGCTGTTATTCGGTCTGTGGTTGGGCATAATTCCGCTTGGCTTCGGCTTCCTAATTCCGAAAGAGACGGTCTTTAACTTCGAGGACGGAAAGAAAATGCCTAGCTTCTTCAGGTACGTGGACAAGAAAACGAAGACGATCCTCAGGCAAACCTACTTCACTCCATGGGGGTACAGGAACTACATTAGACCAGATGAGGCGCTGTCGCCGCATAAATCTGAAAGAACCGCACAATACCACTCACTACAAGAGATTAGGGCGACAATCGAAAATATAGTCGAGGGCGTGGTCTCCCAAAAGGAGGGTAGCATCACCAGGATACGGCAATACAAGAACGCGGCCCTCCAGCTGATATCGTACCCGGCCAAAAGGCACTTCTGGGGCTACGGGCTTTACTCGGTCATGACGGACGACGAATTCCTCACGTACTGGCTCGACCACTGGGAGGGGCAAGGCTTAAATAGAAATGTGTTGATGGAAATATACGAGGCAATAAAACCTTGTCTTCACCGACTCCGAGAAGAAAAAGTGTTATTGGGCAAGAAGACGTCGGAACTGAGGCGCACCCTAGCGAAAGCGAAAGAGCTATCGGCCCCCCCGTAGTGGCGATCCCAGAGCAATTCAGAGATGAGGTGGCTATGGCGGTTCAGGATCTAATTACCAAAGCCCAAGAGCTGAGCTTCGAGTACTGCACGCTTGAGTGCTCTAACATAACGACATGTCCTTTAGCCAAAAAGGGCAGAGAGCTATTTAAGGTCGTTAAGACGTTTAATGAGATAATGAAGAAGATGGTCCAGGCGCGGCAAGCTTTTTAAACCACACCCCATTTTTTTCTATTAGATGAGCAGTACGCGTGTACTCCTGACGCCGTTCTACATTGAGGTGGATGACGCCGTCGCAGAAGTGCTTGAGGTGCTTGAGCATAAAATAGCGGGAGAGGTCATCGGCTACACGGTATCCTTAAGAATAATCTACAAAGGCATGAAAAGCAGGGTATTCCCGCTGGATTGCAAAAATATGAACGACCTTTTGAACAAGCTGAGGATAGAGGTGACGAAGCTGAAGTTCTTCGAAATGGCCCTGGGCCAAGCCGAGCTTAGGAGGTTGATGACCGGATGACGGGCGACGAGCCAATAGTCATAGAAATAGACCCAGAAATCCTCAAACAGGGTAGCGCCCTCATAGCCCAAGCGTTAATCAACAACGAAATCACCATAGAAGCCGCATCGCCGGTAATCTATGAATACGAGGTTCATGAGATTCGCCTGGACGTTATATCATCCTCGGTATTGGGCTTAACCGACCCAATAGGACAAATCAGGGACTTCTTTAGAGGGCTGTTGAGTTGGTTATGGGACAAAATCAGCTCCGCCATAGCCGACGTCTTGGCCAAAACGTTAGCCAAGCTGGGCGATATAGCCCCTCAAATAGCCGCAAAGATAGCTGAGGCGATAACAATAATTTCTGGCGCGATATCCGCCGCGATAACATCAATCACTGGCGCGATATCCACCGGTCTGTTCCAGATATCCGCCGGAATAACCGCCCTATCAACATCTATGGTGAACTTGGGAACCGCCATCTCCGGGGCGATTACGATGATTGGCACATCGCTGGCGACCCAAATATCCAACGTGGCTCTATCAATATCCACGTCAATACTCAGCATCGCAACATCTCTCTCGGGAGCGATAGCCATGGTCGGAACATCAATAAGCCAAACTATACTCAACATCGCAACATCAATATCCGCCTCGATAGCAATGGTATCCACATCCATAAGCCTGGCCATCACTCAGGTCGCCACCTCCATAGCGGGCTCCATAGCCATGCTCGGAGCATCACTCTCCACGGCCATAGTACAAGTAACCGGGGCGATAGCGGCTGGAATAGCCAACATAGGCGGGGCCATAGCTCAATCCGTGAACTTGATAAGCGGGGCAATAGCGCAAGGCATAGTCAGCATAAGCACTGCCATAGCTTATGCCTCCGGCACAATACTCACGGCTCTGGCCGCGGGCGTGGCATTGCTTCAGGGTCGCTTGGACTACGCAGTAGCAATCATGCAAGACTTCTTCCCACAATTCGTCTCAAGCCTGAAAGCAGGTTATATCGAAATATCTGGCGCCATCAGGGACATGACGGCCGAGATGGGCCGCACCATAACAAACGTGATGAGGGAGACAGTTCAAACAATAGCGAATAACATAATCACTATGGCAAACGCGATAGTCACGAGCCTTAATAATGTGGTGGACGCGATAGTGAGCGCATCGTCCAAAATAACAGAAACATTATTGGAGAACTTTACATCATTCATGACCGTATTAATAGATGCTTACAATAGGCTATCGGATGCCCTCAACCAATCGCTTAAAAACTTCATTGACACGCTATCGTCATCCCTGGATAAGCTAACCGACGCAATAATAGAAAGCCACAAGAAGACGATAGACGCAATTATAGATGCCAGCGATAAGACGAGGGATTTCATCACCCAAACATCCAAAGACCTGACCGACACGATACTGAGAAATCTGGATGAAACGATGAAAGCGCTAATGGATGCATTAGAGGATTGGAAGAGGCTGATGAGCGAAATAGAATCAACGTTTCAGGGATTCGTGAACAGCATACTGCAATTGCCAGAGAGGCTAGACCCGACAATGAAGAAACACGCGCAATACACATGGGATGAGTACTGGGCTAGGTTCTATCGGGAGACTAGCGAAGACCTAAGAACGGTCTTCAAAGAGATTCCCAAATTCTTCATGGCCGCCTCAATATCGCCATTTGAAGTGGTCATAAACTCATTGTTGGGCAAGCACGCGCCCGTGAGCATGATGGCCGTCGGAATAACGCCCTCGGGCTACTTCTTCAAAGTACCGGATTTAGAAAGGGTTGCTAATACGCCGCTATTTCTGGTCTCATTGGGCGGCTTCGTTTACGGGCTAATAAACCATTTATACGGCTCATTCGGGGTTGATTTACCAAACGCTCTAAATAAGCTCACGGCGGCATCATCGCCAGGAGTTCTCGAGTCCATAATTAACGCGTTTAGGGGAGGGCTCGAATGGCTGGCCGCGCAAATAACCAACTTGGGCAAAATGATAGCGGACGCCATAAGGGGCGCCATAGCGGGCTTCATGGGCATGGTTTCGGAGGCGTTCAACTCATTTATAGGAGCGGTGACCGGAGTGGACTTCAAAGGATGGTACAATAAAATCGGTAGCCCAGAATACACAAAAGTGCTTGAGGCAATGCCATGGCCCGATTGGCTGAAGCCCGCAAAATCAATAATCGCGGCGCCAATCGCAATGATTATGGAAAGCTTCAGACAACTGGGAACTCAACTGTTCTCATACTACTTGGAGGATACATTTGCCGCTCTAGGCCTCAAAACGCCGCAATACTTAGCCAAAACAAGGCTCAATCAACAATTCTCGATGTCTTTGTTCTATGTGATGCACTACGCCGCCCTTCCAATATTCGCTGGAATATTGGCCAGAGCAATAAGCAGAATAGCAGTGGCGCTGGGCTCCGTGCTATACAATGCAGACTTACCGTTACACATAAATCTCTCACCACTCGGAATAGGGGTTGAGACGGAAATTAATCTAGGGAAAGTAATAGGGGGCGCCATATCCCACTTCGGCAGGATGGTAAAAGAACATGTGGATAACTTCTCAAACGCCTTAGTATATGGTATTGGCATATGGTGCACACAACCGCTTGCCAAAATGCTCAATCTCTGGCTCAGAGACTCCCTTCCAATCACGTTACCAACGCCCGACGATTTGCTAGAGCTGGCTAGGAGGAGCCTGCCGTACAAGATCGCTCCCGGAGCGGCCACAAAAGTGCTAGTGACATCGCATGAAGATGTAATGGACGTCGTGAACTTCTCCATGGCAGTCCAGGGCTACCCATCATACATCGTGGATCTGCTGTTTGCCAAGGAAGAGGACTACAACATAACGGTCAAGGACAGGTTCGGAACAGATAGGATAATACCGCTATCTCTCATGTACAACCTCCCATCCACCTCGGACGTGGCAAGGATGGTCGTTAGAGATATCTTAGTTGAGCCGGCTGAAATGGAAAAGCTGTTCATGGCCAGGGGAATGAACAAAGACATAGCCATGCTGTACTACCTATTGCACTTCAGATACCCGCCGCCCGAGCGGCTGTGGACGTTCGTCACTCGTGGGATCTCAGGATTGCTGTGGTACTCGCCATCACAGACGGAGCTCCAGGAGGCAGAGGCCGAGGCCAAAACAATCGGAGCATATAGTCCGGTAAGCGCAGCATCGTTGAATTACAAAGGCGCTGAGCTGTTCGGGGCGCTGTTGAAATACATGAAGTGGCACGACTATGCTAGGTTTTCATATATAAAAGATTTCACATCGGATAATCAAATAGTGATAGACACGCTGGCAGACATACCGACCAAGATAGACCAGAGGTGGATGGTGAGGTTTGGACTATACGAATATATGGCGGAACGAGGCATATCTATTACTTCGCCATCAAAAGATTTCATTTCGAAGCTCGTCGAACCCGTTTCTCGGGGTCAAATTTCTTTGGATTTGGCTAACTTCTGCCGCACTCTACAAGCAACCGGCCTTCACCCGTACTACGTTCCCATAACGGCTGTAGCAGAAACGATAAACGCCATAACAGACGAGAGAACCTTGCTGAGAACCGGAATCCTGAACTTATACAAAGAAGGATTCATAAGCCTAGATGGGGTTGATGCGCTGTTCAAAGGGGTCATAACGACCGCGTTTAAGGTCGCATATTACGATATATCAAACAATCAATGGATGACGGGATACATAAACGTGCCGCTAAGATACCTGCCGATGGAGTCGAAGCTGATGCAGCTGAGGGCGATAATGGATAGGTGCTTAGACGTGCTGAGAGATATCCAGCGGGATATGCTCACGGCTTACCAAGAATACATAATAACGGATTACGACGAATTCAAGAAGAGGTTTGAACCGATAATCGCCAGCATTAACGCAATCTTCGTTGATGAATACAAAAAGGTGGTCGGAACGGAACCGCCACAGAACATGCAGCTGTCCCTCATGGAATCGTACTACAAAGCATACGTGAGCGCCCTTAGCGTTTGGAGAGACGTACATGTGTATAGGAGGATTAGAGCGTGGACCATGCGGTGGATCGGTTGGCTAATGTATAGGATCGCCTACGGCGTGTTGAGGCCGGAAGAGCTCGACAAATTGGTAGATTATATCGCTAAAGCCTCTAAGATGACGGACCTCGAAAAACAATATATAAAAACGGTCATGCAACTGATGGATGGCCTGGCAAAAAGGGAATACATACCGACACCCGCCCAACTAGCTACCATGGCCGAATACGTAAAGCTCCCCGATGAAGTGATACGCCAGGTATTCGAGGCAAGGGGCATTCCAGAGGAGTTCCAAAGAATTTGGCTGTCATACATATCCGTAAGGCCGATTGCCGATGACATAAAAGCGGTAATTAGCGCGTATAGGCGCGCGCTCGTGTACACGACAGTCCCAGAGGACCTGGAAAGAGCCGTTAAGTCCGCTATGCGCAGGATAAACTTCACGGCCGAAGAGGAGGGTTACCTCGACCTCAGGGCGAAATTAGAGGAGCTCGTCTTGGCGTCCAGGGAGCTCGTCCCAACCCCATCGCAAATCGCGACCTTAGCGGAGGTCTGCCCCGTACCGATGGAGCTAGTGGCCAAAGCATTCGAGATGAGGAGGATCTCCAAAGAATGGCGCGATATATGGGTGAAGTACATCCAAGTTAGGCCGATAGCCGACGACGTGAGGAGCCTGATAGCCGCGTATATGCGCGCATTGGAGTACTCGGATGAGGCCAAGGTCTATTTCCCGACGGTCCAAGCCTTCGCATCCCTAGTGGGCTTTGACGCGAATGAAATGCAGATATTGGAGCTCAGGGCGAAGCTGGAGGAGCTGATTTACAAGGCAAGGGAGTACGTGCCGACACCTATAACTTTGGCCTCGGTCTGCGAAATCTTGCCAGAGGCAAGATACTACTTCGACGATATGGTCAAGCGCCTTAGGATACCCAATGAGTGGTCCTCTCTATGGGCCAAGTACATAGACCTGAAGCCGCTCATAGACGACATCAAAAAAGTGCTAAGCAGGGCCGAGGACCTGTATTGCTACTTCGTAATAACGGAAAGCAACTTCCAAGAGATATTGAGCTCGATAGCTGGCTATCTGGGCTACACCGACAAAGAAAAGGAATTCTTGATGTACGTGACTAAGCTTAGGAAGTACTTCACGGCGTGGAGGGAGCTAGTCGCCGACGTGGATAGAATGATGTCAATCGCAGAGTACTCGCCAACCGCTAGAGAATTTGCCCTGGGCCAGCTATACAAAATGGTTGATGCCCTGCCGATAGACGACGAAACTAAAGCCACCATAAAGAGGATGTGGGAAGAGTACATACGCATAAGACCAGTTAAAGATGAAGTCTCCAAATACATAACGGACCTCATCAATGCCTACGTAGATGGAACAATCACCCAGCAACTACTGGAATCGGAGCTTGAAGCGCTGAAAGAATGGGGCCTGGACGACTACGAAATACAGTTCTACAAAGCCATAGCCGCCCTCAGAAGGGCCAGAAAGCTCAAAATACAATTCTACTAATTTCCGAGGTCACTCGCCCTTTAAAAACACCTCCAGCCCGGCCGCGCTAACGTGAATGTACGCCTCAAACCTGGCGTCAATGTCCGACTTGGAAACCATATCTAAAAACGCCTTAACGTGCTCCGAGCAGAACAGCCAAGGCCTGCCGCCCGCGCTCAAATCCTTCAAAATCACATCTACGGGCTTGAAGCACCCGGGGTGCTCGCAGTGTTTGGACGGCCTCCTCACCATGCGAAATACCGACACCACTTTGTACATGCCAACATGGCCTATATCGCTCGGCTTATAAAAGCGTTTCACTAAACACGACGTACTTCGCGCCCCTTTCCAGGTTATACCGCCTCCTGTGGATGGCATCGTGTGGGCTACACCTTAAAATCTTATTGCACATAGGACAGAACTTGTCCTCCGTCTTGAACCACTTGCGGCACCTGGCACAATACCGGTATCCCTTCAGGTAAAAGCTACCTTTTTTGGCGGCCTTTTTCTTATACAACCATCTGAGGCGGCGGTACATCCTGAGCTTAAGGAACGTGGCATGCGCGTGCGACATGATGCGCCTCATAAATTCATCAATCAAACACGCCTATTTACCTTTGTCCCCCAAAGGAATGACTAAACCTTATATACTTCTGGTGAATCATAACCAGTTGAGCGGAAATGATATGCCCATTATTGAGGGTCTGCCCGCATAAGGTTAGCATGGAGCACTACACGCACATCTGTAGCCACCCTACCGAGGACAACTACAAAAAGTGTCAGTTCTACCAAGCCGAGGCGCAAGCCCAGAAAACACCGTTGGAATGGAGCGAGAAGCTGACGGGATTAAGAATCAGGACGATGTAATCATAAACATTTAAATACGAGGAGGCCAGTCTTGTGATTAGGGATACATGAACGTAGGGCTCCTGATTACCATCGCCATCTACGCGGCTATGGTGCTGACGGCGTTATTCGGCGGCGTATTCATCCACTTAATCAGCGGCAGGCAGGCCAAGATACACGAAGTCGGGAAGAAGGCATTGAGGACTTTCTTCATCTGGGCCCTGCCGCCATGGGGCACCGCCCTCAAGGCCCTCCTGGTAATCGCTTTGCTGATATCCGGCATGGCAATTATGGTATCTGGCCTAAAATTCCACACATACCAAGTTGAGACGGGGCGCAATTATTGGCTTGTGGAAAACTCGGAATTGCGTAGCGTCGTGGGCGACGTCCCGTACAGAGGGACTTTGCACTACTGGGTATATAGGTACGCCTTGGAGAGCTCGCCCATATACACGACAATAGTGGAGCATTGGATCGAGCCCGGCGCCTTCATAATAGGGCTGACCCTATTCATAGCCGCATTCTACGCCATGGCGATATTCTTGGTCAGGGCCAACAACGCGCTATACAAACAGCAGGAGGCGACCAAATAGGTGATTAGCGTAGTAGAAGCCCTGGCGATAATATTGGCGGTAGGCGGCCTAGCGCTCTTGGCCATGGGGGCCGTCACCTTCGACCAAGCCATGGCTCTAATAGGCGTTGGGATAGGGCTGATTAGCGGCAAATACATAGCGCGAATAATCAAAAAGTCTAGGGAGGCCCGCCGGTCATAGCGAGTAAATAATCCTTTATATCCCCCTCTTATATTTTTTTATTGATGAGTAAGAGCGAAAACCCCATAATACCGGATTACGTGATTAAGGTGGAGGCCAGGCTATCGGCTCTGGAGACCTCTCAGGAGTGGATTAAGCAGACCTTGGCGGAAATCAAGGAAAAGGTTGATAAGCTCATACCGGAGAAAATAGAATCAATCGAGAGCAAAGTGAAGGAATACCTGAAATACATGGTAGTGACCATACTGGTCAGCGTGGTGGTAAACATAATCTTGCGCCTCCTGGTCCTGTGAGGTGACCGCGGCGTGGCCGATGTGGGCGCCATAATCAAGAAGCACAAAATCCACCTCAAGCCCAACGTCATCGGCTGGAGCCTCCAACTAATGCCGAAGATAGTCAAGGGAGTCGAGACGGGGGAAATGGCCATACGCATCTACGTCACCAAGAAGGTTCCCAAAGCGCTCCTGAAGCCTGAGGACGTAATACCCGACGAGATAAACGGAATAAAAACGGACGTGGTCGAGATAGGCAGGGTAAAGGCGCTGGCCAACAAAACCGCGCCCTTTCGACCAATGAAGTTCGGAATATCGGTCGGGCATTGGGACGTGACGGCCGGCACGCTATGCATACCCTTCGAGTATAGGGGCGAACCCTTCTTGTCCTCCAACGCACACGTGTTAGTCCCAGACCCCAGGCTACATCCGTGGCAAATGTCGGAAGTTAGGATACTCCAGCCAGGCAGGTACGACATAGAGAAGAACAACTTAGGCAACCCGGCAGACTTTGTAGTCGGCGAATACATCTATCACATCAGGATAATGCCCATGAATGAACCATCGAATTGCGCCATCGCCGAGGCCATAGCACATGTGTACAACACCCTGGCCCAGCACCTAGGCAGGAAGACCAGGCTCAAACCCATAACCTATAACGAAAATTACGTGGACTTCGCGATCTTTATGCCGACCGCCGACTACCTGCTGGAATTCGTGGACATGGCTTGGAGGGATGAGGGATTCGTCGGGCTGTTGTTCGCGGGAAGCGAAACCACTACCATAATCTGCAAGAGCAAGAACATCGAGAAACTGGGCTTCAAGCCGATAATAAAATCGGCAGAGCCATCGGCTGGAGACGCGATAGAGAAAGAGGGCAGGACGACGTGCCACACCTCCGGCAGGGTATTGGACCCCTCGGCCGCGGTGGTCGTGGACTACGCAGACTTCGAAGCGCTATTCGTAGATGTAATCGTCAGTGACCTTAAATCTCAGGGAGGGGACTCGGGTAGCCCGGTCCTGCTCAAACAGTAACGAAAAATCTTAAAAACTATGGCCCATCAATAAAAAATGGAGTGTCCGTCCTAGCCCAGCTAGTCATAGGGCTGTGGATCGGATGCGTGGCCAACGCGCTCTGGTATTACATAAACTACTACGTCGAGCCCAAGAAGTACAAGATATCCGGCAAGTACAGGCACCCGCTATTGATAATATTCGAGCACTATCATTGGAGCACAATATTATTCATC
>Ga0209394_1001497_pt1 | contig 13485 bp, 14 predicted proteins | sample JNZ201metaG_FD_184122 | JGI IMG/M metagenome (GOLD analysis project Ga0209394, IMG submission 184122) | Hot spring microbial communities from Jinze hot spring, China to study Microbial Dark Matter (Phase II) - JNZ 20120812A (SPAdes) (version 3) ... | reverse complement strand
TAACTCACGGCGCTTCCGACAACAAAGCCATCGCTAAAGCCATCGCCGTCGCGAGGGAAAATGTCCTTGTTAACGCTGTTGAAAAAGTTGCACAAAAATTGCAAACAATTGTCCCTGCAGGGGCAAAATAGAACCTGATGAAAGAACTGTTGATTCGGACCGAAAGACTTTCGTTATGAGGTGACAGCAATGAGGGCTGCTGGAATTGTCGGGCTTGGTTCGTATGTGCCTGAGAAGGTGTTGACAAATTTTGACCTTGAGAAATTGGTGGAGACGAGTGATGAGTGGATCACAACGAGAACAGGCATAAAGGAACGAAGAGTCGCTGCCGCTCACGAAACTACAACCACGATGGCAATTGAAGCGGCGAAAGCGGCACTCGCCGACGCAAACATCCCTGCCAGCGAGATTGACTTAATCATCGTCGCAACGGTCACGCCCGATTACTTCTTCCCATCAACAGCCTGTCAAGTCCAACACGCTATCGGTGCCCCAAGAGCAGCGGCGTTTGATTTGCTCGTCGGTTGCACCGGTTTCGTCTACGGCGTCGTAACCGCTTGTCATTTCGTCCAGTCAGGGGGCGCAAATTGTGCGTTGGTGATCGGTTCGGAAACGCTAACCCGCATCGTTGATTGGACCGATAGAAAAACTTGCGTTTTGTTCGGTGACGGTGCCGGTGCAGCAATAATCGCACCCGTGCCAGAAGGGAGGGGGTTGCTTGGTTTTGACTTAGGTAGCGATGGAAGCGGAGGTCAATTGTTGAAAGCAGGAGCGCTTCAAAGTTGCTACACCAATCCGTCAGAGTTTGGTTTCAACGGACGACCAACCATTTACATGAACGGGAACGAAGTTTTCAAGTTCGCGGTTCGTGTGATGGCTGATAGCACTCTCGCTGCCCTTCAAAAATCGGGCTTGACAATAAACGATGTTGACTTGATTGTCCCACATCAAGCCAACATCCGCATAATTGATGCGGCTGCACGAAGGCTCGGTGTGCCGATGGAAAAAATCTTTGTCAATGTTGACAAATATGGCAACACTTCCGCTGCTTCTATCCCTATTGCGATGGATGAAGCGAAGCGCAGTGGTCTATTGCGTGAAGGTAGCGTTGTTGTCGCCGTCAGTTTCGGGGCAGGTTTATCGTGGGCGAGTTTCGTCATGCGGATGTGACAGAAGCTTGTGGGCGTGGCAACATTTGGTGGCGTGAAAAATGAAAGGAAAAGGAGGAGTGACATGGCGCTGGCGTTTGTTTTTCCAGGGCAAGGAGTGCAGCGTGTGGGGATGGGCAAAAGTTTGCTGAAAGCCTTCCCCGAACTTCAGGAGTTTTACAAAACCGCAGAGAAAGTGACTGGTCGCCCCATCACTAAACTCTGCTTTGAAGGACCTGAGGAGGAGTTGACGCAAACTATCAACGCTCAACCCGCGATTTTCACCACTTGTTTCGTCTGTTGGGTCCTCATTTCCGAGCGTGGAATTCAACCCAAGTTCGTTGCCGGTCACAGTTTGGGGGAATGGACCGCAGTCGTTGCGAGCGGTGCATTGGAATTTGAGGATGGTTTGAAGTTAGTGGCCAAACGGGGTGAATTGATGAACCAAGCGCCTGCAGGCAGCATGGCTGCCATCTTGGGGGCTTCTTTGGAGCAAGTGGAAAAACTTTGTCAAGCCGCTTCCGAAAAAGGTATCATTACCATCGCAAACCACAACGCTCCCGACCAAATCGTCATTTCAGGTGAAACCCACGCGGTTGAGTATGCTATCCAAATTTCCCGCCAATTCGGTGCCGTCAAGGCTGTGCCTTTGAAAGTCAGCGGTGCTTTCCACTCGCCTTTGATGAACGACGCGAAAGAACTGTTCCGACAATATGTGGAGCAAACGAACTTTAAAGATGCGGATGTTCCCGTTGTCGCCAATGTGACCGGTCAACCGGTGACGGACGGGAGCGAAATGAAGCAATTGCTCGTTGAACAATTGACTTCGCCTGTCCGTTGGGTTGATTGCGTTAAGACGATGCATGAAAACGGTGTCAAGGTTTTTGTTGAACTCGGACCGGGAAGGGTGCTCAGCGGACTTGTGAGGCGAATCATCCCCGATGCGATAACTTTCTGCGTGGAAGACCCAAAATCTTTTGAGGAGACAGTCAACGCACTGGAAAGCATGTGAACCGAGGCAGATTAGCCATGACACGCAGTCAGTTGAAAACTTACTTGGCTCAAGCGATAGAGGCGTTGCTCAAGGTTGACAAAAATATTCGTGCTATTGTCCTTTTCGGCTCAGCCGTTTACGCCCCAAAACTCGCCTGCGACCTTGACTTATTGGTCGTGACGGAACGAAAACGGTCACGAGGTCGTTACCTTGATGCGGTGGGTGATTTGCCTGTTTGGGTTGATGTGATTGTTCAGCAAAGAGGCGAGAAGTTGACAGGACCTGTGGCAGCGGGAGTGATGGCATTTGGGCGGTTGGTCTGGGGTGATGTGAACGCAGTGAGGGAGGTGCTGAACAAAGTGGCAGTGCCAACTTTTGATGAGGCGAGACAAAGGATTCTTGACGCAGAAGACCACATGAGGGAAGCCAGACAGTTGCCACCAGAAAGAAGTCCAACAGGTCATTATCGTGATGCCTTCAATGTTCTCTTTGATGCTGCTCGGATGGCAGCGATGGCTTACTTGAACACTGAAGAGAGCAGGTGGGGTGAGTTGAGGCGTCAACTGCCGAGACATTTTGGGAGGCGATTTAGGCGTATAATTGACCAGTTGCATGTCGCCTACTTTTACCACGGGCGATTGCCTGCCGACATTGAAAGTTCATTTCGCCGTTGGAGGCGCATAGTTGAACGGTTCATCAACGATTTAGAGGCAGCAAGGCAAAGGGAGCAGAGGTGAACGAGGCAGTGAGCGCAGTTGAATCACTTTCACTGGAAGGGAAAGTTGCCTTAGTTACTGGCGGAAGCAGAGGCATCGGTGCAGCCATTGTTCGGCTTTTGGCGGCACGGGGTGCTTCCGTCGCTTTTTGCTACCGACAACAGGCTGAACTTGCTCAAGAGTTGGCTTCAAAGGTTCAAGCCCAAACGGGTCGGAAGGTTTTGGCGATTCAAACTGATGTCACTGAACCGGGGCAAGTCCGAACGATGGTTGAACAGGTTCGTTCCGAACTCGGAGATATTGACATTCTCGTCAACAACGCAGGCATCGTTCGCGACGCTTTATTCTTGCGGATGGACGACAGCAAATGGGATGAAGTCATCAACACCAATTTGAAGGGAACCTTTCTGTGCACGAAAGCGGTAGTGCCAATGATGGTTTCAAAGCGGTGGGGACGCATCATTAACATCACTTCGGTCGTTGGTCTCATCGGCAACCCGGGACAAACTAACTACGCGGCAGCGAAGGCAGCACTCATCGGTTTTACAAAAAGCCTCGCAAAAGAACTCGGCAGCCGCAACATAACTGTCAATGCGGTTGCACCGGGTTTCATCGTCACGGACATGACGGCAGCGCTTTCGGAAGAAATTCGCAACCGTTACGAATCGCAAATTGCACTTCGTCGCTTCGGTCACCCTGAAGAGGTGGCGGAAGTTGTTGCTTTCTTGGCTTCCAATGCAGCGAGTTACATCACTGGGCAAGTCATCGTTGTTGATGGGGGGCTTATCTGAGGTGGACTTTACAAATACGACTTTGCTGGTTATCATTAGCAAGCCCCACTCAATAGACTCAATTGCGGAGAGGTGCGAATGGCTTAAGTCGCGAATTCGTTGTCAACGAAAAGGGCAACCAACATAAACACAAAATCACGGTAGGAGGGATGAAAGATGGCGGATGTGTTTGAGAAGGTTCGGGAGATTATCGTGGAGCGGTTGAAAGTTGACCCGTCCGAGGTTACGCCTGACGCAGCGTTCGTTGAGGACTTGAGGGCTGATTCCCTTGACATCGTTGAGATGATCATGAAGTTGGAGGAGACTTTTGACATCTCAATTCCCGACGAGGATGTTGAGAAACTGCGAACTGTCGGCGATGCCGTCGCTTATGTAGAGAGGCGGCTGAAAGAGAAGGCGGGCGTGTGAGTTTCGCAAAAGCATCAAGTCCAAAAATTTAACCATGAACGCTTGCACGCCTGAACTCTTGCACGCAAAAACGAGAGGTGTCCAAGATGAACCTTTGGCGTGAAACTGAACCTGTGGTCATCACAGGCATCGGTCTGATTACCGCATTGGGGACAGGGGTAGAGAAAAGTTGGGAAGCGATAAAGGCGGGCAAATCGGGTATAAGGCGAATAACCCGTTTTGACCCAACTCCTTTCCCTTCGCAAATTGCTGGTGAAGTTGACGATTTTGACCCAGAAACTTTCATTGACCCAAGGGAAGCCAGAAAGATGGACAGATACACACAATTCGCAGCAGCAGCGACTTTCATGGCTTTGCAAGACGCAGGTCTGTCAATTAACGCTAACAACGCTGAACGAGTCGGGGTTTGCATCGGCTCAGGTATAGGTGGGGCTTGGACATGGGAAGAAAACCACACAAACTTGCTTCAAAAAGGACCACGAGGGGTCTCGCCACGCTTTATCCCGATGATGATTTCCGACATCGCTGCCGGACATGTCGCTATATTGACGGGCGCTAAAGGACCAAATTTTGCGACGGTAACAGCCTGTGCCACTTCAGGTCACGCTATTGGAATGGCAGCAATGACCATTAAGATGGGTTTGGCTGATGTGATGATAGCAGGAGGCTCGGAAGCGGCAATTTCCCCGCTTTCACTCGCAGGGTTCTGTAGCATGAGGGCGCTTTCAACCAGAAACGATGAACCTGAGAAGGCATCGCGTCCGTTTGACGCCAACCGCGACGGGTTCGTAATGGCTGAAGGCGCAGGCATTGTGATTTTGGAGAGGCTCTCTCACGCTATCAAGCGCGGGGCGAAAATTTACGCTGAACTTGCTGGCTTTGGGATGTCAGGCGATGCTTATCACTTGACCGCCATGTGCGAGGACGGGGATGGTCCTGCGCGAAGCATGTTGATGGCACTTGAGACAGCAGGGTTGACGCCTGCTGAAGTTGACTACATAAACGCCCACGCAACTTCAACCCCACAGGGAGACCCAGCGGAAGTGAGGGGCATTAAGCGTGCATTCGGCGATTACGCTTATAAAGTCCCTGTCAGTTCAACAAAGTCAATGCACGGTCACACACTTGGGGCAGCAGGGGCAATTGAGTTGATAGTTTGCTTGCTTGCGATACGAGATCAAATTTTGCCCCCAACGATCAACTTGGAGCAACCTGACCCAGAGTGTGATTTGGACTTCGTTCCCAACAATGCAAGACCAGCGAGAGTTGAGGTGGCAATGTCTAACTCTTTCGGTTTCGGTGGTCACAACGCCACATTAATTGTCCGTAAGTGGGAAAAGGCGGAAGTGTGACACTGGCGCAAAGTCAAGATATAATCGTGATTGAGCAAGTTCGTCTGACAGGAGTGGCAAGATGAAAAAGCAGCAGTCAACAGCAAAACAGGGAAAGTCAGGGAAGCAACAACCAGTTCAACTTGTCCGGCGTCGCGACAAAGTCGTTGTTCGCTTGTCGCCGGAGAGGCGAGAGGCGTTATTGCGACTGTGCGAGCAATTGAAAGTCAAGTTCCGTCGTTTAGACTTGTTGAACACTGCCCTCACTCACCCCTCTTACTGTGCTGAGTTCAATCAAGGGAATTTGCCTTCAAATCAAAGGTTGGAATTTCTCGGTGATGCCGTTTTAGCCCTCATCGTTGGCGATTACCTTTATCACACCTACCCCGAAATGGATGAAGGGCAACTCACTCGCATTAAAGCCATTTCGGTCAGCGAACCCGTCTTGCACAGCATTGCCAAGAAGTTGGGATTGGGGCAATACCTGTTGTTGGGCAAGGGGGAGGAACGAACGGGTGGGCGAGACCGCCCTTCCGTCTTAGCGGATGCCTTTGAAGCCTTGGTTGGCGCAATGTTCCTTGACAGAGGTTTAAAAACGACTGCAGAATTTGTTCTCAAGCACCTAAAGAGCCGAATCCGAATGATAGAGCGGGATAGGCTCATCTTAGACTTCAAGAGCCGACTTCAGGAATTGACTCAAAGTCGCTACCATCTCGTCCCAACTTACCACCTTGTCAAAACCATTGGACCCGACCACGCAAAGGTTTTCATTAGCGAAGTCAGGGTTCACGGGATTACGATTGGGAGAGGCAAAGGACACAGCAAGAAGGAAGCAGAACAGGAAGCGGCAAGGGCGGCACTGAGGAAACTCCTGAAAGGCTCGGTCCAAATTCCAGAGAAGTAATCTCAACCTGTGAAAGGTTTGCGCAGCAATTGGGAAATCGCTTCAGCAATTTGTTTGGGCAATTTGTTACGATTTTGCGGCGTCACCTCCCACACTACGGTGTCCGCTCGTGCTTTCACTTTTTCAATGAACGGCAATTGGCTCCGTTGTATCACTCCCAAGACGGGTTTTGAACTCTCAAGGCACTTCCACACAACTTCCGCGAAAGCGGGGTGGCTTAACTCCATCTTGGCAATTTCGTCAATGACGATAAGGTCCGCTTGTGCAACGGCTCGGCTCAGGGTAGGGATAATGACCCTTTCAATTGCTTCTACATCCACTCCGTATTTGCCAACTCTGCGGGGGGATGAAAATCCCTTCCTCGCCAGCCATGCCCTTTGTCCGTCAATCGTCACGATTTGGAAACCGATCCGTTCCCCACCCTCTCTCACTTCCTCAGTGAAGAACCCGTCAACTTTCAGTTGGGGTGGCAACGAATCCAAAACTTTTCGTATCACCGTGGTCTTCCCAACGCCCGGCAAACCTGTAAGGAGTAAATTTTTCCGCAGCATCTCAATTCAACCCCTTTCATCGCAGGCTAAGAAGCATTCGCTCTTGCCCTTCGCAAAAGTTTAGTGGTGTCCACCTACATATGGACTTGTTGCGCGACCTAAAGTGTTCGTCGGGAACATTCGCAATTAGGAGCGTAGCCGGTGTTCGTCTCCGTAGACAGATTTTGTTCGCCCTTTCCATCTTGACTTTGATGTTGCAAAGTTTAATTGACTGGTCCAAGTTGCAGCGGTATCTTTCTGAGAGGCGTTGAGATTTTGCGGTGTGTGGAAAGGAGGATGGTCAACCATGAAGTTGGCGGTCATCACCGACGAAGTTTCTCAAGACCTTGAAAAGGTTGCATCTTTGGCAAAAGAATTCGGCTTGAGTGGGCTGGAAATCCGCTCGGTTTGGAACAAAGCACCCCACGAACTGGATAAATCGGATGTCGCCCGCATCAAACAAATCCTCGCCGATTACGAGATGGAGGTTTGTTCAATTGCTTCGCCTTTCTTCAAATGCGACTACGGTGATGAGGCTCAATATCGTGAGCATATGGAAATTTTACGCAAGTGCATTGACTTGGCAGGCGAACTGAACGCGCCGATTATCCGCATCTTCACCTTTTGGCTCAAACCCCCTTTCCCGTCGTGGGATGAAATTGTGGAAAAGATGCTCCCAGCAGTGAAACTCGTTGAAGGCACAAACTTGATTTTGGGTGTTGAAAATGAACCGTCAACGATGGCAACGAATGCAAAGAAAGTCGTGGAAGTTCTAACCCGCCTGAACCATCCTCAGGTCAAAGCGGTTTGGGACCCCGGCAACGATGTTTTTGACCCCGACAGAGAAGTTCCTTACCCTGACGGCTATGAAGCAATTAAGCCTTGGATCGTGCACATTCACATTAAAGATGGGAAATGGCATGCCGAGGAGAAACGATTTGAACCTACACCCATTGGCGAGGGGGAAGTTGATTATCTGGGGCAGTTCAAAGCGTTGGTGCGTGACGGATACAAGGGTTACTTGTCTCTGGAAACCCATTGGAGACCTACCACGCAATTGCCTGAAGACATCGTTCAAATGCCGAAAGGTGAGCAATTTTCCTACATGGGGGATGTCGCCACCCGTGAGTGCTTGACAAGATTGATAGCGTTGCTAAGGCAAGCGGGTGCAATGTAGTATTTGAGCGCTGAGAAGGCTGAAGGCGTCTAAGGAAAATGCAAATTGCCCTTGAAAAACCTGAAAAGTTTGGAGGTGGGAATCGTTGGCAGCACAAGTGGGATTGCCAATTGTTGACTGCAACACATGGGTCGGTTTTTACCCAAGACAGGCTATAGATTTGTCACCACAAGTTTTGTTGACATTGATGCGCCGATATGGGGTAGCCCGTGCTTTGTTTGTCCACACGACAGCAGTCTTTTACGACACCAGAACCGGAAACGATTTGGCGTTTCAAGTGGCGAGGGAAAGTGGTGGGCTTTTGCTTCCCGTTGCCACTTTAAACCCGCTCCAGTATCGCGGAATGACGGCAGAAGTTGAAAGGCGATTGCAGCAAGGTTTCCGGCTTTTTCGGTTCTTCCCCAGATGGCAAGGTTGGCAACCGACAATCGCTCCATTCCGAGAGTTGGTGAGTTTTTTGAACGAGAAAGGTGTTCCTTTTTTGATTGATTGCCCACAAGTTGGGTGGGCAACGGACATCGCCGACTTAATTCGCGGGATGCAAGTGCCCGTCATTTTGTCCGATGTCTCTGAGGAAAACTTGGGTGAGGTCCTTTGTGTGGTCAAATCGGTTCCCAACCTGCACCTTGAAACGAGTTGCATAACTCAGCCTGATGGCTATGATTTTGTCGCTTCAGAGGTGGGAGTTGACAAATTGGTGTTTGGTAGCGGTGCGCCGCTCCACTATTTCGCCAGTGCTCTGTTCCCTTTGCTCCATTCTGGTTTATCCGATGAGGATAAGCGGAAAGTCTTGGTGGAAAACTTGAGGAGAATCGTTCAAGCGTGAGGGGAGGTCAGGTTCATGCCTCTTTTGGATGTCTACGCTGAATTGGGTTGGTGGGCAATTCAAAACCGGGACGGCGACGAAATTGAGACGGTAGAAAAGTTTGCCGAACGCTACAACATCGCAACCATTTGTATTGCCTCAGCAGAAGCGATGAGGGGAGATTTGACTTTGGGCAACAAAAGGGTTGCTGAGTTGGTCGCTCAAAACCCAAGATTTCGCGGCTATGTTGTTGTCAACCCAAACCATTTGGAAGCGTCCGCTGAAGAGATGAAACGCTATCTTATGAGAGCAAACTTTTTGGGCGTCGTTTTGCCTCCTCCGAGTCTTGCTCACCCCTTAAACTCGTGGCGAACCTTGGAATTGGTCAAAATGGCAAGGCGTTACGATTGCCCCTTCGTCACATTCGTTGAAACTTCCGAAGACGCACAAGCCCTTGTTTCTTTGACAAAATCGTTCCCCGGCATACGCTTCTTGATGGTTCCTTTGAGGGGGAGCGACTGGTGGGCTGCGTTGAAAATCGTTGAAGATGTCACCAACATCTCTGTGGTCGTGTCAGGATTATTGACGGAGAGAGGTATAATTGAGCAGGCTATGGGACTGCTTGGGGACAGACGCGTCCTTTGGGGAAGCGCAATGACCCGCGTCCATCCAACTTGCAGTTTGGGGATGGTTCAAGAAGCCGAGTTGACAGAGAGGCAAAGAAACATGCTGGTGGAAGTCAATGCCCGACATTGGCTAAACCTTGAGTCTTGAGAGAAGTGGGGTTTTGGGAGACAGGAGGGCAAAGAGTCATGTTTGGGCATCAGGAAGAACAATTCAACCTTGCTGAACTTTTAAGCCGAGCGGATGCACTGCGATACAACGGACACTATGAAGAAGCCGAAAAACTCTACTTGCAAATTCTGGAGCGAGAACCAAACAACGCCGCAGCCCATCATGGATTGGGTTTGGTTTACTACCTTCACGGCGGTGATTTTGAGAAAAGTTTGATTGAGTTCAAAAAAGCCGTTGAACTTGAACCCGACAATGTAGCCTACCGTCTTGACTGGGCGAAGGCATTGACCACTGTCGCGCCTCTGGAGGAAGACCCAGAAAAGATGATGGAGTTGTTGAGGGAGGCAAAGGCGGAGTTTGAAAAGGTTTTAGAACTTGACCCGGAGAACCAAGAAGCCATAAAGCAACTTAACTACTTGGCTGAATGGGGAGTTTGAAGGATGCGTTTTTAGTCTCAAAGGCAACCTTTGGGCGCAAGCGATTTCGGAAACAACTTTTGCAGCGGTAAACTAAACGCCGAAATTTTTTATCAGGCGCAAGGAGGAATCAACGATGAGACGGAACATCTGGCGTTGGAGCGTTGTTTTTCTGTTCGTTGCGTTGGTATCGTTGGCAAAAGGCGACATATCGTCATACAAATCGGTTTCAACAACTGCTATCACTGCTGCTGAACTCAAGGAACATGTTCACTATTTAGCATCCGATGAACTTGAAGGTCGTGGGGCAGGCACGGAAGGTTCACGACTTGCCCGCGAATACATAGCCTCTTTGTTCGCTGAATGGGGACTTCGCCCAATGGGTGAAAATGGCTCCTATTTTCAACCTTTCAGTTTCCCGGGAAGGCTTCGCTTAGGCGAAGGCAATTTCTTGGAGTTGACTTTGCCTGACAGACAACGGCGGATTTTTGTCCCTGAACGGGACTTCTTACCTCTGGCGCTTTCAGCAAGCGGTGAAGTGGAGGGTGAAATCGTTTTCGTCGGCTACGGAATCAGTGCTCCCGAGAAAAACTACGACGATTATGCAAACATAGATGTGCGAGGGAAAATTGCTCTGGCACTGAGAGGGATGCCTGCCAACGACACCGCATTCGCACAAGAAGCCACATTCCCAACCAAGTTGCGCGTTGCTCGCGAAAAAGGCGCAAAAGCCTTAATCCTCGTCAGCGGTCCGCTCAGCCCATTTGAAGACGAGCCTGTTCCGTTCTGGAACGAACCTGCGATGAGGGATGGGGGGATTTTGGGCGTAACTGTCAAGAGGGCATTTGCGGAATCGCTCTTTTACCTTGAAGCCGTTCAGCGCCAAATTGACGAAACCCGAAAGCCTTTCTCCTTCGCCATTGACAATGTTTATGTCCGGTTGAGGGTCAACTTGCAGAGGGAGCGGTTGGAAGACGCAAATGTCATCGGATTGATAGAAGGCAGTGACCCACAACTGAAAAACGAATTCGTCGTCATTGGAGCACATTACGACCATGTCGGGACTTCAATTCGCGGCGGGGAAAAACAAATTTTCAACGGCGCCGATGATAACGCTTCAGGGACCGCAGGGTTGCTTGAGTTGGCTCAATATTTCGCTGCAAACCGTGAACGGATTAAACGAAGTTTGATTTTCATCGCTTTCGGTGCCGAAGAGCGTGGGCTTATCGGTTCCCGACACTTCGTTGACAACCCTACGGTTCCTTTGGACCGAATCGTCGCTATGGTCAACATGGACATGATTGGGCGGTTACGAAATAACGCCCTCTTTGTTCTCGGCGTCGCAAGTTCCCCAATTTGGAAAGACCTGATCACAGATGTCAACTCTCAGTTCAATTTCGTCCTGCGCGATTCACCGGGGATGTTCGGGGCAAGCGACCATTTTTCCTTCTACAACAAAGGCATCCCTGTGCTCTTTTTCTTCACGGGCATGCACGAAAACTATCACCGACCGAGCGATGATTGGGACACGCTCAATTACGAGGGGATGGAGAAACTCGTGCAGATGATTGCGGTGGTTGTGGAACGCATCGCAAACATGCCTGAGCGACCACAATTTCAACGAGCCCCTCAACCAGCGGAACGCCCTGCTGCTCCCGTGCGAGTTTCAACAGGCATTGTGCCAGATTATTCGTGGGAAGGTGAAGGCGTGAAACTCATGGGAATTCGCCCCGGCAGCCCCGCCGAAAAAGCAGGGCTGAAAGCAGGGGACATCATCGTTGAAGTCGCTGGAAAGCAAATCCGTAACCTTTACGACTACATGGATGCGCTCAATTCAGTTGAACCAAACAAGCCTGTCAACTTCGTCGTGCTGCGGGATGGGCAGAAAATAACGGTGACCGTTGTGCCTGAACCGATGAGGAGAAGGTCTGAGTGAAAGATTCGTTTAGGTCCAAAAGGGTTGGATTCTGTCCAGCCGAAGGGGCTTTATCAAAGCGAAGGGGGGAAATTCATTATGGCTCGGGTTGTCAGGTGTGACCGAAGCCGTCCATTTCTCATCCAGATTGGTGGGCAGAATGTAGCCATCTGCGGTTGCGGTTTGTCAAAGAACAAGCCTTACTGCGATGGAACCCACAAAATCACCCGCGACGAAGAACCCGAGAAACTTTACGCATACGATGAGCAACGCAATCGCTCGGTCGTTCAAGTGAAGGACGAGCAAGGCAGCATTGTCAACTTACCACCCGAAACCCTTGCCGAATGAAAGTTTGGCTTTGTGGAAAACCCTTTGCTTTCTCTCAATCATGGCTTTTTACAACTGTCGCCCGTAAAAACAACGCTACGAACAAACTCGGTAGCGTCGGGGCTTGTCCCTGACGGCAGTTTAACGACCATCGCCCACAAGGGGCGACGATACAATTTGGGGTTTTCAATGACTGTCGCCCACAGAGGGCGACGCTACTTTTAGGATTTCTGCAGAGCCCCAAATTTGCGGAATCGTCAATGAAACTTTTGCTTCCAGTCCCGCTCGGGTGCGACACACTTAATTAGCGGTGATGACGCAATGCCATATCTCTTGTTTCCGCAAGAGGCTCAATTCTTCCGCAATGTCAGAAGGGCTTTGGCGCAACTTTACCAATCCGCTAAATACGGTAACTTGAAACCACCTGTCGTCGTTGTGTTTGGCGACGATGAATTCTTGGTTCAGCGGGTAATTCAAAGGTTGACAGATTTGCTCTTGCCCGCTGAGGAGCGGCAAACCGCGATAACAGTCCTTGAAGGGAAGGACGCAACGGAAGCGGAATTTGCTCAAGCGTTGTTTGAGCCCACTTTCGGGTTTCAATTGACCCGCCGACGGGTCGTTATTGTCAAGTCACCGGCATTTTTGAAGGAGCAAGGGAAGAGAAAGCGGGAAAGTGCAGCGTGGCATCAGTTCCTTCAACGAGTCCCTGAAGGCACATATGTGCTTTTCGCACTCACTGAACCGCCCACAAACTCGCAATTGAACTTACTCAACGAAGTCGCCCTGCTTGTCCCGCTCAGCAAATTGAGGGCGCAAGATTTGCCCGAGTTCGTCCAAATGTTGGCGGAACAATCAGCGATCCACATTGACAAAGTTGCGGTCCAAGAATTGATTGACCGAGTCGGCAACGATGCCCGCCAGTTGGCGACCGAGATAGAGAAGTTGGCGCTATACATTGGCGTTGACGGCAGGGTGACAGTTGACATGGTCCGTGAACTCGTCCCTTCACTGGCGATGGATGTTTTCGCGCTGATGAATGCAGTTGTGGATGGAGATGCGCCGAAAGCCGTCAGAATGCTTGACGGTTTGCTTCAACGCCGCGAGAACCCAATGCTCATCCTTTACCTGCTTGCTCGCCAGTTTCGTTTTTTGCTCCAAGCGAGATTATTGCTTGACTCAAAACTGCTCTCTCCCGCACTTCTGCACGCACGCTCGGATGCTTTCCGCC
>Ga0209394_1001496_pt1 | contig 13489 bp, 19 predicted proteins | sample JNZ201metaG_FD_184122 | JGI IMG/M metagenome (GOLD analysis project Ga0209394, IMG submission 184122) | Hot spring microbial communities from Jinze hot spring, China to study Microbial Dark Matter (Phase II) - JNZ 20120812A (SPAdes) (version 3) ... | reverse complement strand
TCCGCCGCCTCCTCCTAGCGAGCTCGAAAGCATATCTGGCTATGCGCTCGCAACCCCTACGGGTTATCAGCCTGATGCCGATCGCGGCGCCATCGAGCTCCCACTCATATCCCTTGTAGAGGTCCTCGGTGTTCTCTCGGACTATGACGAGGTCTATGTTTGGCTTGAGGGATGGGACGTTTGGGAGTGATCTCGCGGGCCTAACATTCGCGTAGAGGTCGAACATCTGTCTAAGCCTCACGATCACGTCCGCGGCCGTCTCGCCGACAGGCCCCTTCAAGCACGCGTGAGTGCTTTTCAGTATCCTTATCGTCTCATCTGGGAGCGGCGTCCCGGTCTTCCTCATGCACTCGTCGCCGGCCTCGGCATCCACGATCTCCAGATCCAGGCCCAGGATCTCCTCAAGCCTAGAGAGGACGAGAAGCGTTGCCTCAGCCTGCTCCGGCCCTATCCCATCACCGCGTATCAGGGCTATTCGATACCTCATGTGGGGTCGCCGCTACTCGAGTCCCAGCTTTCTCCGCACGTACTTCGTGAGGCCGCCTGCATTTATTATCTCGATCGCGAGCGGCGGCAGGGGTTTCGCCTGAATCCTGATCCCCTTGGTCTTATTCTCTATTATTCCGCTGACGAGGTCTACCGAGAGAAGGTCTCCCTCGCTCACCTTATCCCTCAGGCTCGCCTCGATTATCGGGAGGCCGATGTTTATCGCGTTCCTGTAGAATATTCTCGCGAAGGACTCTGCTATCACGCACCTCGTGTTGGCGTGCTTCAGGGCCACAGGAGCCTCCTCCCTGCTCGACCCGCATCCGAAGTTTCTCCCGGCCACAATTATCACTCCCTCCCTGGCCTTCTCGGGAAAGCTCGGGTCAATGCCCTCCATCGCGTGCTTAGCGAGCTCCGACGGCTCCTGGAGAACCAGGTACCTGCCTGGAATAATCACGTCCGTGTCAATGTTATCTCCATAGACCACTACTCTTCCCTCGATCTTCATCTCCCTAACCCACCTCCCGCGGATCTGTTATCTTTCCTCTTATGGCTGACGCGGCCACTGTGGCCGGCGAGGCTAGGTAGACCTTCGACCTCGGGCTCCCCATTCTTCCGACGAAATTCCTGTTAGCGGAGCTTATGCATACCTCGTCATCGGCCAGGACTCCTCTGCTTATCCCGATGCATGGCCCGCATCCCGGGCCGCAGACTATCGCGCCGGCCTTGACGAATACGTCGATCAAACCCTCCTCGAGAGCCTGGTGATAGACCTCCTGCGATCCAGGGATTATAACGAGCCTGACGCCGTCCTTCACTTTCTTGCCCCTCAGGATCTCTGCGGCGGCCCTGAGATCATCCAGCCTGCCATTTGTGCATGTTCCTATGAAGCCCTGATTTATCTCCACGTCGCCGACCTCGCTCACAGGCTTCACGTTATCGACGGATGGCGGGATCGCGACCTGGGGCTCCAGCCGAGATGCATCTACCTCATAGACCTTCGCGAACTCGGCGTCATCATCGCTCCTGATGGGGCTTATCGGCTCCCCGGCCCTCTCCCTCACGTATTTCATCGCCTTCTCGTCCGGCTCCACTATCCCGGCCTTCGCTCCAGCCTCTATGCTCATGTTGCATATAGTCGCCCTACCATCTATCCCGAGATCCCTTATCGCTCGGCCGGAGAAGAGCATGGCTTTATAGTTCGCGCCCTCGCTCCCGATCATCCCGATAATGTGTAGTATGAGGTCCTTCGCGTAGACCCGTTTCTGGAGCTTCCCATCGACTTCGAACTTGAGCGTCTCCGGAACCCTGAGCCATATCGAGCCCGTCGCGAGGACGGCCGCCATGTCGGTCGCGCCGACCCCAGTGGCGAACGCGCCGAGCGCTCCATACGTCACCGTATGAGAGTCCGCCCCGACTATCAGCTCTCCAGGCTTGACGTGGCCCTTCTCGAGCATGACGACGTGGCAGACTCCTCCGCGCCCTATATCGTAGAAGTACCTTATCCCCTGCTCCTTGACGAAGTTTCTCACCTTCTTCTGGAGCTCCGCGGCCTTTATGGTCGATGGCGGGACATCGTGATCGAATACGACGATTATTCTCTCCGGATCCCAGACGCGCTTGACGCCTATCTCCCTGAAAGAGTCTATCACCCTCGGCCCGGTGAGGTCATGCATCATCGCCTTATCCACTTTCGCGTCAACGATCTGGCCAGGTGAAACCTCCCTCTCGCCGGATGCTCTTGCCAAGATCTTCTCGACGATATTCAACTTCCCGACCGCCTCCGCTCCCCCCAATATAATGGCGTTATTTCTAGTTATTTCTCTAGGCCCGCCATTCTCCTGAGCCTTCTCCCGACGATCTCCAGCGGATGGTTCTCCAGCTGCTCCATGAGCTGCTTGAGGGTCTTTCCGCCGCTCTCATGCTCCCGGATCCACTCTCTGGCGAAGCTTCCATCCTTGACGCGCCTCGCAGCCGCCCTCATATTCTCCTTCACGTGCTCATCAATTATCTTTGGGCCGACGGTTAGCCCCCCATACTTCGCCGTATCCGAGACCGCTTTCAGCATGCCGGTTAATCCCCCGGCATATATCAGGTCCATGATCAGCTTGGCCTCATTGCACGCCTCGAAGTATGCTAGCTCGGGCGGGTAGCCCTCCTCGACCAAGACCTCGAAGCCCTTCTTTATCAGCTCCATCAAGCCTCCGACTAGGACCGTCTGCTCACCTATCAGGTCGCTCTCGGCCTCATCCCTGAACGTCGTCTCGAGTGCTCCGATTCTCGTCGCCCCTATCCCCTTGGCTATCGCGAGAGCCCTCTGCTTGGCCTTTCCCGTGTAATCCTGCTCGACCGCTATCAGCGCCGGGACGCCGCTGCCCCTTAGATAGTTCTCCCTGACTATTGGGCCAGGCCCCTTCGGCGCAACCATTATCACGTCGACATATGGCGGCGGGATAACCTGCTTGTAGTGTATGCTGAAGCCGTGGGAGAAGCAGAGGGCCTTCCCCTCGGAGAGATTATCCTTGATGTATTTCTCGTATACCTCCTTGTGAGCCATGTCGGGGATGAGCATGTAGATTATCGTCCCCCTTCTCGCGGCCTCATCCATATCGTAGACCTCGAAGCCCTCCTTCTCTGCGAGCTGCTTGGACCTGCCCGGCCTGCAGCCGATTATCACCTTCAAGCCGGAGTCCCTCAGATTCAGAGCCTGATTTCTTCCCTGGCTACCATATCCCATGATCGCTATGATCTCATCCCTGAGTATCGAGAGGTCGGCGTCGGCATCAAGATATACTCTAGCCATGGATACTTGCTGAGGGAGGGCCTCATAATAACGTTTCCCCGGACTAATCTCCTCTCGAGAGGGCGCGCTCCGGGCTGACTTGGAGCAGCTTATTGATGGGAAAGCTGATGGCGAACAGGCTTAGAACATACCAGCTGATGTAGTCCAGCTTATTCCCGATGAAGGGGAACACCATGTCCCCGGGCAGAACTGCTACAACGCCCACCCCGCCATATAGCGGAGTTAATATGCCCAGGAAGACCACGTAGAATATCGCTATGCTCGCGACGAGGATTATCATATTCTTCTTGCCCACCTCCGCGTCGATCTTCCGATAATAGTCCTGCTTGCGCATGAGCTTCTGCAGCGCCTTCTTATCCCCTTTCCTCTGCGCCTCGAGAAGCATCTTCTTAAAGCTCTGGGACTCGGCCATCTTAGCCATGTCCTCGGGCGTCATAACCTTTCTCCTCAGCAGGCTTGTCGCCAAGCTCACGGCAACCGCTATGATGAATATCTCGAGCATCGCCTGCGCCATAAGCCCCCTCGATGATCCAGAGGCCCCGCGAGATAATATGTTTTCCCGCGGCTACTCTCCGAGCAGCCTCCTGAATATCGGGCTCATCTCCTCGAGCCTTTCTCTCACCAGGAGCTCGTAGTACTGCATTAGGATGCCCGTCATCAGAAGTATTCCTATCCCGCCTCCGTAGACATTGAAGTAGTCTCCGAAGACGGCGATGAGGCCCACTATGATGGCGCTCAGTATCGTCAGCGTCCTGATATACTTCTCGAGCATTCTAGCGATTACAGCCGGCGCCCTCCTGAATCCCGGAACCTGCATGCCCGCCTTGATGAGCTGATCGGCGATTCTCTCCGGCGACAGGCCTCCGACCTCAACCCAGAACTTCGCGAAGAGCACGCAGAAGCCGAGCATCAGCGCGGCGTATACGAGAAGCCTGATCGGATCCGCCACCGCGGCCGCTATGCTACCGGGAGATGTCACGTAGTAGGCTAGGCCTCCGAGCGGGACTGGGCCATACTCTGTCGCGTTAAATGATCCGATTAAGTTGAGGATAGGATCTTGGTTCGCCGGGTTGAACCTGCTCCAGATTATCGTGGAGAAGAAGTAGATGTTCGTGAAGATCACCGAGGTGAAGATCACGGGGATGTTGGAGACGTAGAGGAACTTTATCGGGTATCTGGCCACGTAGCCCGAGACGCGGGCATGCTGTATCGGCACCTCTATCCTGAGAGCCTCTAGGTAGACTATGAGAAGCAGCAATGCTATCGTCGCTACTAGGCCCATTACATCCGGAAATCGCCCTCTGTAGATTAGATTCCCGATGGAGCCGCCTCCAGCGGCCGCCTGCGCCAGCGCGAGGATTATCCCCTGGTAATAGCCGTCGGGAAGAATTATCGGCGAGAAGAGGTTCGTGAATATTGTCTCGGCGACGCCGGCCGCTATGAATAGGCTTACTCCGCTCCCGAGACCCCAGCCTTTCTGTATCAGCTCATCCATGAATACTATTAGCATCGTGGCGGCCACGAGCTGCGCGAAGACTATTGCCTGGACTGCTGGCTCTAGGTGCCCGAGCATTCCTGAGACCGTGTAGATTGCGGCCTCCACGATTATCACGGCGATCGTGAAGAGCTTGCTGAGCGCGGTGAAAGTTGTCCTGTCCTCGGGCTTTGAGAGATCCAGTCTTATGATCTGGGCCCCGACGAGTAGCTGGAGGATCAGCCCGGCAGTCACGATCGGGCCTATGCCCAGGGTCGTGAGCGTCCCGACTTTCTGAGCGAAGATTATGCTCATGATTAGGGGGCTTTGGCCCGCGAGCCCAGCCGCCTGGGAGACGCCGTAGAGCATCGTGTGGCCCATGAGCGTGTATATGACGAGGACTAGAGCAGTCCAGATCAGCCTCTCACCAAGGCTAGGCCTCCTAACAGGCCTCTTGATCTCGGGGAGATATCGCGCGATATTCTCGACCGCTTGCCTCAGGCTCAAGCGGCCACACCCTCGATCTCCTTGGGCTTGACCAGCTTTCCACCGGCCTCTCTTATCGCCCTCTCAGCTTTCTCGGTCCAGCTATCCACGACCACCATGAGCCTCCTATCCACTCTTCCTCCGCCTACGAGCTTGCCGACCCCGAGCGCTGACAAGTCAATGACCGGCATCCCATTCATGAGCTTGAGCTCTCCTCTCCGCTCCAAGTTCTCAACGAGCGTTGAGAGCTGCGTCAGGTTCATGGCCTTGATCTCGCGCTTGTTCGGCCTATAGAAGCCGTGCTTCCCGAAGTAGTCCGGATCGTATTTGAGGACCCACGTCCACTTGTGCTTATGCATCCCGGCGTGGCCATGCCCTCCTCTTGACCCCGATTTCCTATGCTGGCCTATCTGGCCCCAGCCACATGTTCTACTGCCCCTGCGCTTTCTGCTTTTGCGATGCCGCGTCCCCATACTCTTCACGCGCCCCTTAGTTGAGGATTTTCCGGATACAGCCGGCTTCCCTGCCTTAATATACTTTTTCCGCAACCATGCTCAAGCCATCTTGACAAATAGCTCATTTATTTTCTCGCCACGGTAGCCATATTCCCCGCCGGCGGAGACATGCTTCTTAATCGTGCCCCTGAATCCTCCACTGGGCGGATGAAGCCTCGCATAGGGCTTCACGCCCTTCTCCTTCAGGGAGCTCAAGGTTATCTCGGCCCTGTAAATCTTCTTCGCCAGATCATCGAGGGACTCGAAGCCGAGCTTCCTCGCATGCTCATCATCCAATTTCCCATTTCCAATCACTTCCACCTTCTTGAGGAATGTCTTGATAGTTTTGAGGTTCGGCTCGCCCCAGGTTATCATGTGCTCAACCTTCTTCAGCATTCCCTCATAGCTCGGCGTCTTGGGAATTATAGTCGCCCAGTTCGCCCTCCCTAGATTGAGCATTCTCAAAGTGTCGAGGTGATCCTTTCTCGCCTTAACGCTTCCCTTGATCCTTATCACGAGATAGCATTGGGCCTCCTCCGCCAAGGCTCATCACCACATGCTCGGAAGGACTATCTTGTTCGTGTTCCTGAGAGCCTCGACCGCGGCTCCGGCGAACGAGAGGGTTGTTCTGGTCTCGCCATATGTCCTCGTCCAGACATCTTCCACGCCAGCTAGCTCGAGCACTATTCTGGCGGCCTCGCCAGCGACTATTCCCAGGCCCCTCGGCCCGGGTATGAGCTCGATCCTCACGCTGCCTCGCTTGCCCTCGACCTTCGTTGAGAGGCTGTGAGGCTGGCCGCACGCGCACTCCCAGCTACCGCAACCCCTCCTGACGGGGATTATGTTCATCTTCGCGTTTTTGACGGCCTTCTCTATCGCTGAGACGACGTGGACGGCTTTGCCCGTTCCTAGCCCGACATAGCCATCCCTGTTGCCCACGATTACTATCGCCCTGAATCTCGAGCGCTCTCCCGCGGCGGTCTGCTTTTGGACGAGGTTGATATCCAAGACCTCCTGCTCCAGGTTCGGCAGCAGGTAGTCCACGATCTCGGGCTCCGTGATCTTGAGGTGCTGGGAGAAGAGCTCGGCTATCGAGGTTATCTTGCCCTCCTTCACCATTCTGCCAACCTTTGTTCTCGGAACCCATTCCTCGGCGCTCATGATCCACCCAACTCCTCCAGAATCCTATTCTTAACCTCCTCGAAATGCTTCTCCAAGCTCATGTAGATTGATTCATCGCTTTTCGAGAACTGGGTTGCCTGCAAGCCCGACTCGCGGATCATCCTATAATACTCGGATATGTGTTTTCCGGAAATTCTATCCTCGTCGGGCAGTATCTCCCCTCCGAGCGGTATCTCGATCCCGGCGTCCCTGAAGCCGAGCGCCGCCGCGAAGACCTTTGACCCCCTACTGGGCGTCTGGAGCCCTATATCCAGAACCGCCTTCTCGATTTTGCCCCTGGCTAGGAGCCCCGCCAGTAAGCCCGTCAAATACGCCGCCGGCGTATTCTTCAGGCTCGCCCTCCACCCATAATCTCTCAGCTTCTTCGAGGTGACTGTTATGAGTGTCTCATCTCCGCCCAGCCTCGGCATGATTACCTGCACGATTATCTGGCTATTCGTCTTCCTGACGACTAGCCTCGGCAATCCGGATTTAACGAGCTTGAGCCTCTTCCGGTAATCGGTTAGGCCAAGCCTTCTCCGCTTCGGCGGCATCCGCTTGAGCAGGCTCATAGCAGCGGCCTCCTGATCAGGTTATTCTGAGCGAGGTATTCCATCATCGCTGCAACGGACTTGAATGCGCCCGCCTTAACCATCATGTAAACCCTCCTGTAAGTTGCCCTGGTTATTAGATCTCGATCCCTCAGCTCCTTAAGCCTCTTCCTCTGAGCTCTAACCCTCATCATCCACTGCTCCTTCCTCGAGATCCTGCTATGCTTTCCCCCCTCCTTGCTGCCGGGGCCCCTGCTCCTCTTCTTTCGCCTTCTAGCTCTTACCCGCGCCCGGCTCACGCCCTTTTCCTGCTCCTTCCAGATTATGCCGTCTTTTATCAGGCGCCTAATATCCTCTCGCGTTATTGCCTCGGATACTTCCTCGAGCTTCTCGGGATCAAGCTTGACCCTGTGAATCCCGCACTTTAGAAGATCCGCGGCCAACCTTCTCTGGAGCGTGAGCTTAAGACCCAACCTCTCCCACCTCCTCAGAGACCTCCTCCGGCCTCACAACCTCAACCTCCTCCACTTTCTCCACGGTCCTCGGCGGATTGAGGACTTTCAGCCCAAGCCTCTTCGCCTCCTCCGCTATCAACAGCCTCTTCCTGGTTCCGACGGAGCCGGCTATCCTGACGACGTGAATCTCGGGGTCAAGGCCTTGGAGATCCTCAGGCCTGTAAACGAGGACCTCCTTGTAGCCGCTGGGATGAAGATCCCTATACTGCCTCGGAGTCCTATACCCTATCTTGACGAGCGGCGGCCATCCCCTGAGCTGGAGCCTCATCTTGCTATCCTTTCCCCTCGGCCTTCTCCAGTTCGGCTTAAGCCTCACATACCTCCAGCTCTCCAGCCTGATGAACTCCGGCCTCCTGAGCTTCAGCCTCCTAACCCATCTCGGGATTTTTATCGGGCTCATCTACTCCATCCCCACTTTCTTCTCGTAAACATATATTCCGTCGAGGAATTTTCGGGGATCCTTTCTCTTAACCTTCGTCGCCTGCTCTATATTCGCCGCTGTCTGGCCGACCGCCTCCTTGTCCACCCCCTTTATTATCACGTCCTCGCCCCTTACCTCCACCCTCGTGCCCTCGCCGACTATCTTCGCTATCTTCGGAGATCTCTCGCCGATGAAGTTCTCGATGTAAACGGTATCGCCCTGAACCCTGACCGTTATCGGGAAGTGCGATGCAATGATCTTCATCTTATACGTGAAGCCCTGAGTAACGCCGATGATCATGTTCTTGATTATGGATTTTATGGTTCCTAGGAGGGCATCAGCCTTCCTACCTCTTCCCACCAGCTTCACGAGAATCTTGTTCGATGCGACCTCGAGCCTCACATTGGCATGAGATAGGTCCTTCGTGACCTGGCCAAGCCTCCCCTTTACGCTGATCCTGCTGGAACCCTCTATCCTGACCTCGACGCCCTCCGGAACCTCTATCTCCTCGACATACTCCCGCAGGGGCATGGCCCCCAACTCACCCGCCACGATCATCATTCCCTTTAACCCCGATCTTCCGTAGATCCGACTCACCCGCCGCCATATCGCTATTTAAAGTATTTTGCACTCGAAAAGCGCGGAAATGGTCGCCCATCCGCTCCTAATACACTTAGGGTCTCCACATCATCTTTCCCTTCCCACCTAGAAAACTCTAGCAGCTCAAAGCATCAGAGTTAGCAAGATGATAGGTGTGGGGCTCTAGAGGAGATGTTAGATCGAGGCGGCCTCGAGCAACTTGGGCGCCATGAAAGGCCACCTCTTCAGTAGACGTATCCCAGTAGCTTTCCTCCGAGGTTCTTCGCCTCCGCCTCTTTGTGGGACATTACCCCCTGGCTCGTGGTGACTATGAGTATCCCGATATCCTTGCTGGGCAGATATAGTCTCTCCCACTTCTCGTATTCATTCTTCTTCACGCTGAACCTCGGCCTTATGGGAGCCGCCCTATTGATCCTGCCGAGAAGCTGGATCCTGAACTTTCCACCTCTTCCATCCTCGATATACTCTATCGCGCCGATGTAGCCGTGCCTCTGAAGCGTCTTCAGTATCTCGCCTATCAGCTTTGAGGCGTAGTAAACACACTCCCTATTCCTGACCATCTCGTTGTTCTGGAGCGTCGTGAAAAGGCCTGAGACCAGATCCCTGCTCATCTCCTCCGGCGAAGCGGGTTGGGATAATCCGTTAATAAGTGTTTTCGCCGGCGGCTACTCGTACACCTTGAACCCTAAGAGGGGGGCGACCTCGTTGATGCATCTTCTGCAAATGTATAGCTTGTACTTCCTGATGACGCCGTCCGTGGTCCCGCATCTCCTGCACTTGACCACGCCCTTCCCGAACTTCCTCTCCTTCGGCGGCTTCTGCTTCGCCATCCCCCTGCCTCGGAGGACACTCTCCTACGGGATAATTTTAAGATTGTTTAAGAGCGCTATTACTCCTCGATTATCCTCACGCCGAACTCGCTTCTCATGAACTCCATGGCCTCTTCCTTTGTAACCCTATGGCCTCCAGGTATCCTTCTTCTAGCCCTTCTTCTGAGGGAGATTCGTAGCCCGGGCCTGGAGAGGTGGACGCAGACGTCCATGCCGATTATCCCGAGCTCTGGGTCGTATTTCGTGCCCGGGATGTCCAAGTGCTCCTTTATTCCGAATGAGAAGCCGCCTTGCTCATCGAAGCTGGAGGCTTTCAGAGTGTTGTTCACGGCTTGAAGCGCCTTCCTGAGAAACTCGACCGCCCTCTGCTTCCTCAAGGTTACTCTGACGGCTATCGGCTGCCCCTTGTAAATCCCGAAGCCCTTGATCGTCTTCCTCGCCTTCCGGAGCTCCGGCCTCTGACCCGTCAGCATCTCGATTATCTTCGCGGCTTTCTCGAGCCTCGGCGCGCTCGAGCCTATGCAAGAGTTCACGACGACCTTTTCGATCCTGATCCTCCTCATGGGGTTCTCCTTCTTCGGCCGCGCCTCGATCACGGCAGCTTGATCCATGGCTCCTCCTCCCCGACGACCATAACGTAGTCGAGCAGCGAGCTCACCTCGCCCATGCCCGATTTTAGCTTTACGATCGGCTTGGCCGGGTAAGTTACATCCCGCCTAATCTCGATTATCTCGCCGTGTAGCCCCTGCTTCGGCCCCTTGACTAGCAGGCCGTATTTGCCTTCCTCGAGCCTCAGGTATCCCGCGATGACCTGGCTCGGAACCGTTATCTTCAGGGTATCCCTTGTGCTGTATTGCCTTATCTCGTCAGTCACATCCTTGAATCTTATATTCCTGCCGTCATGAAGCGTTATCTGCAGGTGACCTCCGGGGACGTGCATCTTCCTAATTATCTTCCCGAGCTTGAAGCCCGACTCCTCCCGCGTTATCTCGACGAGATCCAGGCCCCGCCCATAGATCGGCAGCACCCTATAGTTCTCGCCGGTTTCAGGTATCGAGAGCACGTCCATCAAGCCCACCGGGAACTTGTAGTCCTTAACGGGCTTCCCGTCCACGAGGATCTTGCCGGCGCGTATTATCTTCCTAGCCTCCTCATATCTCTCCGCATACTTCAGGTAATCCCTGACTATCAAGAGTAGCGGTATGCACTCGTATTTCGGATGCGGGCCTGGGGATGGGCAGACTGTGAAGACCGCCTCCTTAACCGAGATCCTGAGATGCGGTGGGGCCGCGAGCCTCTTAAGATGCCCCATTAGGCCTCAACCTCCTTTCCCCTAGCCAGCGCCTTCTTGCGATACTCATCATCGAGGTTAAGCTCCGTTATCATGACATTCGACACGTGTATCGGCCTCGAGACGGATGTTCCATCGGCCTTCTTGATCGCCACGTTCTCCACGTAGATCACTTGCCTCCCCCTATCAACGCCCGTTACCTTGCCCTCAACCCCCCTGAACTCGCCCCTCAATATCCTCACCTTATCCCCAACTCTTATCGGGAAGGATCTGCGATTATACTTCTCCCTGAGCTCTGGGGAGAGGTGGGCTGACATGAGCTTTGGAAGCCTATGCATAGGCGCGTTGAAGAGCAGCTTCCTCTGCTTCCTCGGCTGATAGGATTTTCTAGCCATGAGAGATCACCCGATACAGCGCTTGCCCGCGGCTCATCAAGGTCTTGATGCCTCGTGCCGCTCCGTCTATTTAAGTATCCCGTGAGAGCTTAGACCGCCTGCTGGCTGACGGCCACGAGCCTCTTCTCGAAGTTGAAGCGATTCCTGATTCTTGGCACTAGGCTCCTCTTCGGCTTAGCCTCTATCTTCGGCGTCTGGGATCTGACCTTACCCGCCTTCGTGATCGAGCCGTGGCTCGGCATGTCCGCTGAGAACTTTGAGAGCCCTGCATTTAAGGTTTAAGCTGGACTGGCGAGCCGCTTAATCCCTCGGGCTTTTCCGGAGCTCGGCTCCGCAGGCTTAGGAGATGATTTTTCTTCGCTTAATGTCATTTACTCCAAGCATGCTGGTTACTCGTATGTCTCGTATCGGATCAGCTCCTCGAGGCTCTTCTTTGGCCGCGGGCTCGGCTTCTCGGCTGGGTATCCGAGGGTTATCATGGCCACGACCTTCATGTGCTCCGGTATTCTGAGAAGCTTCTTCACCTCTTCCTCGATGAAGTGGCCTATCCAGCATGTTCCGAGGCCGAGAGCCTCGGCGGCTATCACCATGTTCTGAAGGGCTATTGCGACGTCCACGACCGCCCACTTCGCCCGGGAGTCGCCGCACCCTGCGATCACGACTGGAGCCTCTTCGATGAATCTATTCCACTCCGAGAAGACGAGCCTTTTCTTCAGCTCCTGATCTCGGACGATTATGAAGCAGTATGGTTGAAGGTTTCGAGCGCTCGGCGCTTGCCTCCCAGCCTCGAGAATCGCCTTGAGAACATCATCGGGTATCGGCTTCCTATGATATCTCCTTATGCTCCTCCGATTGTAGATTATCTCTAGAAGTTTCTGAGCGCATGACGCCATGGAACGCAGTATTTTCGATCACCTTGATTAAGATTACCCATGACTCTTGGAAAGGACTAAGATGGATCATACTGATGAATGGAGATCATCGGGAGAATTGTGCGATGGCTGGTTTCGCATTCTTCGGCATCGGGCTCTAGAGCCCGGCGAAACTCTAATTAGGTCAGAATGCACTCAAATAACGTCAATGAGCGCGAAATCAGCCATCTTGATTGCAGGCCCTCTTGCTGCGGTCGGCCTATCGGATGATGAGGTGCTGGTTGCGAGGCCCTATCCCGATGATCTCGAGGCGAGGGTCAAAGCCTTCATGAGCGTGAAGAGGGGAGAGGTGATAGGCGAGGTTAGGGAGGTAGTCTCCGAGCTCGCATCAAACGGTTATAAGAGGATCCTAGTCTCCCCATCAAGCCTTCTGGCAGCGCTCGCCAGGGAGTTCGCAGGCCTCGAGCTCGCCGAGCTCGATAGACCCGTGGACCTCGAGAAAGCGCTCGTCAGGAGCGGGGTCGTCGATAGCATCGAGGAGTATAGGGTGGAGGTGAAGAGGGTTCTAGACAAGCTGGTGGAGGAGGAGCTGAAGGAGGCCGTCGCGAGAAGAGACATGATGATCGTTCACGCGATCCACGTGCTGGAGGACCTGGATAAGCAGATAAACATGATCTATACTAGGTGCAGGGAGTGGTATGGCCTCCACTTCCCCGAGCTCGCAGAAGTCGTGGACGACTTAGAGGACTACATGAGAATAGTCGCCGAGATAGGCGCGAGGAGAAACCTCGATGAGGGAAAGCTCGGAAGAATCGTCGGCTCGAAGCTCGCCGATGAGATAATTGAGAGGGCTAGAAGCTCTGTTGGAGCGGATCTGAGCCCGGAGGATGAGGAGATGGTGAAGGATGTGGCGAGGGAGGGGCTTAGGCTGATGCAGCTCAGAAAGGAGCAGGAGAGGTATATCGAGGAGCTCATGTCGGCTGAGGCCCCAAACCTCTCCGCGGTCGCTGGCCCAATACTCGGCGCGAAGCTCATCTCGATGGCCGGCGGTCTCGAGAAGCTCGCGAGGCTTCCGGCCAGCACTATCCAGGTTCTCGGCGCGGAGAAGGC
>Ga0209394_1001495_pt1 | contig 13502 bp, 18 predicted proteins | sample JNZ201metaG_FD_184122 | JGI IMG/M metagenome (GOLD analysis project Ga0209394, IMG submission 184122) | Hot spring microbial communities from Jinze hot spring, China to study Microbial Dark Matter (Phase II) - JNZ 20120812A (SPAdes) (version 3) ... | reverse complement strand
AAATATTAGTTAAGAATCTTTATTTAAGGGAGATTTTATGGAGTCGGAGCTAGATGAGATTGATAAAGAGATAATTAAGATGCTGCAAGATGATGCCAGGGTTTCTTTTAGAAAGATATCTGAAAGGCTGAAGGTCAGCGAGGCAACAGTCTTTGTTAGGGTTAGGAAGCTCCTTAAGAGGAATATTATAAGGGGGTTCACGGCGATAGTTTCGCCGGAGGTCTTGGGAAAAAAGATAACGGCCTTTATGCTACTGAAGATTGATCCAAAGAAGCTTAATAATGTCTTAGAAACTCTTTGTAGAATTGATGACGTCTATGAGGTTTACGATGTTACTGGCTCTTACTATGCTATAGTGAAAGTTAGAACAGAGGACCAGAGCAAATTAAGGAAAATAATTGATGATATAGGGTTAATTGACGGTGTTATAAGTACTGAAACGGCCATCGTCCTAAGGAGCATAAAGGAGGAGACGCGGATAAAGATTTAACAACTGCAGACCACCCTTGGCAAAGCATACAAAACTCTTAAATTACGGTAATCTTTGTTAATATGTTAATTGTTCAGCTAAGGGTGAGCATGACATTAAGCGAGTAATAGTTATTACTGGAACGCCGGGCGTTGGGAAATCCTCCATATCAAGGATTCTCTCCTCCAAGGCAAATTTTCATCTAATATCCCTCGGGGAACTTATTAAGGAGGAAAAGCTCTATGCCGGGGTGGACGAAGAGAGGAATACACTTATAGCTGATTTAGAGAGACTTTCTAGAAGAGTTCGAGAGATAATTTTGAGTTCCGATCGCGACGTGATTATTGAGGGTCACCTCGCGCCCCACGTTGTTCCACCAGAGTATGTTACAATAGCGTTTATTCTGAGAAGAAGTCCGGAGGAGCTTAAACACATACTTAAGAGCCGGAACTATAGTAAAAGGAAGGTTTCCGAGAATCTCGCGGCCGAGATCTTAGATGTGTGCCTTCATGATGCCGTGAACGGATTTGGCATTAAAAAGGTATGCGAAGTGGATGTGACCTCTAGGGATGCTAAAGATGTTGTCCAGGAAATTCTGGATGTTCTGAATGGGTTGAGGGAGTGCAGGATTGGAATCGTGGATTGGCTAAGTAAGTTAGAGACCGAGGGCAAACTCGAAGAGTACTTGAAGGAATTCTAGAGGAGTTTTGAGCGACAATTGATGAAGTACTTGGGCTAAAATGTTTTTAGGCTCCGTAGTAGGTCTGACCTTGTTAGTAATCGTATTCCTTTTCGGTTTGCGTATGCCTTCGCGTGCTCACTGAATTTTTCAGCCACTATTATTGGGCTTGTGAAGCCTAGGCTCTGCGCCAGCTTATCGATGCTTATTATAATGTTGACGCCGACGGTTCTATTCCACTCCTTTATCCAGACCGGGTACGTCTCGCCGCCCCTTCTCACCACTAGGTCTATTTTCTTAGGTGGAGCGTATGCATCATTAGATTCTTCTAACGTGCTCTTATCTATAATATAACCCCTCTTCATGAAGTATTGCGTAGTGAGCCTAATCAATGATTGCCGGCTCATTCTCTCCACAAAAAAGAGATGGTTATTAAAGGAAAGAAAAATCTTTTTAACAGGTTGATGTGTTTTTGCTGATTTGCGCAAGCAAGTTTTTTACACCCATCCATTGAGCTATTGCTCCTCCAAATATGACTGGAAGCCAAAATGTTGCAATGCGTATGAGAAGAGTCGCCGTCCCACTGATCGCCATATCGAAGCCCAGCATTATATATAGATTTGTCATAACTATTTCTATAATGCCTGGAGCTAGGGATGCTGGAGACACTTGGAGGGCCGCGTTTATCGAGTATACTATGACCGTTTCGTAGATTTTGGAGATTATTTCTGAGAAATTGATTGCGCAGAATGTTAGGAGGAAGACGCTTAGGTGGAGGAGCCACGCAATGAGGCCATAAAATATAGCGTATACTAGCGCCCAACGATCACCGCCAAGATACCTAAAATCATTATAAAAATATTGCAAATTTGTATAAACTAGGTTCCTGGTCTCCAGGAGGTTTATGCGCCCCCTAGATATGGAGGAAACAAAATTTAGAACCGGATCAATTATCTTCTCGGCTACGTTCCTTCTTAGCGATGCAAATAGTAGTAGCATTATTAGAGCAGCTGAGCAAAGGATCAGTATTAATATGGGGTAGATGATGCCGAGGCTAATCTTATACATTATTATGAGGAGAGTCAATGATACAACTAGACTGCTCAGCGCTATGGATGTCGAGATTATGCGATGCGCAACTACTGAAGCGACGATTCTTCCCGGTTGCTCATTAGTCTCCCTCTGAACAAAATATATTTTGGTTGCCTCACCGCTTATTGTCTCAAAAGGTATTATTGAGTCTACGAAGTTTCCCAGCCAACAGTATAGATAGGCCTTCCTTAACCCTATCCTTATCCCTACGGCCTCCATAAGTCTATTCCAGCTCATCGAGTAAAAGAGCATACTCAAGAAGACTGCCGCGAGGGCCGTGGCATAATATAGCGAGTATCTACGCAAGTCGAGTCTCCCAAAAATACTGAGTATCTCATTGATGCCAACCGTTAAGTAAAGGTATAATAGAAATACCAGCAGCCCAGCAAATAGGATGACAATGAACTTTGCAGGGGGAGATCTGCTCATCCTAATCGATTAAAAAGTATGTTATTGCGGGTATATTTTGGTTTCTAGAAGATTTAAAATAAACTTTATTTATTTTATTCATTGAAGATTTGTTTTGGTTACTCATTATGCAGACAAAGGCGGTGATATTCGATTTAGATGATACATTAATATCTTCTGGAATAGACTATAAGAAGGCGAAATCTTCAGTAATAAGTTTCTTGGTTGAGTCGGGGGTCACCGATGGTCTTCTAAGCGAGAGCATGTCCAACCTAGAGATTATTAATAGGGCGATAGAGGATTTGCATGGAAAGAACTTTACTGAGGCCATGATAAGAAGGATAATTGATAGGGTTTATGCAATGTTTAATGAGGCTGAGTTAAGGGCCCTGGAGAGAGCTAGGCCTATGGATGGGTCCATGGAAACCTTGGCTGCACTAAAGGATCTGGGCTTAAGGATTGGTGTTGTGACAAATAGTTGCAGCGCGTATGCCAGGAGGGTTCTAAAAACATTCTCCTTAGATAAATATATTGATGTTCTTTTCGCTAGGGATGAGGTTCCCCGCCATAAACCCGATCCGGAGCACTTATTAAGGGCGCTTGAAGCGCTTGGTGTACACAGTTCGGAGGCGGTATTTGTTGGGGATCACCTAATAGATGCCCTATGTGCGAGGGATTCTGGTGTAAAATTCATTTTGCTTAGGAATAAGAAGTGGTATTTGCGGGACGCTGAGAAAAACGCGTTCGCCGTAATCAACCATTTAAGTGAGCTGCCCGCCCTACTCCAACGAATATAGAAGCCGTAGTAAGCCTAATCTTGTACGCTTATTGGAGGTGGTTTGGCCATGGAGTCGCTTATTGATGCATGCTTGGGCTTGCTTCCGCTTGATACTCTTGTCTCCGGGCAGGTTGTCGATGTTTATCGTGGAGTTATCTTTGATGGTTATGTAGGTATCAAGAATGGGATGATAGTGTATGTTGGCTCGAGACCCAAGCCCTATAGGGAGAGGATTGATGCCCCTGAAAAATATATTCTCCCAGCCTACATCGATGGACATATCCATATTGAGAGTACACTCATGACGCCAAAGCACCCTCGCGAGGGCAGTTATCCCCGTGGGTACATGCTGCGTTGTCGCGGATCCACATGAGATCGCCAATGTGTTAGGCTTAGAGGGAATAAAATTTATGATCGAAGACTCTGAGAAAACCCCTCTAAAAGTCTATTTTATGATACCGTCCTCAGTTCCCTCGACGGGACTTGAGACCTCTGGGGCGGAAATCAGCCTAGAGGAGATTAATGTTTTAAAAGGCTTTAGGAGGATTCTCGGCTTAGGCGAGGTTATGAATTATCTGGGGGTAGTTAGCAAGGATAGGAGCATCTTGGATAAGATAATGGCTTGTAGTGGAATAATTATTGATGGGCATGCGCCGGGCTTAAGGGGCGATGCGCTCTGCGCCTATATTCTGGCGGGCATATGCTCAGACCACGAGGCGCTGGGGGCGGATGAGGCTGCCGAGAAGCTATCGCTTGGGATGTAGGTCATGATCCGTGAGGGCTCTACGGCCAAGTCGATAGCGATGCTTAAAAAGATTATCTCGAGGGGTTGCCCTGAGAGGGTTATGCTCGTGACGGATGATAGACATGCTGAAGACATTGTCGCCGAGGGCACTTGGACCACTGCCCTAAGAAGGGCCGTGGAGGAGGGTATGGATCCGGTGGACGCTGTAAGGATGGTCACGCTTAAGCCCTCCGAGTATTTTGGGCTCAAGAGCCTAGGAGGAATATCCCCTGGGAAATCCGCCGGCATGGTGATCGTCGATGACATGAAGAGATTTAATGCCAGGATTGTTCTGATAGATGGTAGGCTGGTTGCTAGGGATGGGAATACCTGTGCGCTGTGGTTGAGAAGTGGGAGTTTCGGCTGGGCGGGGTCAATATTGGCGGCTTAAAGGTTGAGGGTCTGCAGGTTAGGCACCCGAGAATTAAATTTGGAAGAGCGGTTATAAGGGTTATAGGCTTGGTTGAGGAGCAGATACTCACTGAAGAGGAGCACCTCGAAGCAAATGTTATAAACGGTGTTGTCAAATCAGACCCTAGCAAGGATATACTCAAGGTCTGTGTTGTTGAGAGGCATGGGGCTCGGGTAGGGTCGGCTTGGGCTTTGTCAGAGGCTTTGGGCTTAAGAGTGGGGCAATAGCGTCCACGGTGGCCCATTACTCACATAATATTATTGTCGTTGGCGTGGATGATGGAGACTTATATGGTGCGATTTTGAGGCTAAAGGAGATAAACGGCGGCTTCGTGATAGTTGATGGTGGGAGAGTTATCTCTGAGCTGCCTTTACCAGTGGCAGGCTTAATGTCCAACCTAGATGCCGAGGAGATATCTAAGAGGATTAGAGCGCTTAAGGAGGCAGCTAGGAGGCTTGGCTGCCGAGTCAGGGACCCATTTATGACGCTATCATTCCTGTCGCTGCCAGTTGTGCCTAGACTCAAGATAACCGACCATGGGTTAATAGATTCCGAGAGGCTTAGGGTTGTTAGCCTATTCCTCGATTAAAAGGCATAAATTCTAATTTGCACTTCTATCTTCATTGGGGCGTTGGGTTTGACAAGAGCCCTATATTTAGAGGACAGTTATCTCAGGGAATGCGAGGCAGCGGTCGTTAAGGTTATTGAGGGGAAGAAAGTAGTTCTTGACCAGACGATCTTCTATCCCGGTGGCGGCGGGCAGCCCCACGACACGGGCAAATTGATCCGCGGCGAGGAGATTTTTAATGTCACTTATGTCAGTAAGGTTGGCGATGAAATACTGCATGAGGTTAATAGGGATGGCTTGGTGGCTGGGGACAGGGTTCGCTGCGTGGTCGACTGGGATAGGCGATATAAGCTTATGCGCAGCCACACAGCAGCCCACCTCTTCGCCTCGCTGGTGTGCAACGAGACTGGCGCCCTAGTCACGGGGAACCAGATTGAGGAGGATAAGGTCCGCTTCGACTTCAGCCTAGAGCAAATGGATAGGGAGACGATTATGAGGTGCGTTGAGAAGTCTAATGAACTGTTTAGGCAGGATATCCCAGTAATATGGTATGAGCTGCCGAGGGAGGAAGCCATGAAGATTCCCGGGACCGTTAAGATGGCTAAGGCCCTTCCACCCGAGATACCCAAGTTGCGAATAGTTGAGATTGTGGGCGTGGATAAGCAAGCTGATGGCGGGACTCATGTGAAGAACCTTAGGGAGGTAGGCCAGATAAGGCTGATTAAGATTGAGAGTAAGGGTAGGCTGCATAAGCGCGTCTACTTCGCGGTAGAATAAATTTATCATAGTGTGGTGCCATCTATTGCGCCTACATGTGCACAAAAGGGCCTTTAGGGCGCTTGGGATATCTGAGTGCTTCATTAAGGGGCTTAGCGAGAAGTCCGTTCTGGCCGGCGTGGTCTTGAGGAGCGACCGGATAATCGATGGGTTCACGTTTTCTAGGGCTACGGTAGGCGGGATGGACGCTACGGACTCCGTTATAGAGATGTATAGGGCTCTGGGCAGGGGCGACATAAATGTCCTGATACTCAATGGGTGCGTGATAAGCTGGTATAATGTGATAGACCTGCAGAGGGTTCATGAGGAGACCAAACTGCCGCTGATATGCGTCACGTATGAGGAGTCCCCGGGCCTAGAGAAGTACTTCATGGAGCTCTTCCCAGAAGACTATGAGAGGAGGATAGAGGTTTACCGTAGGAATGGCCCAAGGACCCCGATGAGGCTTCACACGGGGTTTGAGGTTTACGTGAGGTTCTATGGCATGACCCCTGAGGAGGCTAAGGGAATATTGAATAAGTTCACGTTGCATGGCGCTGTGCCGGAGCCGCTGAGAATAGCAAGGCTACTGGCAAGGGGAATAATGAGGTCACTTCACCCAGAGAAACGCTGAAAAACAGAGCATCATCAAGTTTCTCTCTCCTAGAGAAATGGATTTCAGTTTGTCTTTTCTAGCCGTATTCCGGGTCTAGCCTCTCCTCTAGTCTTCAGCCAATTATCTTGACTTCTGTTCCCAGGGCTTGTCCGGGTAGGCCCCTCCTGAACCTGGCTCTGACGAGGCCCTTGTTCCCGTGTGACGCGACTATTACGCCTACTATGGTATCATTTTTGCCATCTGTCCAGTAGACCCTCTTACCAATCAGTTGTCCAGCCTCGCTCCTAGAGCTTATCCCTTGGATCTGGATTATGCACTCACGTGGGTACTGCTCTCTAGGTCCAATCCTATAGTTAACCACAACCCCCTTAAGACCGATGCTAAATGACATATAGGCCACCCCAAATGCGCTGGTGCCGAGTTTTTTGCAGTATATTTTAAGCATTATTGTAATCTCATCATGCAAATATTTTTTGCTCCTTAATCTCTCAGAAAAATCCTAGTTTCGGCTTTTACCAGTAGTCTGTTAGTGATTGTTGTTCCTCTCGGCTGGCTGCCTCAGCCAGCCTCTTCCACTCCTCTTGGCTTAATGTTCCGCCGACCTGCTCCTTAATCTTCTTAGCTATCTTCGGCCCTATATGTGGCAGGGACATCAACCTGTCCACAGAAGCCTTCTTCAGGTCCTCTATCGTCCTAAGTCCCGCATTATAGAGTATGCGGGCCCTAACCCTGCCAATCCCCTCAAGCCTAGCAAGAGGGAGTAGCTCCGCCTTAACGCCCTTCTCAACCCGCTCCATTAGCTCAGCCAGCTTTGGCAGTAGGTTCTTATGGCCCAAGAGCTTCGTCAGCTCATAGGAGCTATATAGGAGCCACTTAGCCGTCTCCGTTAGATAATGTAGGTCTCCGGGCTCGACACCAAAATATTCGATTATCTGGTCTTCGCTGTACTCTTCTATCCAAGCCTTTAGGACCATCGCCGTCTTAACCTCTCCCAGGAACTCCTCATACTCTATTCTATCGCCCCACTCCTCCGGGATCTCAAGCATGAACTCGTCTCTATGCTCATCCGCGAAGAGGGCGACTCTATCCGTATCATCCGATGTGGGCCTAGCCTTAGGGGACATATCTGGCGTATGTGCTATCATGTGGAGCAGGCTTATGTCCGTTATATTTGGGGCTCCCCTCTTTAGGGCGTCGCGTATAATTATTGCCGATAGTGGGTCAATGTATAGTTGTGAGACCCTAGCCCCGAACTCCGTTGCCCTCAAGAAGCCGCCCTTAACCCTGATCATGTCCTCATCGTGGAGGAACTCAAGAACCTTATTTATTTTCCCTTTAATGTCGTTAAGGGTATACTGGTATGCGTAAAGCGTCTTTGCGAAGAAGTCGTAGATCCCCTGCTCCGTGTAGGCGAAGCCGGAGGCTACTGTTGCGAGGACGTGGCTCCTTAAGACCTTTTCTACGCCGAGCTTAGACCATATCCTTTCGGGCTTAGCGAAGACGTAGCTCGTCAATAAGTAGTCCCTCTCATCCTCGCTCTTAGCGAGGAGAATTGCCTCCCCAATATTATCATACTTTGGTCTCCCAGCCCTCCCAACCATCTGCTTATATTCTAGGACTGTAATTGGGTAATAGCCGTACCCCGGCTCATAGCGCCTATAATCGCTTATTATAACCATCCTGGCGGGGAGGTTGACGCCGAAGGCTAGGGTTGGGGTCGCAGTTAAAACCTTAATCATGCCATCCCTAAAGGCATCCTCAATTATCCTCCTATGGGCCCCGGGTAGGCCTGCGTGGTGGAAGGCCACCCCGCTTCTAATCAGCTCGGCTAGGGCGTCGCTGAGTCTAGTTCTCTCGCCCGAGGCTTGAATCTCATCAGCCAAATTCTCCAGGGAGCGCCTAGATGACTTGGGTAGCAGATAACTTATCTCCGGAGAAGCCCTTCTAGCAATATTCACGGCATTCTTTCTAGAAGAGACGAAAATGAGTGCCTGGCCGCCCTGCTTAACGCAGTGCACCGCCAAATTTATTACCGGGTCCTTAACAATCCTATCGACCTTTGTTGAGCCGCCATCCTTAAATTGTATCTCATCGTTATATAGTATTCCCTCCCTTAGCTTAACTGGTCTCCAATCAGTTGTTACCGCCTTGGCGTCAAGCCACTCGGCTATCTCATTCACATTCCTTATTGTTGCGCTTAAGGCCAGTATCTGGATGCCTGGGTTCATCTGGGATAGTCTTGCCAAAACAACCTCGAGGGTCGGCCCCCTCTCAACATCATTGAGTAAATGCACTTCATCCGCGATGACAAGTGATACCTCGCCAACCCACGGGGCCCCATGCCTCAGCAGTGAATCGCACTTCTCATTAGTAGTTACTATGATATCATATTTCCCGAGCCATGGATCGCTGCTATCATAGTCCCCTGTGCTTATCCCGACGCTTACTCTCCCACCATCCGGCTTACGGATAACAGTGTACTTCTTAAACTCTTCATACTTCTCGTTTGCAAGCGCCCTCAGAGGCGTCAAGTATAGGGCTTTCCCACTACCCTCTAAAATATGCTTCATGGCGCATAGCTCAGCAACCAGAGTCTTCCCGGAGGCCGTTGGGCTGGCTAAGACAAGGTTTAAGCCTTTGAGGGCCCCGGCCTTTATAGCCTCCTCCTGCGGTGGAAAAAGCTCCCTTATGCCTCCTTCTAATAGAATCCTCTTTACGTCTGAGTGTACGTCGACGTCGTCTATGAGCAGGGCCAAGGCCTTTCTCCGCGGGGCTATGTTTTCTTTAAGTATCCGCTTTTAGGCTCATAAAGTGTTCCCTCTCTCACCATCTGCTGGATGAGCTTCTCAGCCTCACTCCTAGCTATACCATACTCGCTACTAAGCCTCTCTAGGAGATCAGCCCTGCTAACCATACCGCTCTCCTTCTCCATGTCGACAATTGTGCTCAATATGACGCGCAGCTTATCCTGAACGCTCCTCGGCTTACCAACCATGATAATATCGATATCAAACTTCTTTGAGGAGACGTCGACGCCAACTTCCTCCAGCGACCTCTTCATTATGCTTATGGCCGCCTCGGCATCTTCTTGGAGAACAACGTTCCTGAGGGCCGCCCTAGCCCTGGCCTCGGCTATCCTTATGAGGGCCTCCAGCTGGCGGGCGGTTATAGCGATCGGCGTCCCCTCCCCCTCACTAGCAGACCGCATAGCAAGATAGAACTCCTTTAGGCGCTCCATAGCCTCCCGAGATAAAACTGGCTTAACATTATTCCTCGCGTACGCAATATACTTCCTAAGTAGGTCTGGTGGTATTGGAGGTTCAATTGGCGGGGCCTCTTTGGCGTGCAGCCTAAGCATATGCTCGCTCATCATGGAGTCCCGCTCCTTCTCTGGGACATCCCTCAGGACGAAGATCAGATCGAACCTCGATAATATTGTTATTGGTAAGGAGATGTTCTCGGCAACAGTCCTATATGGGTCGTATCTCCCGAGGGCTGGGTTGGCCGCCGCCAATATCGCCGTCCTTGCATTCAACGTTGCAACTATCCCACCCTTAGCAACCGAAACCGTCTGTTGCTCCATAGCCTCGTGTATCGCAACCCTATCCTCATTCCTCATCTTATCAATCTCATCTATACATGCAATGCCCTTATCCGCCAAAACCAGCGCGCCAGCCTCAAGGGTCATTCCACCAGTCGGCGAGGGGAGGACAGCAGCGGTCAATCCGGCAGCGGTTGTCCCCCTACCGTTGGTGTACAGGCCCCTCGGTGCAATCCTCTGTACATAGCGTAGCAATTGCGACTTTGCTGTGCCTGGATCGCCTATGAGCAGCACATGTATATCGCCCCTAACGGTTATGTCCGGCAGATGCTTTGGGACCCCGCTGAAGAGCAGGTACATTATTGCCTCCTTAATATGCTCGTAGCCGTAAATTGACGGTGCAATGGACTGGATTATCCTCTGGTGTATGCTATGATCCTTAGCCATCTTGAGTATCTGCTCCTCCTCCTCCGGCGTTATGAGCAGCGACTCAGGCTCCCTACTCGCCGCCTCAATATAGTTCGCATCCAGGTACAGCGTAAAGGCCCTACTCTTGCCGGTTCTGGGGTATGATGTTGCCTCCGCCCCAACTATGCCAACCACGTAGACCCTATCGCCGGGCCTAGCAGTGTCAACAATATCCTTGCTAACAACTCTTATGTCGAGGGAGCGTGGGGTCTGACCAGCTGGAATATCCTCAGGGTACTCCTGAATCCTGAGCTCCTGATAATCGATGAACCTAGACTCCTCCTGGATAAACTCGAATGGCCCGTTCTTCCCACACCTCGGGTTTGCGCACTTATATGGGAACTCTAGGAAGGCCCCGCTCTGGGAGACCTCTATTTTAGTCTCGCACCTCTTGCATTTGAAGAGGGCCTTCGTAACAATTGGCCTGACCGTTGATGCCCGCATTATTATGCCCTCAACCATGACCAGCTTGCCGATATGCTCTGAGCCGAGCTTACGTAGCGGCGTTACGCGCGGCAGCCCACGAACCCTGACCGTTACCCCGACCTCCCTTATCCTCTCAGCGTATTCAGGAACCTCAAACTGTAGCTGCTCGAAGGCGGCACTGTTGGCGTAGGCTAGGTATTCCTGGGGCCTCTCCATTAACATGTCCGCCAAGTGTGGGTCAATCATGAGGAGGTCCTCAAAGTCAACTACGACTGAGGTTGATGCGTGGAGAGCCATCTGGACTATCCTCTGGCGGTACTTGGCGGCCTTAAAGAGTGAGCCGAACTTTTCAAGGGGCTTCTCAACGACGACTTCCGTCATGAGGGGTGCCTCCTAAATTATCTTAGACCTCCAATCAGACACTATCCGCCTAACCCGCTCGTAGAGATCCTTCTCTTCTGGAGTAAGGTTCTTTATAGCCTGGCTCTCCGGAAGCTGGATCGTCGCCAGCGATATAAGTTTCCTCAACCTGCAGTTGATTATGTCATATGTTAGGTTCTGGATATACTCATACTCCCTCAGCTTCTCCGGGCTCGTCTTCGAGGACTGCTTCAGCTCATTGATAGTCCGCCTAACCTTAGGATAGAAGTTCTCTGGGAGGGTTGAGAGCTGCCCGAGAGCTTGGATGCGCTCAGTCCACTGGATCTTATAAATCTTGGCGGCATCTAATCCATCCTCCTTAATCTTAACAAGATGGTCCCTCTCTAGCTCGCGGGCAACCCAGAGCCTAACCTCGTACTCCCGATTCTCCTCAAATGGGCCGACGGAGAAGCCCGCGAGGTCGATTTTCGGGGTGCTTTTAACAGCGACTACGGTAACAAAACTATTCTCAAAGATGAAGTCCGAGAACTCTATATTTGAGCAGTACTCCTCAGACATGCTCTGCAGCACGAACCTCAAAGGATATTAAAGCCGCACGGTGTAAATATACTTTCCAGTGCCAAATTATGCGGGCATACACGTGAATATGCATTAAGAAAACTTAAATTTCTTGGCTCTTCTATTCTATTAGAGATGGCTCATGAGGGTACGGGTCATATACTTAGGCGTCCTTAGACATAGGACTGGCAGAATTGAGGAGGAATATGAGTTGGAAGATAGATTCTCACTCAAGGATTTACTCACTAGGGTTGCCGAGAAGTATCCATCGCTTAAGGATATTATTGGCGGTTTAGGGGAGAGCCCCGCCGACCCAACATTGATAGCGGCCCTTAACGGATCTTCAATGAAGATCAGCGAGAGCGGCAACATCATGCTTAAGGATGGCGACACAGTAACGCTGATGACAGTTATAGGCGGAGGATAAAACCCAAGATAAAGGAAATTCTTATAAATATCTCCAATGTTTTTGTAACTCAACTAGTAGCGGTGAACTGTCTTGCCGGAATGGAGCTACTCGATGGAAACCTATGATCCAACAACCATGGTTAGGGCTAGCGGTAGGGAGCTTAGAATATCGCCAAAGGCTGCTAGGGAAGTCTGCGCTGCAATAAAGGGTATGATGCTAGGGGAGGCGAAAGAGTTCCTGAGGAATGTTATTGCCAAGAAGGTGGCCGTCCCATATAGGCGGTATAGGAAGAAGCTCCCACATAGGAGGGGGCTAGAGGGCGCTGGGAGATACCCGGTGAAAGCAGCCTCAAAGATACTTGAAGTTCTGGAGAACGCCGAGGCAAACGCCGATTACAAGGGGCTGGACATGGAGAAACTTAAGATTATTCATGCATCCGCCTATCCCGGAGCAAAGATAAGGAGGTATATGCCGCGGGCATTTGGGAGGGCTACGCGGTGGTTCGAGACGCTAACCCATGTTGAGGTAGTTTTACAGGAAATGAAGTGAGGGAGCATTATGGCTTATGTCAAGCATTTTGTTAGGGAATCTATTAGGAAGGCGGAGATAGACGAGTTTTTGTGGGGAGAGTTTGAGAGGGCCGGTTATGGTGGGGTTGAGATAACCAGAACCCCGCTTGGTACAAATGTAGTTATTTATGCTGTTCGCCCCGGCCTCATAATAGGCCGTGGCGGGGAAACAATAAAGAGCCTCGCCAAGATCCTTGAGGAGAAATTTAATTTACCGAATCCACAGATATCTATAGCCGAGATAGAGGTTCCGGAGCTAAATCCATATGTTATGGCATCAAGGATAGCTGCGGCGCTCAGGCGAGGAATCCACTTTAGGAGAGTTGGCTTCTGGGCGCTTAACCAAATAATGAGGGCGGGAGCCCTCGGAGCAGAAATAATTATTAGCGGCAAGCTTAGGACCGAGAGATCTAGAACCGAGAAGTTTAGGGACGGATATATACCGAAGAGCGGCGACCCAGCAATGAAGTACGTTAAGAAGGCAGTTGCACACGTCCAGCTAAAGCCCGGCATATTTGGAATACAGGTCTTCATAGTCCAGCCCAACGCCAAGTTCCCGGATGAAGTTGAATTGATTGAGGAAAAAGT
>Ga0209394_1001492_pt1 | contig 13515 bp, 7 predicted proteins | sample JNZ201metaG_FD_184122 | JGI IMG/M metagenome (GOLD analysis project Ga0209394, IMG submission 184122) | Hot spring microbial communities from Jinze hot spring, China to study Microbial Dark Matter (Phase II) - JNZ 20120812A (SPAdes) (version 3) ... | reverse complement strand
AGGCTCGACTTCATTCTTATGAATCTCGCCAGCTCTCCCCTTAGCACGATCACATCCTCGGCGGGCCTCGCGTAGTTCAATAGCCTTCTCGAGACATCTTTTAGCGCCAATCCATCAAATCCGACATCATCTATGACCTCTATTCCCTCCGACTCCAGCTCCCTTTTCACCTCATCGGGCGCTGCGCATCTGGAGATCAGGAGCATCTCCCTCGGCCTATAGAGCCTCATATAGATCTTCACGAGCTCCGGCTCTCTCAGCCGAATCCTTTCATTCGGTCCCATCTCAATCTCCTCCGGCCTCGTCCTCGCGCCGAGCTCCCTGCCAAGCCCCCTCCATAATCCCCTCAACCACATCCATCTCCACTCCTCCGCGGAGAGCGGCTTGTCGTCCCCCTTCAGCTCCCTAATCCTCTTATGCCAATCCTCCAGCTCCTTGCACTCTATGATCACGTCGGGCCTCATTATTGGCGGATCATTTCTCTCATCCAGTATGTTCAGGACTTTTCCGCCGTAGACGAGTATATCCGGCCTCATGGCCTTGTAAAGCCTCCAAGCTCTCCTTAAATCACCAGTATCCTCCCATGCTATTGGTCTCGGAGCCTCCAGGAAGAAGCTTAGCGCGCCGCATTCAGTCTCAATCACCGCATTGGGCGGTATTGACGCGAGCCTTTGCCTCCCGCTTCTCTCCAGGCTCAAGCAGCCGTGCTCCGGGTATAATAGGCAGCCGCCGTAATTCGCGAGCTCCCTTAGAATCACGAGAAATACCCAGGATTGATAGATGCTTCTCATATTCGTTTGAAGTGATGTTTGGATCGCGCGCTGAGCCCTCTCCTCGAAGGACCTCAAGGTCATTCTCCTCCTAACGAGATCCATGGCGTATATGAACAGCTTCTTTCGCAGATGCGCTTCTGGATCCTCTAGGAAGCTCCTTAGCTCCCGCGGAAACACTATCTCGAACAACCTGAGCACCCTCCTAATATCCTCGGAGATCTCCCTCAACTTCATGCACCATTCATTGGCCTCGTCGAGCTCATTTCCAACGACGCTCCTAACAAACAGCTTCTTCAGCTCATCGAGCTTCTCGGCGACGATCTCCGCCTGATCCCTGCTTATCCTCGCCCTACCGCGCCCGAGAAGGCCGCTGACCTCCCTGTAAATGCTCCTCCAATCGCCCTGCTCCATCCAGAGGAAAATAGTGGCTCATAATCGGATTTAATTTTATGGCCAAAGGAATGCCAGTCTAATAATGTACGATGCGGTCTCCGGGCCCTATGTGCCCGATACCCGTCTGGACTATGACCGTTTTCAAGCCCCTCTCCTCGAGAACTTTCTTGACCTCGAGCATCATGCTAGCGGTGGGTCTCCTGATATCCCTCCTCCTAAAAGCCGGGAAGTAGTCGAGCACCGTCACCTGAAGATCTGGATCTATTGAAGCGATCCTGTCGCCTATCTCCGCGACCTCCTCAAGCGTCATCCAGGCGGGATTATATGCGAACCCCGCTCCAATGTAAACCCTATCGGAGTAGCTGGAGACGAGGTACTCGAGGATGCTCCAGGAGCTCTCGAGGAGCCGCTTCGCCAGCTCCTCATCCCTTATCCCGGTTATCTTCATGTATGTCTCCGGCTTGCAGGCCTTCGGCTCGATTCCAATATTATTGCATCCGGCCTCGACAAGCTCATCAACGTAATCCCTCGTCAATATCGTCCCATTGCTGTCCAAGTGGAGCCGCGCTTCCGGCATCATTCTCCTGAGGCTTCTGAAGAGCTCTATGAGCCATCTCCGGTTAAGGGTGGGCTCGCCGCCGCTCACAGCGAGCCCCGATGTTCCATAGATGCGCCTGCACTCGGCCAATCTTTTAGCCGCCTCCCGCGGCGTCATCGGAACACTGGAGTTATCGTAGGTTACGTGATAGTTTTGGCACTGGGGGCATCTTAGATTGCATCCAGCTAGCCAGATGGCCGCCTCCACATAGCGTAATCCATCTACCTCCCACCATGGCGTGGCCTTTCCGCCGACCCTATGGGGCTGGGGGCCATGGACTATTCTAAGCGGCTCCAGCCCCTCGACATCGAGCTCTATTCTCATGCCATCCCTAATCGGGGTTATACATGATCTCTCGAGACCGCCATTTATGAGGACCGCGCATGCCCAACATCCCCCGAGGCCGCATGGAGCTGTTAAGCCCCTCGACCCCGGCTCCCCGAACATTATGCCGATGCTCTCCAGGGCCTCCTTAACGCTGACCCCTTCAGGGGCCATGTGCTCGACGCCATCGATGAATAATCTGACCGGCCTGCACTCCACCTCCTCAAACCTTAGGACCCTGGCCTCATAGGGGCATGCATGATAGCAGGCTAGGCAGCCGATGCACCTCCCCCCAGCATGGCACACGCTAACGCTCCTGCAGAAGCCGCAGCCAACGCACTTACTACGATCGACTGAGACGATTTTCCCGAGAATCCTCATCGCGCGGCCCACCGTGGTGGAGAAGCCTCTTCGCATGAATGTTGCCGGGATGGCTTAATTGAGCTTTTCTCCCCTATAACCTGGACTCACACTTATTAGTAGGCGGCTGAGCATAGTTTATGTCTTGTCTCCTGAAGAGTCCTCTCGCGGGAAGATGTCCAAGAAGAAGGATTCTCCTCCCTCAGAGGAGTTCTCGATATTGGAGCACTTCCTGGTTCCGAAGCACAGGGTGCTGTCCCCTGAGGAAGCCGAGCAGGTTCTGAAAAAATATGGCGTTAAACCCCATCAACTTCCAAGCATACTGGCCTCGGACCCGGTCGTTAAGGCGATCGGCGCCAAGCCCGGCGACATAATCGAGATCATACGGGACTCGCCCACAGCGGGCAAAGCGGTCTACTACAGGCACGTCGTGCCCTCCGAGGAGTGAGCTCATGGAAAGAGTTAAAGCCAGGGGCTGGAGAAAGGGGGTTAGGGAAGTGGTAATCTCGAGTATAATATTTATGGAGAAAAGCTTGGAGCCTGGAGGGATGTTGGATGCTTAAGCAGGTTGAGTTTACCCAGGAGGACTTATGGAGCGTAATTCGCGCATACCTAGAGGATGAGGGGCTGGTACAGCATCATCTAAGATCCTATAATTGGTTCATTAAGGAGGGCTTGAACGAGCTGATAAAATCTCTCGGAGATCTGGAGATCCAGACGAAATATGGCACGCTGATGCTTAAGATGAGGAATCCCGAGGTCGGAAAGCCGATCTTCGAAGAGGTCGATGGGACGGTTAGGGAGAATGTAACTCCCATGGAGTGCAGGCTTCGAAATCTCACCTACGCCGCGCCGCTGTACGTCGAGATGATGCTTTACTTGGATGGCAAGCCTGTTACCCCGAAGCCGGAGAAGGTTAAGGTGGGCATAATCCCGATAATGGTGAAGTCCGACATCTGCCCGCTCTCCAAGATGAGCGATGAGGAGCTGATGGAGATAGGCGAGGATCCGAAGGATCCCGGAGGATACTTCATAATAAATGGATCAGAGCGGGTCATAGTCGCGATAGAGGATCTAACACCAAACAGGATCCTGGTTACCGAGAGGGAGACAGATAGCGGGCAATTGAGCGCGATCGTCATCTCGGTTGCTCACGGCAGGCAGGCGAGGACCGAGGTGACATATAAGCCGGGCGGCCCGGTCAAGGTCTTCTTCTCCAGGATCTATAAGGGCATACCGGCGATAATACTGCTCAGAGCGCTTGGGATGACGAATGACCGGGAGATTCTCAGCATGATATCCAGGTTGGAGGAGGTTCGAGATCTCCTCCAGCCCTCATTCGAGGAGGTGGCGGGCATAGACACGGAACAGGAGGCTCTCAGATACATTGGTAATAGGATAGCCTTTGGCTATGCGGAGGAGTATAGGATTCAGCGCGCAGAGCAGCTCATAGATAGCGTTCTCCTACCGCATATTGGCACGAATAAGGCAGCGAGATACCAGAAGGCGATCTTCCTCTGCGAGATGATAGGTAGGCTCTTGGAAACCAGCATCGGGATCCGGAAGCTCACGGATCGAGACCATTACGCTAATAAGAGGCTCAAGCTCGCCGGCCCACTCCTAATGGAGCTCTACAGGATGGCTTTCATGAAGCTTCTGAGGGACATAAGATATCAGATCGAGCGGGCGGCGGCCTCCAGATACCCGATAAAGATCTCCACATTCGTGAGGCCCGGCATAATAACGGACTTCGTGAAGCATGCCCTGGCAACGGGAAACTGGCCCGGAGGAAGAGTAGGGGTAACGCAGCTGCTAAACAGGACGAATCACCTCGCGACCATAAGCCATCTGCGCAGAGTCCAGTCCCCCCTCAGCAGGAGCCAGCCGCACTTCGAGGCGAGAGATCTCCATGGAACTCACTGGGGGAGGATATGCCCGGCCGAGACTCCTGAGGGAAGCAACTGCGGCCTCGTCAAGAACCTCGCCCTCATGGCCGAGATAACGCATCCCGTGAGGAAGCGCGAACTTCTCGAGAAGCTCTACTCGCTCGGCGTCATACCGCTGTCCGAGGCTATAACGAGAAAAAGAACATACCCGACGAAGGTCTTCGTGGACGGCCTCCTAATAGGCTATCATGCTGACGGCGCGAAGCTCGTGAAATCGGTGAGGGAGCTGAGGCGGAGGGGCGAGATAAGCCATCTCGTGAACGTCGCGCTATACGAGTATCCGCACTTAACGGAGGTCTGGATAAATACTGATGAGGGCCGCGTGAGAAGGCCCCTCATAATCGTCGAGAATGGTAGGCCTTTGCTGACCGCAGAGCACATTAAGGGACTGAAGGAGGGCACGCTGAGATTCAGAGATCTGGTCTCGATGGGCGTCATAGAGTTCTTGGACGCGGAGGAGGAGGAGAATGCGATGGTCGCGCTCCGGCCCGAGGAACTATCTGAGGAGCACACCCACCTCGAGATATGCCCATACACGATGCTGGGAGCTGTCGTCTCGATAATCCCCTACGCCGAGCACAACCAGTCTCCGAGAAACATCTATGAGGGCGCCATGGGCAAGCAGGCGCTCGGAGTATACGCGATAAACAATCATCTCAGAGTGGACTCCAGGTCCCACATCCTCGTCTATCCCCAAAAGCCCATAGTCATAACGAAAGCGATGGAGCTTCTGGACATGTACACTAGGCCCATAGGCCAGAACATGGTCGTCGCGATCCTAACAGGGCAGGGATACAACATGGAGGACGCGGTCGTCCTCAACAAGTCGGCGGTCGAGAGGGGGCTAGCCCTCTCTCTAAGCTACAGGGTCTACGAGGTGGAGGCGAGAACCTACATAGGAGGGGAGAAGGATGTTATCAGGATACCGGAGCCGACTGTGAGGGGCTATAGGGGAGAGCACGCTTACAGGGTTTTGGACGCAGATGGCCTAGCGCACGTCGAGGCGGATGTGATGGGCGGCATGGTGATAGTCGGAGTCCAGAGCCCGCCCAGATTCCTGGAAGAGTATCAGCGCGCGCCTGCCAGGGAGCTCGTCTGGAGAGATGCCTCTGAAACCGTTAGACCATCCGAGGCCGGCGTCGTCGACACGATATTCATAACGAAGAACGAGGAGGGCAACAAGCTGATCAAGGCTAAGGTCAGGTCTTTCTGCGTCGCGGAGATAGGCGACAAGTTCGCGTCAAGGCATGGGCAGAAGGGAGTTGTCGGGATGGTCCTGCCCCAGGAAGACATGCCTTACACTGCGAGCGGCATAGTGCCCGACCTGATAATCAACCCGCACGCCTTCCCGAGCAGGATGACCATAGGCCAGCTTCTCGAGAGCATTGCTGGAAAGGTCGGAGCATTAAAGGGAGAATTCATCGATGGAACGCCATTCATGGGCAAGCCGATAGACGAGCTCAGGAGAGAGCTCGAGGCGCTCGGATTCAAGAGCTCCGGCAAGGAAGTGATGTACGACGGCTTAACCGGGAAGAGGTATGAGGCCGAGATATTCATAGGAGTTGTCTACTACCAGAAGCTCCATCACCTCGTTAGGGATAAGATTCACGCGAGGGCCAGGGGCCGGGTCCAGATGTTGACGAGACAGCCCACTGAGGGCCGGAGCAGGGGAGGAGGGCTCAAGTTCGGGGAGATGGAGAGAGACTGCCTGATAGCTCACGGCGCGAGCTTCCTCCTGCTCGACAGGCTACTCGAGCAGAGCGACAAGCATACGGCGTACTTCTGCAAGATCTGCGGGCTCCCGGCCTACTACGACTTGAAGCAAGAGCGCTTCATATGCCCGGTTCACGGGAAGGATGCTGACATCTCGGTCGCAACCCTGCCATACGCGTTCTACCTCCTCTTGGAGGAGATGATGAGCATGTGCATCCATCCCAAGCTCCTATTCGGGGAGGAGGTGTGAGCTGGATGGCGGCATCGCTCGAGACGCTTATCGGCGTTAAGTTCGGCATCCTGAGCCCCGAGATGATAAGGAAGATGTCGGTCGCCGAGATCTCGAACCCCGACACCTATGACGAGGATGGCATGCCCATCCCGACGGGGGTCATGGACCCGAGGCTGGGAACGCTTGAGCCAGGCCAGCGATGCAAGACCTGCGGAAACACGTATCTCGGATGCCCCGGCCACTTCGGCCACATAGAGCTGCCGGTCCCGGTAATCCACGTGGGCTTCGTAAAGCACATACACCTTCTCCTTAGAGCCACCTGCAGATCGTGTGGAAGGCTTCGGATACCGGAGAGCGAGATGGAGAAGCTCAGGGAGGAGCTCGAGGAGCTGAAGAAGCTCGGAAAAGCTCCAGAGGAATTCTACTATAGGGTGGCGCAGAGGGCAATATCAAATCAGACATGCCCATACTGCGATGAGAAGCAGTATCGGATAGAGCTCGAGAAGCCCGTAACATTCATAGAGGTCATGAACTCTGAGAGGAGGAGATTAACGCCCCAGATGGTTAGGGCGAGGCTCGAGAGGATCAGAGATGATGATCTGAGGCTTCTGGGCTTCGACCCGGAGGTGGCTAGGCCCGAGTGGATGGTTCTAACAGTACTCCCGGTTCCACCGGTCTACGTGAGGCCATCAATAACCCTCGAGTCGGGATTTAGGTCCGAGGATGACCTAACCCACAAGCTCGTCGACATACTCAGGGTGGTTCAGAGGCTCAGGGAGAACATTAACGCCGGCTCGCCATCTCCAGTAATAGCTGAGCTAGCGGACCTCCTCCAATATCACGTGACGACCTACATCAATAACGAGGCTCCGGGGATAGCTCCGGCGACGCATAGGAGTGGGAGGCCCCTCAAGACCCTGGTCCAGAGGCTGAAGGGCAAGGAAGGGAGGTTCAGGCTGAATCTGAGCGGTAAGAGGGTGGATTTCTCCGCGAGAACGGTCATATCGCCGGATCCGAACATCAGCATAAACGAGGTCGGGGTTCCGCTGGAGGTCGCGATGCAGCTCACGGTGCCGGAGAAGGTCACGGAGTGGAATATCGAGAGGCTCAGGCAGCTCGTGAGAAATGGACCGAATAAGTATCCCGGAGCGAAATACGTGATAAGGCCGGATGGGAGGAGGATCAGGCTCTCCTACGTCCAGGATCTGGAGGAGGTTGCGAGCGCTCTCGCGCCCGGCTTCATAGTTGAGAGGCACTTGATGGACGGGGATATAGTCCTCTTCAACAGGCAGCCGAGTCTCCACAGGATATCCATCATGGCTCACGTCGTCAAGGTCCTGCCATATAAGACGTTCAGGCTGAACCTCTGCGTCTGCACGCCCTATAACGCCGACTTCGATGGGGATGAGATGAATCTCCATGTGCCGCAGAGCGAGGAGGCCCAGACTGAGGCCAGAATACTCCTCTTGGTGCAGAACAACGTGCTGTCCCCGCGCTATGGTGCGCCGATAATCGGGGCGATAAGGGACTTTCTCACGGCAGCATACCTCCTCACCCGCGACGATACCTACCTGACTAAGAAGGAGATGTCCTACTTGCTAGCGGCGATAGGGTATGATGGCGAGCTCCCGGAGCCGGAGATAAGGGAGCCCGAGCCGAGGTGGAGCGGCAAGCAGCTCTTCAGCCTGCTCCTTCCAAGAGGCTTCAATCACAGGTTCAAGGCGGCATTCTCGCCGGAGATAGAGGTCGTGATAGAGAACGGGAAGCTGGTTAGGGGTGTAATAGACAAGAGCGCGATAGGCGTTGAGAAGGCAAACAGCATCCTCCACAGGCTGATGGCCGAGTACGGCCCGGACGCGACGAAGGAGTTCATGGATAAGCTCGTCAAGCTCCTCAACACGTACCTCAACATAAGGGGATTCAGCTTCGGCGTGGATGATCTCGAGATACCGAAGGAGGCCCGCGACGAGCTCGAGAAGATATTCGAGAAGATGAATAAGCTCTTCGAGAAGCTTAAAGCCGACTACGAGAAGGGCAGGATAGAGGTTAGGCCTGGAGAGACGCCTGAGCAGGCATTCGAGTCGAACATACTGCAGCTGGTCTCCGAGACCAGAGAGGAGGCCGGGAAGATAGCGAGAAAATACATCTCGAGGGACAGCTCGGCGGTGATAATGGCGAGGACGGGCGCCAGGGGATCGCCGCTGAATATAGATCAGATGGTCGCGGTCGTCGGCCAGCAGGCCGTCAGAAGGGAGAGGATCAAGAGGGGATTCACGGATAGGGTCCTAACATTCTTCAAGCCGGGAGATGTCTCGCCGAAGGCCAGGGGATTCGTCTACGCCTCATTCACTAAGGGTCTCGACCCGTTAGAGTTCTTCTTCCACATGGCAGGCGGAAGAGACGGCCTCGTGGATACAGCCGTGAGAACGCAGCAGAGCGGATACATGCAGAGGAGGCTCATAAATGCCTTGGAGGCGCTCTACATCGAGTACGATGGAAGCGTTAGGAGCATGGACGATGGGAGGATAGTCCAGTTCCTATACGGCGAGGATGGAATAGACCCGATGAAGAGCTATCATGGAGAAGCGGTGAACGTGGATATCCTCATCAATAGGCTCGGAATCTCCGCGGCGAGCACACCTGCCTCCGAATCGGATCTCATGAAGCTCGCAAAGCAGTATGAGGAAAAGATGCCTCCAAAAGTGATAGAGGCGCTCGTGAGAGAGGCTTCGGGGCGCGGCCTATCCGCAGGTGATGCCGAGCTGCTCTTCAAGGAGGCATACAGGGAGTACTTGAGGAACAGGATAGAGCCCGGTGAGGCAATAGGGATAGTCACGGCGCAGTCAATAGGCGAGCCGAGCACTCAGCTCACCCTGAGGACATTCCACTTCGCCGGAGTGCATGAGGCATCCATCCTGAGAGGGCTGCCGAGGCTGATAGAGATAGTGGATGCCAGGAGAACGCCATCAACGCCGATGATGAGGATACCGCTGGTCAAGGAGATAGCCCAGGATATTAGGGAGGCTCAGCGGATAGCCAAGCAGATCAAGTGCACTTATCTCGAGGACATAACCTCGAACGTCGGCCTTGATCTCCGGAGAAACGCGGTTATAATAGTCCTCGATGAGGCCGCCATGAGGGATGAAGGCGTATCCGTGAAGGATATAGATCAAGCCCTGAAGTCGCTTAAGCTAAAGTTCGAGAGATCCGAGAAGACCATAACGGTCTACGCCGATGAGAAGGAGAAAGATCTGGAGAAGCTGAAGACGCGGCTGATGTCCATCAAGGTCAAAGGCATAGAGAGGATCATGAAGGCGATAGTAAGGTATGAGGATGGGGAGTACGTCATCTTGACTGAGGGATCAAACCTCAAGAAGGTGATGCAGATTCCAGGAGTCGATTATAGGCGGGTTTGGACGAACAATATAAGGGAGATAGCCTCTGTGCTGGGAATAGAGGCTGCTAGGGCGGCTATAGTCAGGGAGCTGAAGCACGTGCTCGATGAGCAGGGCCTCGACGTGGATATACGCCACCTCATGATAGTGGCGGACATGATGACGATAAGCGGATCGGTCAAGCAGATTGGAAGGCACGGCGTCGTCAGGCTTAAGGAGAGCCCGCTGGCCAGGGCGGCATTCGAGATAAGCGTCCAGACGCTGATAGACGCGGCGGTGAGGGGCGAGATAGACAAGCTCAGGGGGAACGTCGAGAGGATAATAGTCGGGAAGGAGGTCAAGGTTGGAACGGGAATAGTATCCCTGCTGATGAGCTATCCTGGCATCGCCGACGGATCAGGGTCGAGGGAGGCCGGTGAAGCTAAAATTGAGGGAGGCGGGGAGGGAGGCTAAATGTCCAAGCAGGAGATACCGGCCACAGAGGTCAAGGATCTAAGAAGGCACCTAGAAGTAATCTTGAGAACCGGGAAGATGATCTTCGGGTTCAGGCAATCCCTGCTCTCGGTGTTGCATAGAAAGTCAAAGCTGATAATTTTGGCGGGAAACTGCCCGCCGAACCTCGAACGAGAGATAGTTGTGGCATGCAAGATGACGGGGACGCCATACTTGAAGGTGAAGCTGCCTGGAAATGAGCTAGGGTATCTCGCTGGAAAGCCCTTCCCCGCGGCAGTCATCTCTGTGACGGACCTCGGAAGTTCGGCGATACTTGAGGAGCTCGCATCAAAAGCCGGGGAGGAGGTAACGACCTAGCTTCCCGGAGGGAATGAGAGGGGGGCTCGCGCGTTGAGCGAGGGGATAAAGCTGACGGAGAGGGAGATGCGCTACATCTCCCTCCTCGAGGCGGCCACGGGCGCGAACATAATCGACTGCGTGGAGCATGGTGATATAGTGGTCTTCGTGATCGGAGAGGGGGAGCTTCAAAGAATCTTCTCCAGCAAAGAGTTCAGGATACAGGACTTCGCGAGGCTCATCAGGAGGAGGGTGAAGATGGTCGAGTACTCAAGCGATCCGGCGAAGTTCATCGAGAACGCCCTCCAGCCGGCGAAGCTCCTAGAGCCCGTTAGGATGGCGGAGAGGCCTGATGGAAGGAAGATAGCCGTCGCCTCCGTGGACCCCAAATATAAGGCCATGGCCATCGGAAAGGCCGGCAGAATGATCGAGCTCGTCCGCCTCCTAGCAAAAAGGCACCACAACGTGGATCACGTCATAATACGCTGAGCAGCCCCTCTCCAAGGAATATTCATTAGCTAGTTTATCGCGCTTGGAAACCAGAAGGAGGTGTGCTTAGGTTGGCTAAGGATAAGTCCCAGGCCTTAATACTCTGGTTTGAGGAGCTCGGCAAGGAGGATGTTCCGCTAGTGGGCGGAAAATGCGCAAACCTCGGCGAGATGATAAATGCCGGGATACCTGTGCCGCCTGGATTCGCGATAACGGCCTACGCCTATAAGAGGTTCATAGAGGAGACCGGGATAGCTCAGAAGATCTACGACATACTGGATGAGACGATAACGGATCCGAGGAACCCAGCCCAGTATGAAGAGGCCTCGAAGAAGATCAGGAAGCTCATAGAATCCACGCCCATACCGAAGGAGATCCGAGACGCCATAGTAGAGGCGTATCGAGAGCTCTCGAAGAAGATCGGCGTGAAGGACGTTTACGTGGCCGTGAGGTCCTCGGCGACCGCGGAGGATCTCCCCGGAGCATCATTCGCGGGCCAGCAGGAGACATATCTGAACGTCAGGGGCGAGGATGACCTCCTCGAATCGGTCAGAAAATGCTGGTCAAGCCTCTTCACCCCGAGAGCCATCTTCTATCGAACGGAGAAGGGCTTCAGGCATGAGAAGGTGCTGATCAGCGTCGCCGTCCAGAAAATGGTTAACAGCAGATCTGCCGGCGTCATGTTCACGATACATCCCGTGACCGGAGATAGGAATATCATAGTCATCGAGTCGGTCTGGGGTCTCGGTGAAGCGATAGTCTCAGGAGCAGTTACGCCTGACCACTTCGAGGTCGATAAGAATACTCTGAGGATCCTTACGAAGAACATCGTGAAAAAGGAGGTTGAGTACATCAGGGACCCGAAGACCGGCAAAACGATCCACGCGAAGGTTCCTCCGGAGAGGCAGGAGACCCCCAGCCTGACAGATGAGGAGGTCGTGGAGCTCGCGAGGATAGCGAGGCTGATCGAGCAGCATTACGGCACGCCTCAGGACATAGAGTTCGCGGTCGATCGAGACCTAGCATTCCCGCAGAGCATATTCATCGTTCAGTCAAGGCCTGAGACGGTCTGGAGCATGAAGGAGGTTGAGGCGACTGCGTCATCCTCAGGCTCATCCGCGGTCTCGGTCGCTGAGGCCAAGATAGTCGTCAAGGGGCTGCCCGCAAGCCCCGGCGTCCACATAGGGAAAGCCAAGATAGTATTCTCGCCCGATGAGGCCGCCAAGAAGATCCAGAAGGGAGACATTCTGGTAACGAAGATGACCAATCCGGATTGGGTTCCATACATGAGGCTGGCCGGCGCAATCGTGACCGATGAGGGCGGGATGACGTGCCACGCCGCAATAGTCTCGAGGGAGCTCGGAATACCCTGCATAGTCGGAGCAAAGGATGCCACGAAGATCTTGATGGATAATGGGACCTATACTGTCGACGCGAGGTCAGGCGTCATCTATGAGGGCGAGGTCGCGGAGCTGGTTAAGCCGGCCGAGGTGAAGGTAGCCGAGGTGGCTGTGGCCGCCCGAGCGCCTGTAATCACCGGAACGAAGATCTACGTTAACATAAGCATCCCGGAGATCGCTGATAAGGTCGCGAGGGAGACTCAGGCGGATGGCGTCGGCCTCCTGAGAGCGGAGCACATGATGGTGAGCATCGGGAAGCATCCGAGGCTCCTCATCGAGGAGGGCGGAGAGCAGAAGATGATCGACGCATTCGCTGAGGGGATAAGAAAAGTGGCCCAGGCATTCTACCCGAGGCCAGTCGTTTACAGGTTCCTGGACTTCAAGCCCGACGAGTTCCTAGCGCTGCCCGGCGGGGAGAAGTATGAGAAGGAAGCTGGGCACGTCGGCCCCAACCCGCTGATAGGCTACAGGGGCGCTTTCAGGTACATCAAGGAGCCGGATATCTTCAGGCTCGAGTGCAGGGCGATCAAGAAGGTTAGGGAGGAGTATGGGCTGAAGAACGTCTGGGTCATGGTGCCATTCGTCAGGAGGGTTGAGGAGTTCGTCCAGGCGAAGAGGATCATGGAGGAGGAAGGCCTGGTGAAGGGCCCGGACTTCAAGATCTGGATAATGGTCGAGGTCCCGAGCACCGTCCTGCTCATCGACAAGTTCATCGAGGCCGGGATAGACGGCGTCAGCTTCGGCACGAACGACCTGACGATGCTCATCCTCGGAATAGACAGGGACGACGCGTCTGTGCAGGAGATATATGATGAGAGGAACCTCGCGGTGAAGAGGGCGCTAAGCCACGTGATCAGGGTGTGCAGGAAACACGGCGTGACAACGAGCGTCTGCGGCCAGGCGCCATCCAATTACCCGGACATAGTTGAGTTCCTCGTGAAAGAGGGCGTCACCAGCATATCCGTCAACCCCGACAAGGTCATCGAGACAAGGGAGATGGTGGCCTCGATCGAGAGAAAGATAATGCTCGAGAGGATGATGGAGCTCGAGGAGAGGCTCAATAACCTTGAGCGGAGAGCGCGAGACCGCGGGAAGATATTCGA
>Ga0209394_1001490_pt1 | contig 13528 bp, 15 predicted proteins | sample JNZ201metaG_FD_184122 | JGI IMG/M metagenome (GOLD analysis project Ga0209394, IMG submission 184122) | Hot spring microbial communities from Jinze hot spring, China to study Microbial Dark Matter (Phase II) - JNZ 20120812A (SPAdes) (version 3) ... | reverse complement strand
GCCTTCTCGAGATTGAACTCCCGAAAGTGGTAGTAGGCGCATGCGATCTGGCAGAAGAGGCAGCCAGTGCATTTCAATGGATCATAAAGAAGAACCTTCTGTTCCTCAACATCAACCTTCCCCATATAATCCCCTCAGGTATATGAATTAGAAATAGTTTAAGTTTGAGTTATATAGGGTTTTCTGTATCCAAACCATTGTGTGATTCACCAATAGTAAAGCTAATCTTTTCCCTCAAGAGTAATCTGCTTGATGCGGATTGGGCCTTAAAGAGGATTTGGAAGATTGGCTTAGGGGATACTCTAGGCTTGTGATATTGGGGGTCGGGAATCCCCTTAGGGGTGACGATGCGCTCGGCGTCAGGATCATAAGGGAGCTGAGAGGCAAGGTTCCAAGTGGAGTTAGGCTTATCGAGGGGGGTATTATGCCAGAGAATTTTATCGGTAAGATAAGGAGGTTTAGGCCCTCCCACATCCTCCTCATAGATGCAGCCCGTTTCGGAGGTAGAGTAGGCGATGCTAGGCTCATTAAGCCAGAACATATATCTGGTGTGGCCATATCAACCCACTCCATGCCCCTCTCAATATTAATAGAGCTTATATGTGCGGGGACGAAGGCCAAGATTGCGTTGCTTGGCATAGAGCCCAAAAACACCGATTTTGGGGAGGAGGTTAGCCTAGAAGTTAGGGAGGCTATTAAGGGAAGCGCCAAACTGATCGCGGAGGTTTTGAGTCAGCTAGGCGGCGGGTAGTCTGGCCTACCTCCCAGCGTTTTGGCATAATCCTCTCCTCGCGGCCATCGAGTCTCCAGCCGAGAGATTAACGTTAAGATGATACCTCCCTATCCTTCGGAATAGCCTCTCCCTCCTAGACCCTGACACACTATCTTTTCTTCATAAAAGTTTATGTTCTTGTATGCTATTGTTTGTGTGGTGTCCCTGGTATGAGTGGTGAAGCGAAGGTTTGGGATATAGAGTTCGGCAGGGACTTCATATACTTCGAGTATGGTAAGAAGCATTTTGTGCTAAGGGATATTGGGAACGGTAAATATCAGCTCATGCTCCCGGAGAGCACTGAGGAGATTAGGGCAAGCGAACTCTTCGAGAAGCTCAAGCAGTATCTTCAGATGTTACGCGAGTAAAATTGGCGGTTCCTCAGACCATCTTATTCCCGCTTCTTTCTACAGTTAGCTTATTCTGGGAAGAATATATTGTCTACTGGAGCGCTAATGTTTAAGTCTATGGATGGACAATTATAGTATATAGGTGCAGTAGATTGCAATGTGACGTCTGCGGGCGGGAAATATCTGGAAAGCCGCATAGAGTCATCATTGAGGGTGCCAAAATGGTTACATGCGATGAGTGCTCGAGACTCGGCTCAGAATACTGGGAGCCTGAGCCAAAAATTATTCGGCCAAAAACTCCTTCGGGAAAGGTTGCAGGAACTGCTAAACCAGCAGTTAGGGTCGCCCAAACCTCCTCGGCGAGGGCCTCTAGGAGCGCCTCAATAGACGTTTCAGGTGGGATGGAGGTTGTTGAGGGCTTCGGGCTCATTGTTAAGCGGGCTAGGGAGAGGATGGGCTTAACCCCGGAGGAGTTAGGTAGGAGGATCGGTGAGAAGGAGTCCGTTATAAAGAAGATTGAGAGCGAAAAGATTATTCCAGATATCAGATTGGCATCTAAGCTAGAGCATGCCCTAAAAATAAGGATTCTTACTATGCCAGCTGAGACTGCTGAGAGTGTAGGAATACCTAGCGAGGCCAAGATAAATAGGGCGATAACCCTAGGCGAGATTGTTCAGTTGAGGGATAGGAGGAGACGGGAAAACGAGGGCGATAATAGTCTATCGAAGGGATCCATTTGAGAAATCCAACATAGATGAGCTTAGAAGCCTAGCCGAAGCTGCCGGATACGAGGTTGTCGGCATAATTGAGCAGGTTAGGCGCCCACACCCAAAATATCATATAGGGCCCGGAAAAGCCAGAGAATTGGCTCAGATGGTTAAGGATCTTGGGGCTGAGAGGGTTATATTTGGCAATGAGCTGAAGATAGTCCAAGTCTATAATCTTGCAAAGTTGACGGGCGTCGAGGTTATAGATAGGCTACAGCTCATCCTCGAGATCTTCGTTAGGAGGGCCTCGACTAGGGAGGCTAAGCTCCAGATTGAGCTGGCTAGGCTGCAGTATGAGCTGGCTAATGCTAGGGAGAAGGTTAGGCTTGCAAAGATGGGTGAGCAGCCGGGATTTCACGGCCTAGGAAAGTATGAGGCGGACGTTTATTACGAGACTGTTAGGAGGCAGGTTCATAAGATAAGGGAGAGGCTGGAGGAGATTAGGAGAACTAGGGAGATTCATCGAATCCGTAGGGCTGAGATGGGGCTGCCAACAATATCCCTCGCCGGATACACTAATTCTGGCAAGAGCACACTATTTAATGCGCTGACCAAGGAGAATGTTCCAGTAGACTCCAGCGTCTTCACAACCCTCTCAACCGTTACGAGGGCCATAGATATTTTAGGCGAGAGGATGCTCATAACCGATACAGTCGGCTTCATAGATCGGCTCCCAATAACCCTAATAGAGGCTTTCCGCTCAACCCTTGAGGAGACAATATTCTCAGACCTAATCCTCTTAGTCGTCGATGTGAGCGAGCCGCTAAGTGATATCCTAAGGAAGCTCTCGGCATCACTTAAGATAATATGGGAGATAGGTGCCTCAGGGATACCCCTAATAGTAGCCCTAAATAAGATAGATCTCATATCGCCTGAAGACTTAAATGAGAAGATGAAGCGCCTAGGCGAGATCTACGGCCACCTAAAACTCGTCCCAATATCGGCCCTCCATGGAATAAATCTAGATGTGCTTAAGGCTGAGATCGCGAGGATACTGAGGAGATATGTAAGGGCGCGCTTCACACTACCAGTCGCCCAGGAATCATCCTCACTCCTCTCATGGATCTTCGAGACTGCAAATGTCCATGAAATCACATATAATAGTGATGTGATGAGCATATATCTCAGCGCACCCCCCGAGGTAATCGATAAGATTAGGAGCCGCATCGAGAGGCTGGGAGGAAGGCTGGAGCAGGATGGAAGGCTGGAGAGTGTTTGTTCTTAGGCTTGGGCATAGACCCGAAAGGGATAAGCGCGTCACAACACATGTCCTCCTAGTTGCTAGGGCCTTCGGAGCACATGGAGCATTCTATACTGGAGAAAGGGATGAGAAGGTTGAGGAGAGCATACGGAAGGTTGTGAACTCGTGGGGCGGATCCTTCACCGTCGAGTTTGCTGGAGACTGGGCTGGAAAGATCAGAGAGTGGAAGAGGTCTGGTGGCGAAGTAATACATTTAACAATGTATGGACTCCCGTTAAGCGAGGTCATAGAGGAGATAAGAAGATCCGGAAGGGATAAGCTGGTGGTTGTTGGAAGCGAGAAGGTTCCGAGATTAGTTTACGACCTCGCGGACTGGAACGTCTCAGTAACATCTCAGCCCCACTCAGAGGTTGGGGCATTAAGTGTCTTCCTACATGAGCTCTATATGGGTCAGGAGCTGAAAAGGGAGTTTGAGAATGCTAAGATCAAGATTATCCCCCAAGCTAGGGGAAAGAAGGTTGTTAGGGTCTCTTAGGGAAAAAGCCCTTTTCTAAGCAGTATGGTTGGTGGCTAAAACTTTAAGTTACCACGTCTGCTAATAAATATTTAATGTGGCATGCTGAGTGCGATAACCATGCCGAAGGTTAGCCATGATATGTTGATTAAGGTTGCTAGGGTAGTAGGTGGCGAGGATGCCGTCAAGATAGTTGAGGCGCTGAGCCAAGCGGATGAGATGACTGAGGAGGATATTGTGGCGAAGACAGGCGTTAAACTTAATGATGCCCGCAAAATCCTCTACAAACTATATGAGCACTCAATAGTCGGCTTGAGGAGAACTAGGGATAAGGATACTGGCTGGTTCATATTTTACTGGAGGGTTCAAACAGACCAGATTGAGGGATTTATAATAGGCCAAAAAAAGCGGGTGCTGGAGAAGCTCGAGGCGAGACTCGAATATGAGAAGAGCCACGACTTCTACTACTGTTATACTCCTGGATGTAGGCGCATGACTTTTGAGGAGGCAACAGAATATATCTTCAGGTGTCCAGTATGCAATAAGCCCCTAACCCACTATGATAATAGCAAGATAATTGAGAACCTCACAAAAAAGATTGAGCGCATAAAGAGTGAGTTAAATGGCTAAAGCATACGGGAATCTCCCATCGCCGGAAGAGGCACTTAAGATTCTTAGGGATGTCGGCTGCTCAGCTGATGTGATAAAACATTGCGAGGCAGTTGCAAAATTAGCCGTTCAGATAGCTAGGAAATGTGCTGAGAATGGTGTGGCTGTCAATATAGACCTAGTTCATGTCGGCGCACTCCTACATGATATAGGGAGGGCTAAGACCCATAAGGTTCATCATGCAATAGTGGGCGCCGAGATGGCCAGGAGCCTTGGCCTACCCGAGTCGATAATAGCAATTATAGAGCGGCATGTTGGGGGCGGTATAACATCTGATGAGGCTGCTAAGCTCGGTTGGCCCATTAAGGATTATTTGCCACAGACAATTGAGGAGAAAATAGTCTCCTACGCCGATAAGCTAGTTGAGGGCTCAAAGACCATCCCAATCGAGGAGACCATAGAAAGGTTTAGGAGGGAGCTCGGCGACAACCACCCAGCCATTGAGAGGATTAGGCGCCTCCATGATGAAATATTGATGATCTGCAGAACATAGAATGTTATTTTCTTTAGATGACAAAAATAAATTTATTAATGATTATTCTAGATCTCTTTAGGAGAGGATCTAGGGATGAGCGGGTTCGAGATAAGGTCTAGGCTCCTAGTTAAAGATGTCATGAGCAGCCCAGTTATAACCGTTAATGAGGATGCCACGGCTGATGAGGCCGCTAGGCTGATGAGGGATAATAATATTGGCTGCGTCATAGTTAGCACTAGGGACGATAAGCCAATAGGCATAATAACTGAGAGGGATCTGGTCATAAGGGTTGTGGCCGAGAACATTCAGCCGAGCAAGATAACTGCCAAAGAGATCATGAGCGCTCCATTAAAAACTATTGAGGCTGATAAGACAATAAGTGAGGCTGCTAGGGAGATGAATAGGCTCAACATACGTAGGTTAGCGGTCATGTATAAAGGTCAGCTCGTCGGAATAATCTCGAGCAAGGACATACTATCCGTAACCCCCGAGCTAATAGAGATAATTCAGGAGAGGGCGAGGATAAGTGGTGGTGAGGAGGTCGAGGAGAGGGTGCCTTTAGCGGGCTACTGCGATAACTGTGGGGAGTGGTCGGATAATCTTAAGGAGGCTGATGGGAGCTACCTCTGCGAAGACTGTTATATAGAAAGGACTAGAACAATAGAATATTAGAGGAAACCAACCTTTAATAGGGATAGGGAAAAGATATTTTTGTTAGGATCAATTTTCTTGTTAGGCGATAATCTTGCCAGTCGACCTGATTCTCAAGAACGCTAGGATATATGCTTTTGGCAAGATAGTTGAGGCGGGCCTAGCAGTAGATAATGGTAGGATAGTTCGGATCGCTAAGGAGTCAAATCTCCCAAGCGCCTCCGAAAAGATGGACTTAGAGGGTCTCCTAGTCCTACCAGGATTAATAGATGTCCACGTCCACCTAAGAGATCAAGAGCTATCCTATAAGGAGGACTTTTATAGCGGGACTTGCGCCGCAGCCAATGGCGGCATAACCCTCGTAATGGATATGCCTAACAATAAACCCATAACAATGAGCGCTGAGACATTGAGGGAGCGTATGGAAATAGCCTCAGGGAAGATAGTTGTCAATGTCGCATTCTACTCGGCCTTCCCAAAGGAGATTAGGGAGATGAAGGAGATTGTTGACGCAGGCGCAAAGGCATTCAAATTCTTCCTATCACATAAGGTTGGGGGCCTAGATCCAAACGATGAGGAGAACACCATTAAGGCGTTTAAGGAGGCATCTAGGCTAAATATTCCAGTGGCAGTTCACGCTGAGGATGGAGCACTCCTAAATGAGTCCTTTAGGAGATTGAGGTCCAGTGGGAGAGAAGACTTAGACGCGTATCTTGAGGTCCATTCCCAGGAGGCTGAGGTTAGTGGGATTAGGAGGGCGATAAGATTGATGAGGAATTCAGGCGCCCACCTGCACATATGCCATGTGAGCACGAGTGAGGGATTAAGAATTATAGTTGGTGCCAAGAGGAGCGGCTCATCAATATCATGTGAGACTACACCCCACCACATCCTATTGTCTAGCCAGCATATGAGAGAGATCGGCCCCATAGCCCTAGTAAACCCACCCCTCAGAAACCCATCAGAAACCCTATATTTGCAGAGGGCGCTATGTAATGGCCTAATTGACGCCCTGGCATCCGATCACGCACCGCACTCCTTAACGGAGAAGGAAAGCTCATCAGTATGGGAGATATCGGCCGGAATAGCTGGAATCGAAACAATGCTCCCACTTATGCTGACAATGGTTAATAAGGGTCTCCTAACAATACCCGACCTAGCTAGGTTGATGGCTGAGAACCCCGCCAAAATATTTGGGTTTAGGGGTAGGGGCTCGATAATTGAGGGGAATTACGCGGATCTAGTCGTCGTAGACTTAAAGAGGGAGTGGACCATAGACCCTTCAGAATTCTATTCCAAGGCTAAGTTCTCCCCCTTTGAGGGCTGGAACGTTAGAGGGAAACCAGTAAAGACATTTGTCGGAGGAAACTTAGTCATGGAGGATGGTGAGATAGTAGCCAAGCCTGGAAGCGGCAGAATTATTAGGTGAGGGAGGTTAGAGGGCATGAATTTCGCGGTTGATGGCATGCTCGGTAAGCTAGCTAGATGGCTTAGGATGCTAGGCTACGACACAAAATACTTCAATAACATGGATGATGACGGTATTCTGAAGGCTGCATCCGAGGATGGACGCATCATACTAACAAGAGACTACCAGTTCTATAGGAAGGCAAATGTTCAGGGTGTTAGGGCGATCTTGGTTGAGGGTGAAACCCATATTGAAAGGCTGGCCAACCTCTCAATGCAGCTCAACATAAGTTTGGAGATAAATATTGACGAGTCACGCTGCCCAAAATGTAATACGAGGATAAGGAGGGCTAGTAAAGAGGAAGTTACAGGCAGGGTTCCGGAGACAACCTACAAAATATATAACGAGTTTTGGGTTTGCCCCGGATGCGGACAAGTATATTGGAAGGGAAGCCACTGGAGGAAGATAAATAATACCCTAAATCAGGCTAGGCAAATTGTCGCAGGGAAAAAGGGCTTGCCTAAACTATCTCAACAAAGTTCCGGTCAATAATTCTTATCTCCCCCATCCTCCGACTCCTTAAGGCCATATTCAGCTTGATTATGGACTCGAACTTGTTGGGTGAAGAATATAGTGGGCATATAATGATGTCATCGCATGGCTTTATGCCAAATATTATATCAGCCACAGCCGAGTAGTGTATTCTGGCCCCAACCCCATACCTCTCCCTAATAGCCCTATAAACCCTCTCCACATGTGGACAGTCCCTGTAGAGCCGCTCCCTCGGACAAAAGTAATATTTGAAGCCTCCAATTATCTTGCTGTTCGGCAATCTTCTCTTAAGTGACCTGATGGTTAATCTCCTACTCACCTCACCCTCATCAATCTCATTATCCCCATACTTAAGTAGAATCCGGCTAATGACCGAAGAGCCTTCATCAAAAAGTCGCTCCTCCCTAATCACCCGATTACTGATAGGCCCATACTCACCAATCCATAAACCATAAAGTTCATTGTGGACTATTGGACGCATCAAGAAGCCCCAGGATCTCTGGGGGGTTCTCTCAAGAAGCCACTCGGCATCATCTAAGAGGTTACCATAGCCTCTAAAATTCTGGAAGAATAATGTGCCAAGCTCCCTATCAAATAAGACTATGACCCCACCTAGCTTCAAGCCCTCTGAATCTGCTTGCTCATGGAGCAACGCTAAACCCCAGAATTGAATGAGAATGCACCATATTAAATTTTCGCATCGCCGACCAAGAGCCTAAAATTTTTCGCAAAATTTATATTCTATTTAATATTTTAGTGATGCATCAATATGTGGAGGATTACCTATTGTTTGTTAGTGGAGAAGGATCTTCTGCTCTCCGCCAACCCGCGATGAAGGCTATCGAATTCAAGTAGTCTGGGAGGTGAAGTATTGTCGCTGGTAATGGGTGAATATGGAATGTCGGGACCCGAATCTAAGGAGAAGTCCAAGATACTTATAGGCCCACCAAAGCTCACACGTTTCGAGAAGGCAAGAATATGCGGTGCAAGGGCGCTGCAGATAGCCATGGGAGCCCCAGTCCTAATAGAAATAACTGAGAATCTAAAGAATCCAATAGACATAGCGCTTGAGGAGCTGAGACGCGGGGTCCTACCGATAACAATACGAAGAACACTTCCAGATGGAACATATCAAGATATACCATTAAAGTGGCTCCTACAAGAGTGATTCCTAAAGGGATGTAGGCGCACCTCTCTAGAAATTTAAGGCTTATTTAGACTAATAATCCTTCCCATACCGTTCACAAATCAGTTCCAATATCAGCTCAAATAATTTTATCAGTTTCAGCTACACACAATAACTTTAGGGCTCAAATAGGTGGATTGCCAGCTTCCCCGGCTTCGCGCGGCCGAAGACCGCACTAAAACCGGGGACGGAGCGCGGTTTAACTTCCAAGTTCGGAATGGGTTTGGGTGGTTCCCGCGCCCTATGGCCGGCAATCCAACAAGATCTAAAGAATCCAAGTTTTTAACCTTTTCGCTCAGAATCCAGCATAAGATATATAAGCGTGAATAATATCCTAAAATTTTCTGGGAGGTGGGGCTGTAGTCTAGCAGCAGCCGCACCATGCGTGGGCTGCTAGAACGGCATGACGACCGTTAGGCGGCTCAGTCCGCCGACCGTTAGGGGCTCCAGAACCTTAAATGGACGGGTTTGCGGACCCAATGTGGGATGAAGATGTTCTGGAGCGTGAAGAAACCCGTAGGTCGCCGGTTCAAATCCGGCCAGCCCCACCAACAATTTTTGGTGATGTAGTGACGCGGCAGAAGAGTATTTTGTGGGTTAATGGTTCCTACTTTGTATGTCTTCTTCTTAGGAAGAAGAATGCCGCCACAATTACGATGGCCGCAGCTGCCACACCAGCCATTATATATGTAGTTGGGAAGGGTTTGCTGAGGGGCGCTAATGTAACCTCATGGTATATATGCACTGTTTCGACACATGGAATCACTGTTCCCGGGTATTCTATACCTTGAAATTCTGGGTAAACGGGCCAATGGATTATTAGGACAAGCGCATTTTTATTCGACCTTACCTTATGGAGGCCAGGATGGGTTAGGAGGAAGTATCTGTCTGGCTGGAGCGTTATGTATGATCCATCAACCTCTATGGTCGCCGGCTCACTAACAAATATGTAGGCCTCGCAGGTAGAGTTTACGGGTAAATATATAGGTGTATCCTCATTTGGTTTTATGCCAAGATAGACTACACCAGCTCCATAGGCGTTCTCTCTATAGGACTGGAAGCCAACAGACTTATATGTGTCACCGTCATGCATAAATGTCAACCATATCGGCCTCTCACTCTCCACAGCTATTGCTAAGCTAGGCGGGCTAATCTGAGCCTGGAACCTATAGCTTGATTCAGCCTCCACAGTGAACTCACCTATAACCTCAAGGTTTAGCAGGTTATATATGGTCACCTTAGTAGTCTCTAGGGAGCATATGCGGAAGCCATAATCCTCATATGTATCCCATTGAGCCTCTGAAGATGTGTAGAAGCGTGTTCCAAGGAAAGCCCCATTAGCGGATGGAATCGCATAGCTGTAGTGCGGGTCCCAATAGCTATGTGGGTAGCCAGACTGAATCATTATATACCCTGTTGACGTGACTTTATAGGTGTGCCATGAGCGGAGGACAACCCTCCTATAAGTGTTTGCATCAAGCGAGAAGGATTTTGTATCCGAGCCGTCCTCGCTCGTTATCTGTACATCGGCCTTCTCAAGGGCGAATATTGTGAACTGTGGATTTAAGTCGGTTGACGCTAAAAATATGAATTCCTTACCTACGAATGATCCGTCTGTTGCCGGATAATAGGTGTGTGGAACCGGGCCCACCGTGGCATTCCCCGGCTCACTCTGATAATCTAGCAGTAGGACGCAGAGCGGTTTATTAGACTCAACCTTAAACATCGTCCCATTCCTCAAGACAACATAATGCTTCTCTAGGGCATTCAACTCTCCATGCGACAGAAGCACCCCGCTCTCTAGATCATAAACGTCCACGATGGTCAGGTCCTCCCAGGCAGCCATGGCAAGAAGCCATGCATCAACCGGCCCTTGATCATAATGCCAATGCTTTTGTGGATTATCCGGCGTCGCCGAGTATGAATACATCCATATCTTCTCCGGAACTTTACCGTAATAGTTGTATTTGGGCACAGCCTTAACCAGCACTATTATGGATGAGATTGGACCAAGGAGCAATGGAAGTGCCAGCATCACTACACTTACTATAGCTAGAATCTTCAAGAACCCTGAACTGCCCAGTATATAAACTTTCATATTAAACAACCAGCATAAAATATCATTCTCTTACCAAATAAATTTTTCATATTTACACCCTAAAAAGTCTTTTAATGGGATGCTTTGTAATTCCTTCCTCATGCTAGATCTAAAGTCTCTTGAACCATTACCTTGGCTTTCGGCTGTTCCTTTTATATATTTGTTTTCATATCATAGGTATGATCAGTATTTCACGTCCATGGCAGCCGGCCAAAAGATTATATCCGCTAATCGTGTGACGTCGAGTATCTTCTCATTTATTATCGAGAACCGCTATTTCGCATCCACCGTAGCTCGCAGCCCAATAAAAGGCAAACTTAAACCTCTCTCTATCCAAGCAGCATCCCTTAGAATCTCTTACTCTACACTTTAATTTAAAAGCTTTACATGCTTTCCGCCAAGTCAGCTAGAAATAGGTAAACCTAAAAAAAGTAGATGGAGAATACGATTGATGGGAGCTTCCATGACTTTTAGAGGGATAGATGCTAATTACACTCTTATAATGGAGGGTTTAAATTTAAAGTGGTGGGATCGAGACGGACGGGAGATAAAAGACATATTCTCTTTCTTCAGGTTAAAGGGGTTTGAATGTTTTAGGGTTAGAATATGGGTTGGTGATATTGGCCCATCAAGATTGCTTTACGCGTCTGAAATTATTAGGAGGGCATGTGAGAATGGATTTAGAATTCAGCCGACGCTCTTCCTCTCAGACCGTTGGGCAGACCTATATAAGCAGCCTGAACCAGACGGCTGGGCGGTTACTTCATTCCAAGATAAGCTAAAGCTTATCAAGGCTCACATATCCAATGTGATGGATAAACTGGCGCCTTTCGAAGATAAATGCCTATATTATCAGATTGGAAATGAAATAGATTATGGATTATGTGGAATATTTGCTAATGATAAAAAGAGGCGGAAAGATCTACGGTGGCTGAAAGAAAAAGTGTGGAGAAAGGAGGCGGAAATTTTAAAAGAATCCGTCAAAGTAATCCGGGAAGAACATCGAAGCAGTAAACCGATAGCTCTTCATTTGGGAAAATGGTGGGATTACCCCCTCTTAAACTCGTTTCTTTCAGCTATGGACGAGTTTAAAGTTGGATATGAAATACTCTGCATATCTTTCTATCCCACCGGGCTTGGAGCGAACCTTGATGAATTAAGAAAGGTGAAGGAAATCACGAGAGAACATGGAAAAGCCCTTTCAATCGCAGAATATGCTTATCCAAGCGACTTAATGAAGGGACAATTTTGGTTTATGAGTAAACCTGTGGAAGGTTATCCACTAACCCCTGAGGGTCAGGTATCTTGGATAAGGGATTTTATTGCTGAATGCCGATCGCTTGGCGTTTACACTTCCTTCTATTGGAGTCCTGAACTATATTTAACTAAAGATCATAGGGGACGATTTCCTGAGCTAAAAGATATGCCCCTAACCTTTGGATGGGGTCCTATGTCCTTCTTCGATGAACATGGCAGAGCTAAGCCCTGCGTAAACTCGCTAAGATAGTATCAATTACTTTTCAAATGAAGTTAAATCTGAAATAGGGCAAGATTTCTAGGTCGCCGTTAACTTTCATAAGCCTCCTTTACTTGCTAATACCTAGTTATTTAAGCACTTAATTGATACTGCATCCGGAGATACACTCAATCCCATACCGATTTGTTATGAGGAAGCTCTATAAAAGCGTACAGAATGGTCTACGAGGGTAAGGATATTGATGGAAACGAGATTCATGGACCCCGCCCACAGTTCAACATTGGGGCTGCGGCGAACCCGAATTTTAAGCCGCTGAAGGTCGAAGTCTTGAAGATTGAGCGTAAAGCCGAGGTTGGGCGGAGTTCTTCCAGACGCAAGTAGTCTTCGACGTTAATGTAGCATTAGATTTTCTGGACGCCGTCAAGCACATAAATGCCGCGTTCCTTATAGGGATATTTCCACCAGATCATATGCTCAGGCAGAATACTTCGCTAAATATGTTCCCGGGGTTCAGGTTCTAGCGGAGTTTCTAGAAAACCTCAAGAAGATCTCTGAGATACCCGATAAAAAAGAGCGGAGAAAGAAGATTGACGAATATAACATAGAATACTTTTCCGACTTCATAAAAGCCGTGAAAAAGAGGTCATCCTGCAAGGGTATTCATATAATGGCTGTAGGCTACCCTGAGGTCGCCGGACCGCTAATCGAGAGAGCTGAAGGTTTATAGCTGAACTTTCACTCTCCCGAAAGCTTTACATCTCTAACCTTTATTATTGGAAAGAAGTGTCCTTTACCGAATGTCCGCCCCTCTCTTGCTATCACCTCAATATTCTTAAATAGGTCAAGTATATGTCCGCCAGCCATTAGATTTTTCACAGGATGCTTTTTAACACCGTTCTCTATTAGGAAACCTTCATCTATGGTTGTTGAGAACTCTCCTAAAACCATGTTTGGCGAGAACGAGGCATTTACGACTAGAATGCTAGTTGAGGCGAGCCCCCATCAACAATAATTCACACCCCTCTTTCCCCTAGAATACCTTAGGGACCCGAAGCTTTTTATGGACGCCATTCACATGGTTGGCTGGGTGGATGACTGGAGAGAGCTAAGTGGATTAAGGAGGAATATAGGTTTGGGAAAAATGAGGGCACGCTTTTCCAACGGTTCAGGATAATGCTTTTTAAGGGTCACTCTGGTTTCCCCCAAATTATAGATTTGCTAAAGAGGGTAGAAAAGCAGCTTTTTATTTCATCGTTTATTCACGTTTAATGCTGTTATTTTAATTATTTATTTTAGGGCTGGGATTACTTGTTCAGCGAAAATTCTTAAGGCTTCGGTGTCTGTGCGGTCGCTGAATCCAAGTATAAAGTCTTGAACACCTGCTTTCATCATTGCTTTAAGATAGTGT
>Ga0209394_1001489_pt1 | contig 13529 bp, 10 predicted proteins | sample JNZ201metaG_FD_184122 | JGI IMG/M metagenome (GOLD analysis project Ga0209394, IMG submission 184122) | Hot spring microbial communities from Jinze hot spring, China to study Microbial Dark Matter (Phase II) - JNZ 20120812A (SPAdes) (version 3) ... | reverse complement strand
TTTCAAATCTTTTTTGTTGCCGTTTCAACCTCGCACTCTGAACCCAGCACCCCGCACCCATTTCCGCCGTCCCCTCAAGGTCGGGTCGGAACAGGTTGACAGTTGACATGATTGCAAACAGAAGCCGGTCGCCGTCCCCTCAAGGTCGGGTCAAAAGTTGGTGCGGAGTGCGGTGTGCTGAGTGCGAAGTCTCAACCTCTTTTCCCTATTGCTGTTTTCAACCTCAAACTCCGATCCCCGAAAAATCCGACCCCATTTCACTTTTCGGTTTTCAAGGTGCAAAAACAGATCAGGTTGACTGCAAGTTTGTCACTACTCAATCATGATGTCAAGTCCTCATCTCCACATCAGGTTAAAGTCATCGTGGGTTTGATGACGAAGACTGACCGTTTAAATGCTTTAGCGACCTGAATGGCAAAGTTTGGTGCGTTGGTTCGTTTCAAATGAAGGCTTTGGTTTGTGGAATTTGAGGGCGGAAGTGGGAAAGTGAGTTTGTGTTTTTGCAACTTAGCAAAGCGATTGCGCTAAAGTCACTTGCGATTAAAACACAGGCGTCTCGGGAATTTTCTGCTCAAATCCGAGCCTTGGCACCAAGTTTTTACACCTACCCTTAAAGCGGGCTGGCTCATTTCTTCGCTTCGGCAGCGAGCACTTGCTCAATTGTCACACCAACTTGTGCTCCTTTTGCCCCAAACATTGAACCAATGATCCGCTTCCGGAACCTTTGTAACGCCAAATCATACGCCTGCTTTGGAAGAGGGATGTAACCGACTTCTTTGGAAAGAGTGCTTGCGTTTTTGAGGTAAAACTCAACAAAGGCTGCCACTTCGGGTTTGTCTGCAGATTTTCGGTTGACATAGATGAACAGAGGGCGGGCGAGGTGGTATAGGTTCCGACGAACTGCCCCTTCACTGGGCTTTATCGGTTTCCCGTTGTTGTGGCATTTGCACTGGATTGCAACGAGTTTTAGTCGCTGCTGATTCTCAACATAGTAGGCGAATGGCAGAAATCCCAACGCATTGGGATCGCTGGCAATTCCCTGCACAAGTTGGTTGTCATCCTCACTGCTCATGTAATCTCCACGACTCGCATGCTCCTTGCCAACGATTGCGGCGGTGAAGAAATCATAAGTCCCACTATCAGCGCCAGCACCGAAAAGTTTCAAGGGGCGGTTTGGGAAACCCTTGCGGATTTGTGACCAACGGGTGATCTTCCCTTGAGCCTCTGGCTCCCACATCTTCTTCAGTTCATCAACGGTCAAGTGATTGCACCAATTGTTTGCGGGGTTGACAACAATAGCAATCGCATCGTAAGCGACGGGGAGTTCAATATAGGCGATTTTGTTTTTGCGACAAGCCTCATCTTCAACTGCTCGGATAGGGCGTGATGCTCCAATTAGGTCAACCTCACCGCGAGCAAATTTCTTGAACCCACCACCTGTTCCCGAGATGCCGACAGTGACGCGAACGCGCGGGTTGGCTCGCTGGAACTCCTCCGCAATTGCCTCGGTGAGCAAGTAAACGCTTGACGAACCGTCAATCCTAATGGTTCCCGAAAGTTGCCTTTGAGCGACGAGGGTTGAGCCAACAATCCCTAAAACCGTCAACGCAACCGTTACCACCAATCTCAACTTCATACTCCTTCCCTCCTTTCCGTTATGCGTGGAGAACTCGCAACACTACGGTAAGACCCTTCGCTTTGGCGGGTCAAAAATTTTGTTGCCGTCCCTATCAACCCAAATTGGGTTCGTCACGGCAAAGGGAACGACCCGATAGGTTTGTCCCTCAAATGTCCGGAACGGTCGCAAAATTGGTTCCAAACCCCCTTCAACGCCCCTCACTATCACAATATACCAAGCGTCACGGCGGGGACGAACCTTTGTTGTTACACGCCAGTCAAGGGATTTTCCGCTGCGGTTAGATTCACCAAGTTTCCATCGCTTGAATGCAATGCCGTTTGCAACAAGTTCAATCTCGTTGACAGAAATCCAATTCGGCGCTTGGACCCGAATTTCAAGTATGATGTCGCCCTTGGGTTTGCTAATTAATGAGCCGATTGGTTGATTTTCAGCGGTGAGGGTCACAAAAGGACCAATGCTGACGACAACTTTTCCGTCCCTGAACGCTTGCACGACTTTTTCCGGAGTGACTTGCTTGGGGTCGTCAATCCCGACATGGACGAAATTGCGAGCATAACCTACTTCGTCTTGTGTCAGGGTGTGACTATCCGAGCCTGCAGTTGCAATGATGCGATAGCCGTGATTGAGCAACCCAAACCAATCTCTGAGCAAAATGTCAAGGTCAGTTTGAGCCTTCCCGTTGCACAACTCCATAGCATCAAAGTCCAAAGAGAAACCGGGTTTGGAAGCAGTGCAGGTGTCGGGGTCAAATCCGTAGGGAGTGAAGTAAGCGAGGGTGCTAAAGCGAGGGTGGTTGACAATCAAAAGTGGGCGGTTGGGTAAGTTTCGCACTTCCGCAAAGATTTGCTCTGGCGTTTTGTTTTGCCACTGTATTGCTCCGTTACCCGGTTTCTGTGGGTCAGGGAAAAGCGGGAAGACATTGTAGTGTCCCATCCCCCGAGTGGTGATCTCAACTCCTGCTGCCCCTGTTATCCACCTTTCAAGGCCAAGTTTGAGGATTGCGGGCATTGGGTCGGTGACGAAATCGTGGTCACTCATAACGATGAATTCAAGCCCTTCAGCGACGCAACTTATGATGCGGTCTTCCAAAGAGACTGCGCTGTCAAAACTGTTGCTGCAATGCATGTGGGGATCAATTGAAAGCCATCCTGTCGTGTCAACGCTTCGCTTCAAAGTAAAGGCAACCTTGACAGGTTTCTGTTCGGGAACATTGACCTCAGCGATATCAACATCGTACTCCAACCCCCGCGAAGCGTAAACTCGGTAAGTTCCCGGCGGTATAGTTCGGATGCCCTTCCCAGTTGAGGTTAGCACATAGTTCTCTGCACCTGTTGACAAAAAGTTTGGACCAAACTCGGGTGTGGAGGTGTCCTTGACACCGAAGAAAGTCAATCGGGCAGGGATCAGTTCCTTTGTCTCAGCGTCACGAACTTCAAAGACCAAAACTCCCGCACCGCTGACCAGAAGTTCAACAGGTTTTGCAAGTTGAGTTGGCAACCTAAGAGTAGCATCACGAACGCTCAATCTCGCCACATGTCTCGCTTGAAAGCGGTAATTCCCGGCAGGGAGCCAAAAAACGAACTCGCCTTTTCCATCCGTGTGAGTTGTGGCAACTAAGGGTTCGGGGTCCGATTTAACCGAGTTCTCTGTGCCTTTATCAATCGCAGCCACCACGCGAATCCCGATAACAGGTCTTTTCGTCGCCCGTGAACGAACGATCCCTTTGACTTCATGAAGTTCCTTGCTTTGAATTGACCAAGCAATTTTCGCCACTTCCGCTAACGACGGTGCAGCAATGAAATAGCGCTCGTAAATGAGTGTTTCTTTCGGTGCAAGGTCTGAAGTTACGGCGACTGGGTCACTCCATCCCAAACCGTTGATGATTCTGTTCTTCCCTTGAGCCGTGCACCAAGCATAGGCGATGCCGTAACCTTCAGCACCTATCCAATCCAAAGTTTCAGTTCGGCGCTGAATGCCGAAACCGAACAGTGGTGCGAAAGAGCGAGCGTTACCCCATTGAACTGCATCGCCGAAATCAAATTTCGTCAAAGGTTTATCTCCCATGTTGGTCACCGCCGTTCGGATGAGCAGGTAAGGCTTTCCCGCCTCCAAACGGTAAACCGTCCTGAGTTTCAACGAGCCGTCTTCGCTGTCTACCCCTTCAGCCACAACTTCGGCAAACCCTTCGCTACCATCACTGGTGATAGTGACGGAAGTATATCGCCCTTGTCGGGGGTAGCGACCGAGGAAAAGGAAGATTTGGTCTAACTCATCGGCACCCCTCTCTTTTGCACCTGTTAGTGCCACATCAACGATATTGCCCCCACTGGCAGCGCTGCGGTGAATATGTCCACCTGCAGTTATGACTACTGTGATTTTTTCGTTGCGGAGAACGATGTCTCCAACTCTACCGCCAACTCTCCTCGTCGGCGGCAAGTCAGCAGCCGATTGGGCGAAAAAGGCTTTGACTTGAGCCGAGCCAAAAGAACTGACCAACATTGAGCAAAGCACAATCCACCAAATCTTCGCCATCGTTTCACTCCCCTTTTATGCTTTGAAATGAATTCACCGCTCAACTGCCTTCGCTACTACTTCAGAAATTGCACGGATTTCGTCACGAAATTTTAGCCACGCTTTTTCTGCTCTCGTTGCTGAGGATTTTCCCCAAACAAGTTCACATGTCATCGCTCGGTGCTTTTGCAAGCGGTCGCAGAAGCCTCAGGATAGATGAGGGCACAAGTTCGTCCACTCTTTCCCCAGAACTCAGTTTTTGGCGAACGAGTGTGGATGAGACCCAAGAGATGGTTGGTTCGGCTGGCAAAACAGCGATGCGATTTGCAAACGGTCGCACTTCCGCTCGCCCCAAAAATCCATTGACAACTTCCTCGCCTGCGTCTCCTCTGGGGAAAACCGCAAGTCGGGCGAGTTTGAAAAACTGTTTCAAGGCATCGTGCATTGGCATGTCGGGATAGAAGCGGGGTTCAAAAATCCGAACCAAAGTATCAAACCCAACGATGAACCAAATTTCTGTCCCTTTCGGGTAAGCGGCGGAGACCGCTTGTGCTTTTTCCACAAACCGACCGTGACTGCAGAGCGCTGCAGACCAATTTGAGCGTTCTTGAGCCACTGTCAACATCATCGTCGCCCGTTCCTCAAGGGAAAAATCAAACTGCGTTTTGTCAACATTGACGATGGTGAGCAAGAGCAGGATTTCATGCAACTGCAAGTGTCTTTGAGCGTATTCGCAAAGCCGAACATGGGCGATTGTTGGCGGGTTGAACGAACCAGAGAAAACGCCTAATCTCTGTCCGCTTTCCGAGATGCCAAATTCTGCACGCTTCAAGAAACCAATTTTCGGTTCAGTTGCGTTTCTCAATTCCGCTAAGATGGGTTGCAGTTCCATTGCTCGCATCACCCGTGAGATGTCCGTCAAAACTCAGCCCAACTTCAAATTTTGATGCTAGGAGGGGCAAGGAAGTCAGACGATGCGTTCGGTAGGGCACGGTTTTAAACCGTGCCGACTAAAATTTGTCGGCGGGGTATAAAACCCCGCCCTACAGGATTTTTACGCCGGCGAGTTTTAAGCAATCAAAGTAGGGCACGGTTTTAAACCGTGCCGACTAAAATTTGTCGGCGGGGTATAAAACCCCGCCCTACAAGAAAAAATCGGCACGCCTTAAGGCATGCCCCAAGTCTGTCAGCGACTGCGGACTAAAGCCCATAGCATGGATTTCACGGTGTTTGCACTGTTGTCACTTCAGCGCAAAACCCCATTGACCTGCAACTTTCCGGTGTTACAATCGTGGCGATGGGAGTTTTAGTGTGAGGTGAGAAGGATGCAGGTGAAGCGAGCGATTTTGGTGTTGGTGGCATTCATCATTGGTGTAATTGTCTGGCAGGGGGTGAAGGCGCAAATGGCGGCGGAACTTTTGGCGGAGCGGGCGAAAGTGAGTTGGACGAAAGTTCCAAAGAAAGTGCTTGCGTTCTATTACCCTTGGTATGGCAACCCACAAGTTAGCGGTAGATGGTTTCATTGGTCCAATGTGGACGAAGCGAAAAAGCAAATTGGTTCAAGCACCCACTATCCTGTCCTCGGTCCATACGACAGCCATGACCCTAAAGTCGTTGAACAGCATTGCCGTTGGGCGAAAGAGGCAGGGCTTGACGGTTTTATCGTGAGTTGGTGGCACCCAAATGACTTCCATGACCGAGCGATGCCGCTTATCTTAGACACCGCCCAAAAGTTTGGGCTTGAAGTTACCGCCTACTTTGAAACAGTGCCCACGAGAACAAGGGAACAAGCGTTGGAGTATGTCATGCACCTGCTCAACCGTTATGGCAAACATCCTGCGTGGTTGAAGTTGAACGGGAAACCCGTGATTTTCGTTTACGGGAGAGCCATCGGCGAGATTGGACTGGACGGCTGGCTTTGGGTCATTGTGGAAGCGAACCGCAGATACGAAGGCGGTGCAGTTTTTATCGGCGACCAAATTTCAAAGCGGGCAGCGAGAATTTTTGATGGCATCCACACCTACAACATCACAGGTCAAACCGCTGGTAAATCGCCCGATGAAATTCGTGAGTGGGCAAGGAAAACTTTCCCCAATTGGGTTGAGACTGCAGGGGACGACAGAATTGCTTGCTTGACAATTATCCCGGGTTACGATGACAGCAAGTTGCCCGACAGGAAACCTCCTCGCCCAATAACCGAGCGTCATGGCGGCGAAACTTACCGAGTGCTTTGGGAAGCAGCAATTGAGGCGAACCCAGATTGGGTGCTCATCACCAGTTGGAATGAGTGGCACGAAGGGAGCGAAATTGAACCGTCGGTTGAAAATGGTGACCGAGAATTGAGAACAACGGCAAAGTATGCCCCGAAGTTCAAGCAACTACCGCCGAGAGAACCAAAAAAGCGAACGGGAAGCATCCCCAAATTGGAGCGAGACAAGTTGAGCGCTGACTTGCAAAAAACTTCAATTGCCATCTTGCCCAATTCTGACTCCGAGTGCGTGTGGTGGCTGCTCAGCATGAACGCAAAGGTGAAAATGCTGAGTTGGGAGCAAGTTGTTGATGCGAAAGTTTTTGAACCCACAAATTTCCCAATCGCTGTCTACGGTGGCGGTGAAAGTTACCGAGCGAGTGTGAGGGAAGAGAACGATGTTCTCAAATCGCTACAGCGTTATGTTCAAGATGGCGGGACATTGATGGTTCTTCCGTCAATGCCTATGCCTTTCCATTACGATGAGACAAAGCAGCCTGCAAAGGCTGTTCACCATGCTCCCCAACTTTGGCTGCCTTTATTTGTGGCTTGGGAGCGACCACCACAGGGACAAAGGTTGACTTTCGTTGTTCGGGACAAAAAATTGATGCCCAATGTGCCTGAGCGGTTCTCTTACCCTGAGAGTGGCGATTTGCGTTGGCGACCTTTATTGCCCGAAAAAGCACCGCTTAATGCAAAGGTTCTTCCGCTGATTGAGTTGGTTGATAGCAACGGACGCTCACAAGGGCTTGGTGCTGCCATAGTGAAAGTGGGGAAAGGTCAGGTCATTTATGTTTGGTTCCGACTACTTGACATGGATGTCGGCGAGGCGATTTTGCATGATTTGTGGAAATTTGTTCTTTCCGCCGAAAGGTGAGGCGAAAGATGCTTTGGCAGATTTGGTGGCTGGCTGCATTAATGCAAGCGTCAGTGCCCAAGTTAACTGCGGAGCCTGCAGTTGAGTGGGAACGGTTGTTTAGCCCGACACAAGGTTGGCTTGGGAGCGATTGCGCTTACTCCGTCAGTTTAGGCGATGACCGCATACTTTGGCTTTACGACGACACTTTTATCGGTCGCATTCAAGAGGGCAAGAGGATAGGCATTGCAATGGTTCACAACTCAATTGCCATTCAAAAAGGGCAGAGACCTGAAACCGCTCAAGTTCGGTTCGTCTGGGGCAGGGTAGGAGAGAAGCAGCCTTCGGATTTTGTCAAGCCACCTGACGGTGTTGGGTGGTTTTGGTTTGGGCACGGTTTGGTTGACAAAAGCAAACTCCTGCTCTTCCTCTGGCAATTTGAGCCCTCGGATGCACCTTCGCCTTTCAACTTCAGACTGCGTGCAAGTTGGTTGGCAACAGTTGAGAATTACACCGATGAGTCAGAAGATTGGCGGTTCAAATTCGTGCGGCTACCTTTCTTCCTGCAAACGAAAGACCAAACTGTTTGCTTCGGCAATGCAGTGGTAAGCGACGGTGAATGGGTATTTGTTTACGGCATCAAGGAAGACAAACGACGCTTCCCGCTCAAACGAGGACTAACAATCGCCCGAGTTCCTACGGGAAGGCTTGACGATTTTGGTGCGTGGCGGTTTTACACAAAAGGGAGTTGGGACACCGATTGGCAAAACGCTGAAGATTTTGGTAGCGACTTGGGTTTTGAATTTACGGTCGGTTTCGTTCCTTCGTTGAACAAGTTTGCACTCGTCTATTCACCCGCAGACCTTTCACCCGTCGTGAAAGTTAGGTTATCACCAACCCCATTTGGCAGGTGGAGTGAACCATTTGTTGCCTACGAATGCCCACAGTGGAAATGGCATCCGTCGGTTTTCTGCTATGCTGCAAAGGCTCACCCCTCTTTGTCCGCACCGAACGAGTTATTGGTCACTTACGCATCCAACTCTTCCGATTTTCGTCTGCTCCTTGAGGATGCAAGGTTTTATTTCCCGCACTTTGTGCGGTTGAGGTTTTGAACTTTGCCTTTCACATCTTTGAACGCTTTCGGGCTAAATAACGCTTCGTCCGAAATTTTTAATCGGCACGGTGTAAAACCGTGCCCTACCAATTGACGGATTACAGTCATTGTAGGGGCAGATGAAATCTGCCCGATTTTTCCGGGCGCATTTCATGCGCCCCTACATTGCCGAATAAATTCGGCGCTTGCTTTCTTCGTCTTTGACCACTGGCTAAAGCCAGTGGCACGGATGATGTGCGGTAAGTGTTGAACGGTGAGCGATCGTTTGCCGTCACTTTTTGACTCAAGAGCGTTAAACTTGGACCAAAGGAAGGGCGATGATGTCTATGGGGATTCGTTTGGTCCTTTTTGATGCTGGTGGGACGCTGACTAAAGTTTTGCCTGAACGGGAGGAAAGGATTCAAAAGGCATGCATCTATTTCAACCTCAATCCCGTCCCCGATGAGGTTACGGCTCGGCTCGGGCTTGTAACGATTGAGCGGTTTTTCATCGGCGCGATACAAGAAGGTCGCATGATAGACAGGGAAACCGTTCGTGAGGGCGTAAGGTGGATGCTGGCAAGTATGAAAGTTTCCGGTCGTTTGGATGACCCTGCACTGTTTTGGGATTTCGTAGAGACCCAATACGAGACGGAAGTTCCGATGGATGGAGCACTTGAAACCCTTGACATCTTGAGAGACCGGGGCTACATGCTCGCTGTTGCCTCAAATGCCACACCAAGTTACGAAAAGGTGCTTTCAGCCTTGGGAATTACTGAGCGCGTTGATGCGGTTTTTTTGTCCGATGTGGTTGGCTACGCCAAACCGGACCCACGATTTTTCCAATTCATTTTGGAGCAAATGAAAGTGGCGCCTGAGGAGACAGCCCTTGTGGGAAACTCATATTGGCATGATGTCATTGGAGCAAGAAGGGCAGGCATCTTACCGATTTACTTTGACAGGCGCAACATTCTACCCGATGCCGATTGCGTTCGCATCGTCCATTTGCAAGAACTGCCTACCCTCTTAGAACGCCTTGGCTTTAGGTGATCAATGCCTCCTCAGGCGCCACCTTACCTCATTACTTTTCGCCATACTTCGCCCTCAAGACATCAATTCTGCTGACGATGCCCACTAACTTGCCCGCATCAACGACAGGAACGCGCTTGATCTTCTTCTTGACGAGGACTTCAGCGATCTGATCAACGGGGGTGTCAGGTGAAACAGAGACAACTCGCTTCTTCATCACATCGGCTACGGTCTTCGCGCCGGAAGGTGCCGCGAGCAAGTCCGCTTCAGTCAAGATGCCAACAACTTTCGTTTTGTCTTTCTCGTCAACGACGGGGACACCGCTAATTTTTCTGCGGACAAGCAAACTGGCAGCCTCCTCAATTGAGGTTGATGGTTTGACCGTCACGACCTTCGTCGTCATGATGTCCTTCGCCGTCTTCGCAGGCATCTCTGATCCCTCCCCCATCTTTGGCTTTTGACCTCAACAGCCATTCAAAAATTTAGTCGCAAAATGTCCCTCTGTCAAGACCCGTTCCGAGTTCTAAAGCCCAGCAAATTTGCTCCACTTCCACGCATCGTAAAGAGCGATCAAAGCGATGTTGGCTAATCCCGTTGGCACCAAACCCGTCCAACCGAGTTTCATGAGTTGGTCGTAGCGAATTCGCGGTAAGGTTGCCCGTGCCCAGATAAAGGTGAACAGAACTAAAAGCAACTTGACGATGAACCAAAGCAAGGGTGGAAACACTGGTCCATTCCAACCACCAAGGAATAAGGTCGTGACCATCGCGCTCGCTGTGACGACATTGACATACTCGCCCAACATGAACATCGCAAATCGCATCCCAGTGTATTCGGTATGGTAGCCAGAGACCAACTCGGATTCCGCTTCTGGCAAGTCAAAAGGTGCTCGGTTCGTCTCAGCAAAACCACCGATTAAGAACACCACGAACGCTGGCCAAGCCAATGGCTTGAAAACTAACCAGTTGGGCAGGAAAGGAATAACCAACTCCCGCCCAAACCACCAAAAAGTCAACGGACCGCTTTGTGCCTCAACGATGTTGCGCAGGCTCAATGTGCCCGTCAACATGACGACAACGACGATTGCCAAACCGACACCCAACTCGTAACTCAGCATTTGTGCTGCACTTCTAAGTCCACCCAAAAGCGCATATTTGCTATTTGAAGCCCAACCAGCCAAGACAATCCCATAGACACCTAAACTCGCAAGGGCAACAATGTAGAGGACGCCAATGTTCAGGTCAACAACTTGCTCGTTAGGTCCGAATGGGATAACGACGAAAGCGCAAAGTGCGGGGACCATCAACAACATCGGAGCCAAAAAGTAAACGAACTTGTCCGCACCTTCAGGGACGATGACTTCCTTGAGCATTAACTTGAGACCGTCGGCGAAAGATTGGAGCAACCCTTCTGGACCAACTCGGTTTGGTCCAAGCCTATCCTGCATGAAACCCAAAAGCCTTCGTTCAGCCCAAATTAGAAAGGGCAGAGCGGTCATGACGCAACCGATGATGATAAGCAACTTGACAATTGCCCAAACAATATCTGTCATCGTCACAGGCACCACCTCGTCTGTGATTTTCATTTCGGCGGTTCAGGAGAACCGCCCTCTGAAGAGTAACTCACAGGAGCAAGTTCGCCGTCATCAAACTTGAGCGGCATTTCATCAAGGAATTGAATTCTCGGGTTTTTAGCAGCCTCTTCCCACAGACCTTGCGAAATGTAAATCACGCCGAGTGTGTTTGTATCACGGATGCGAACGATGCGAGCCTTTTCTGGGTCACGAACTTTCGCAATTTCAAGTGCCCATTCCAACGCTTGACGGTCGTTTTCCGCAACAACTGGGATTCGGTCCCGCTCAATGAAGCCGCTCGTGAAAACATTGACATGGGTGTCGTGCCAGTTGACCTTGTTGATGAGTCGTTTAGTCGTTATGTCCGCGAGCCCCAAACCGGCAGCGTTGCCGTGAGATTCGCTTGTCAAGTCAAGCACGACGATGACCCTCGGCATTGGATGCTTGAGTTCGTTTTCACCAGTGATCATCAGCCGACCGATGACCTTCGTGTCCATTCCCGTGCCGGAAATGTTTTTGCCCATTTGCTCAACGATGAGGACATCAAGGTGATTGAACGGGATTTTGGGGCGAATCCGTTTCCAAAACCGAAGTAACTCGCGATCGCCTTGTTCAATTTCGTCCGGTCGGAGTGCAACCAATTTGGCGACTTCATGATAAGCGTTTTCAACAATTGCTAACCCTGCAACAATTGGAAGTCTCCTCAAAATTTCACGAGCCATCTTGGGGATGAAGTTTCGCAAACTCCATGCTTTGTAGGTGTGAGCCACATCGGCACCGTGACGCTTGCCCATCCCAACCGCCATCATCTTGACCAAACCGCTCTCGTGAGGTCCGGAAAAGTCTGTGTGATGTTTGATTCGGTTGACAACAATGATGCCATCAGCGTTTGCAGCGAACTTGTCAACATAAACGGGGATGCCGTCAGTTTCGCCAATTTTCTCAACTTCCATCGTCGCCAAAATCGGAGCGCCGACGAACTCTTCTGTTATCCCATAATCGCGCAAAATTGCCACTTGACCTTCGGCAGTCGCACCCCCATGACTTCCCATTGCAGGGAAAACGAACGGTTCTCCGCCACATTCGCGCACAAACTCAACAACGCCTTTGATGATTTCGGCAATATTCGCGATGCCCCTGCTGCCAGCAGTAATGGCAACCCTTTTGCCTTTGAGTTTGCGCGCGATACCAAGCCTTTCCAATTGCCGCTTAGCCTCTTCGGTTACATTGTCAACCCGTTTACCATAAAGCCTTTGCGCCACTTTCGCCATCCGTATTTGCTCCAGCATTTCTTCTCACTCCATCAAAGTGCGAATTTACCGTCAACCCATTGTAGCACTTTCGTTGGTATGAGAGCACACAAAGCGCTCCTGAGGAAAAATTTTTGCGGGCAAATTATTCCGACCCATGAACCAGTTGCTTGTGTGCCAAATGGGGGGTAAGGATATGGGACTCAAATCGCGGTTGATTTTGGGATTGTTGGTTTTCGCCGCATTACAAACCGTCCCCGCAACAGAGTTGGGCACTGATGGGATGAGATTCACCGTCAACGGCAAGCCGACTTTCTTGTTTGGCATCAGTTATTATGGTGCTTTGGGCGCTCCGAAAGAGTTTATCTTGCGCGACTTGGATGACATCCAGCGTTACGGTTTCAATTGGCTGCGGGTTTGGGCGACTTGGTCGGCTTTCGGCAGAGATGTCTCCGCTATTGATTCTGAAGGCAACCCGCGTGAACCTTTTTTCTCAAAATTGCGTTGGCTCATCGCTGAGTGCGACAGGAGAGGTCTCATTGTGGACATCACACTTTCGCGAGGCAATGGTATTGTCGGACCCAAACGGCTTCAAACTTTGGACGCTCACCTTCGCGCTGTCAGGACTTTAGTGGCGGCGCTCAGGGAATTTCGCAATTGGTATTTAGACTTAGCCAACGAGTGCAACATTCGCGATGATAGGTTCGTAGCCATCAGTGAGTTAAAGGTTTTGCGCGACGAAGTTAAGCGCCTTGACCCCAAACGGTTAGTCACCGCTTCGTTTGCTGGGGATATGAGCCTTGACGATTTGCGTGAGTTTTTGCTCACCGTAAAGGTTGACTTTCTCGCCATTCACCGACCCCGACACCCAAAATCGCCAAAAGAGACAGGAGAATGGACAAAGCGATACTTGCAATGGATGAAAGAACTGGGGCGAATTGTGCCTGTGCATTATCAAGAGCCGTTTCGGCGCGGTTACGCGAAAGAGTGGGAGCCGACCGCTGACGACTTTTGGACCGATTTGACGCAAGCGCGCGAAAGCAATGCTGCGGGTTGGTGCTTCCATAACGGCGACCAACGCTATAACCTTCCCGACCGAACACCTCGCAGGTCTTTTGACATGAGCGAGCAAAGGCTTTTTGAACAGTTGGACAACGAGGAGAGGGCTTTCATGCAGCGGCTCGTTGAAAAGAAGTGATTTCAGTAGGAGTTACGCAGTTGGATGTAGGGGCGGCTGCTAAGCCGCCCGCAAGGGCAGTTTTAACCCCTTATAAAGGATGTTTTCGGGCAGACTATCGTCCGCCCCTACACAAAATGACATCAACTGCGTA
>Ga0209394_1001488_pt1 | contig 13530 bp, 9 predicted proteins | sample JNZ201metaG_FD_184122 | JGI IMG/M metagenome (GOLD analysis project Ga0209394, IMG submission 184122) | Hot spring microbial communities from Jinze hot spring, China to study Microbial Dark Matter (Phase II) - JNZ 20120812A (SPAdes) (version 3) ... | reverse complement strand
GGCTTGGGCTTCTGTGTCAACAGGGGAGAGAATGTACAAGTGCGCTAAGTGCGGCAAGGAGTTCTCCAAGTCCGATATGGAGATACTGCCGGGTGTCAAGTGTCCCTTCTGCGGCTGGCGGATAGTGATAAAGCTTCGGGCACCTGCGATTAGGAAGATTAGAGCTGTTTAACTCTGGGTCAAGAGGATTAGGCATCTCATTAGGAGCTTCGCTGCAATACGGCTGGTCAGGTCGTTTACATCCACGAGAGGGTTGACTTCGACCACATCGAGGCCCGCCACTCCCCCTTCGAATACCGGCGAGAGGATGTCCAGTATCTGGTAGTAGTTTAAACCGCCCGGTTCCGGACACCCGACGCCTGGAGCTACTGATGGGTCAAGGACGTCGATATCGATGCTCACGTAGAATGGCCTGCTCAACGTGCTCAACGCGGCTTCGATCTCGCTTCTCCCAGCCCACGGGTGTAGAACAGTGACTCTGTCGTCCAGGGATAGCGCTTCGACCTCCTCCTTCGAGAGCGCGCGTGCACCTATGACTACCGCCTCCTTCACCAGCACCTCTCTAGCCCGCCTCAGCACGGTTGCGTGGCTGAGCCTATCTCCACGTGGATACTCGTTACGGTAATCTAAGTGCGCATCGAACACCACCATCGAGATGGGATGCTTCATGCCGCTGAGCACCCCCAGCGTTACGGTGTGGTCGCCGCCGAGGCACGCAACCAACTTTCCCCTCTCGAGCAGCCCTTCAACCACCTTCGATACATCCTTGATCATTACTTCGGGGTTCAGGGATGTCACAACGTCCCCCACATCGGCTACCGGAAGCTCCTCGACGTTAACCCTCAATTGAGGATCAAAGGCTTCAAGCGCGTGAGACACTTCCCTCACTCGCGCTGGAGCGTAGCGGCAGCCAGGTGCGCAGGTTGAGCTGCTGTCGTAGGGGACGCCCAGTATAACCACCTTGGCGCTCGCTGGGTCGCTCGAGAAGCCGAGGAAGGTCGGCCTTCTCGGCTCAACCAGGAAACTATGGTAATCTTCCATCGGCTCTCATCCTTTTGACAAAAGAGAGGATGATCTCTGCGAGCCTCCCAGGCTCGTTTATCTCGAATCGGACCCTAGCAACCGGCTTGTTGAGCTTCATATACCTAGAAAGATCGCTGGGGGTTCCAAGAACCACAGCGTCCGCCGGTACGCTGTTAATCGCTGTTTCTAGCTCCTTCATCTGCGAGGGCCCATACCCCATAGCAGGGAGCACGGGGCCTATGTGCGCGTACTCCTCGTACACTTTCCTCAGGCTTCCCACGACGTAGGGCCGCGGATCCACAGGGATTCCTCCGAACTTCACCGCTGCCACGTATCCGGCACCATAGGGCATGTGCCCGTGCGTAACCGAAGGCCCATCCTCTACTACTAGAACCCTTCTGCTCTTCACGAGCTCAGGGTTGCTGATGAAGACCTCTGATGAAGCCTGAACGATCTCAGCAGAGGGATTGAGCTTCGTGATCCTTCTGATAGTCGCCTCAACTGCTTCTCGGTCAACCACGTTAACCTTGTTCACAACGATCACGTCCGCTAGAAGTATATTCACTAGACCGGGAAAGGAGAGTTCGTGGCCTTGCCGCGTGGGATCCGCAACCGTCACGTAGAGGTCCGGCTTGATAAAGGGCCAGTCGTTGTTCCCACCATCCCAAACTATGACGTCGTAAGGCCCCTCCTCAATCTCCCGCAGGATCCCTGCGTAATCAACCCCTGCGTAAACCGTCGTCCCCTCGACGACGTGCTGCTCGTACTCCTCCCTCTCCTCGATGGTAAACGTGTGGGCGTCCAGATCCTCTAACCGGCTGAACTTCTGGACCTTCATCGCCTCTAAATCGCCGTACGCCATAGGGTGCCTTACTACAGCGGGTCTGAGGTTCGCCCGCTTGAGTAATCTCACGATGTAGCGGGAGGTAGTGCTCTTCCCGGCTCCCGTCCGCGTAGCTGTGACCGCGATGACCGGTTTCGAGGCCTTCAGCATCGTTTCTCTAGGTCCCAGCACTCTGAAGCTGGCGCCGGCTGCTAACACTCTGCTTAGCTTCACGAGGACATCTTCGCATGTGAGATCGCTGTATGCTAAGACAACCTCATCTACTCGCAACTCTTGAATTAGCCTTGGAAGATCATCCTCGCTGTAGATTGGTACCCCCTTCGGGTACAGTGAACCCGCCAGTTCCGGGGGGTAAACCCGCCCTTCGATATTTGGGATCTGAGCGGCCGTAAAAGCCACAACCTCGTAATCGGGGTTCCCTCGGAAGAAGATGTTAAAGTTGTGAAAATCGCGACCCCCCGCCCCCATGATGATAACTCTCCTCCGTCGACCCCCCGGCATCTTGACCCTCTTACGCCAATCACTATAAATTTCGCCATCAAATGAGGTTCCACACATTCTAGCAGTAGAGCGAAGCAATGGTTAACCTGCCACTGAGGATTTGAACGGAAGTTTTTAGCGCAGGCAGTTCTCCAATTGAAGACTCGCAATGCCCGAGAAAAAGGTGGTTGTGATTGATTCGAGCGCGATAATCGCATGCTTAGAGGATAGGAGGGATCTCTTCGAAGCACTGAGAGACACTTTCGAAGGGGGTGTGGAAGTCGCCGTGCCCAACGCCGTGCTGGAGGAACTAAAGAAGCTAGCCACGCAGAGTGGGCGCAGGAAGCTAGCGGCTAAATCAGCGCTACAGCTCCTACAAAGAGGCTCGGATGACATAGTTGTCCGCGTGATTGATGTGGACGCAAAGAGCACTGATGAAGCCCTCCTGAAACTGTCCATGGAACTGAACGCGTGCCTTATCACTCTTGACAGAGAGCTGCGTAAAACAGCTGAAGCCAAAGGCATAACGGCTCTCACCTACCTCCGCTCCAAAAAGAGGTTTGGGTGAACAAATGTGCAAAGTCGCGTGCTCGATTTGATAATCCACCAACCGAGCCGTAACAGAAGGTAGAAATACTCCGACTCAGCTTTGCACGGCGATATGAACGCCCAATTCCGTGAAAAATCGCGGAATACTTCGCTCGAGGGCGATAGAAACAGGAGTGCAGGTTGGCGTAAATTCCACGAAAGGATAACCTCCATTGATTACGCATCCGTGGAGAGAAGAATTGCCAGCTACTTGCGGGAGTACCTTGAAGGGACAGGAGCTGGCTGTTACGTCCTAGGGCTCAGCGGCGGCATAGACTCGTCGGTTGCGGCCACCCTCGCGGCACGAGCTGTAGAGCCGGAGCGGGTTGTCGCGCTGATAATGCCCGATTCAACCTCCACGCCCGGTGAGGATCTGGAGGACGCCAGGTGGCTGGTCCGCCACTTGAGCATCAGGTTCCACGAGGCTCCAATCGACACTCTCGTAGCGGCTGCGTCTACGAGCGTGCCTCTCTTCGACCGGACCGATTTGAAGGCGCTGGGTAATCTGAAGGCTAGGATCCGCATGCTGATGCTGTACTACGTTGCTAACAGGCTGGGGGGGATCGTGCTCGGCAGCGGCGACCGCAGCGAGCTCCTGCTCGGCTACTTCACTAAGTACGGCGATGGGGCTGCCGACCTTCTACCCATCGGAGACCTCTACAAGAGCCAAGTCCGGGGGCTCGCTAAGCACTTGGGGCTGCCCGACCGGATCGCCCTGAAGCCGAGTAGCCCGAGGCTGTGGCCCGGGCAAATGGCGGAAAGCGAGTTGGGGTTCACTTACGACGTGGCGGACGTGGTGTTGTACGCCGTTTTCGACCTCGGCTACGCTCCTGAGCGCGTTGTTGAGGAGACGGGAATCCCCTTTGAGAAGGTGAGGAGCATTCTGTCCAGGGTGGAGAGCTCAGCCCATAAGCGCCGCTTACCGCCCGTTGTTGAGCTGAAGGGGGTGGCGCACCCGTAGCCTACGCCCGAAGCCAGTAACCCCTCACATCAAGGTCCATCTGCCCGTTGACCTCGCTCTTCGCTAACCGCTCTCCCGACAACACATCCAACAGCGCTGGGTAGATCGTTTCGACGGCGAGCTCGCGGAGGCTCCTTCCACTGAAGACCTCCTCTACCGGGATGTAGACGTCTATAATGCTGGCCAGCTTAGCGTAGGTCTCCCTGTTTGCGGTCACCTTCAGGACAGGGCTCACGACGGACCCCGCCGGCGTTCCTAAACCCGTGGTGAAAATGACCGCGTGAGCCCCACCTGCCACCATCCCCGTTATCGCTGGGATGTCCTCACCCGGCGAGTCCATCAGGAAGAGGCCACCCCTCCCCCGCGGGACTTGACGAGCGTACGGGAGGACATCGAGGATCTTCACGTTTGCGTCGCTGCCGATCTTCAGCACGCTACCGAGAGACTTCTCAGCGAGAGTTGAGATGCCGCTCGCGATGTTGCCGGGGGTCGGGTCCGTCTCCAACGTGTACTCCGATAGCGCCTCCTTCACAGCGTAGGCTGCCTCGAGCAGCCTCTTCAGCTTCCTGGCTACAGTCTCGTCAGCTACCCTGCTCAATAGTAGGCCCTCGCTACCCAGAACCTCAGTTGTTTGACAGAAAACCACGCTGACCCCCTCTCTAACCAGCTTCTCAACGACGTACCCAACAGCCGGGTTGGCGAAAAGACCCGAAGTTGGGTCAGATGCTCCGTTACCAACCCCTATCACTACGCGCTTGAGCGGGGCGTCTGTCCTCTTCAACGAGCTGGCGCTCTCCAGCATCCCCCTCACGAACTTCCTGCCGAGTTCTACGACTCTTTCGAAACCGTCCACTGACTCGGGCCACGGCTCCTGTAGGTTCACCCAGCGTACTTCAACCCCCCTCTTCACAAGCCTCTCGTAGAGCTTGAACGAGAGGAGGTTCTCCAGCCTACTTTCACCGGAGCCGAGGGGTCTTTTACAAAGCTGCCCGCAGCCCAGGCTGACGAGCAGTACCCCGTAAACGTTTGGGTGCGAAGCTATGCCGAGCAGGGTTTCGAATGCTACGTCCAGATCGAAGCCGACGTGGCAGCAGCCCGCGTTGTGGCGCGCCAGGACAACCCTGTTCTCCCCGTGCTCCCCCCACCTCTCACCCTTGAACTCCTCGTACACGAGCTCCGCCAACCTGTTCACGCAGGGCGTCGTCGGTAGGATTAGGACGTGGTTCCTAACTCCAAACACCTTCCTAGACTCCCTGTAGTAGGCCTGCACCGCTTCGGCCATCACACCTGCACCCTGGCGAACTCGATGAAGCTCGAGCGGAGAAACCTGTAGAAGTCCTTCACGAGCCTAACGTATCGCTCGTTGAGCCGGACGCCCGGTGGCGGCTCAACGATGTTACCCAGCCTTAGGGTGCCCCCCTCTCGAACGGGCGCCACAGCGACCCCCACCTTCGTGCGCGGGGGGAGCTGCCTGAAGAGTGGGTGTGTGGGTCTGAAGTTCACTCCGACGCGCACGAAATCCCCCCTTTCGAGCCGCGAAGTAGCAGTCCCAAGCACGAAGCCGCCCCTGAGAGCCTTCGGGAGATCGAAGGCCGGGTCGAGCAGGACGTTCGTGACGTGGACAACGAAGCCCACATCGATGTTGCAGGCGCAGATCCCTATCACGTGGCCGAACTTTCGAACCTCGCTCCCTTCCTCCAGCTTTTCCAGCGCAACCTTGTGCCACTGAGGGATCGGCACGATCGGCCTAACGCTCCCAACGATGCCTCTGCCCTCCTCGTAAACTGGGTACTCAACCCCCTCAGCGAGCGGGGCTAGAGCTGTTCCCACGTTGTCGCGGGCATCAGCCTTGTACACGACCTGTGGTAGAGCCACGTGCGTAAGCTGAGCCACGGGTAATAACTGTTCACTCCAGCTCGAGGCCGAGATCCGCAACGTGCTCTCGCACCCTCCTGTATACGCTGGCCCACCAGGGGGCCGGCTCCCTCCTCTCCAAGTCGTAGAGCTCGCCGAAGGGGACTCCCGGGTTAGGGTTGCGGAGGCTGCTCTCGTAGAAGCGCAGGAGCTCGCCCGCCAGCTCTGCTGCGTGGCTGGGCTTGAGTGCTGCGGCTGCTGCTCCCACCTCGGCCATGAACATCGCCTCTAAGCCGGAGCCGTGCGGCTTCTCACCGTTAGCCGGTGCAGGTCCCAGCAGGTTGAGGCCGCAGGAGGCCGCGACAATGGAGTTGGCGGCGATTTCGTACAGCATCTCCGCGCAACCGCCCCCGTTCGCCGGCCACACGTCGCCGACGAGGGGTACGCCGAGCCTCTCACCAGCTAAGCCCAGAACCGCCTCAACCCAGAGGCACTCCCTCGCGCTCGTAGCCTTGAGGTGGATGTGGTAGGGGTGCACCAGAACGTACGAGGCCCCGTAGGCAACAATCGACGTCAGCGCCTCGGCTACCGCGCAGATCGCTGTGCCGGCCGCCCCCCTAGCGAAGCCGCCGACTATCGGATCTACCAGAGCCGCGTTGTGAACGCTGTACAGGCGGCCGGTGTGCGCCTTCAGCAGCTGGTCGTAACCCACCTTCATCTCGTTGAGGATCGGGATCAGCTGTGCATCGCTCCTACGCAGCAGCCCAGAGGCCATAGCGGCAGCGTTGGCTACCGCGCTCGTGCTGCTCTCGCAGGCGAGCAGGTGCAGGCCCGGCCTGCCAGCCTCCTCGATTGCTTCCCTCAGTAGCCGGATCTCGAGGAGCGTCGCTTCAACTTCGCTGGGGGCCGAGCGGGCAAGGCTTAAGCCAGCCACGCTCGTTAGACTGCCGTGGTCGAGAGCGTCGACGAGGGGCTCAAGCGCGTAGCTGAGCGCGCTCGGCTTGAAGATTTCCTCCGGTGTCGGAGTGCCGGCGTAGCCGCCGAAGACGAAGGGCTTGCCTCCAGAGGCTGGCTTCCTCACGCTGAGAACCCTCGAATCGGCACCTACCCCTAGCCTCACCTCACTCTTGGCCGAGCTTAAAGCGCCCCGGACTTCCTCCTCGCTCACCCTAGCAGCGCTGCCCAGCTCAACGATGTAGATGCCTATCTCCAGAAGAAGCTGCAAACTAGCCTCAAAAACGTCTTTAACCATTGAGGGGTCGCTAGGCACTATCTCCCCCGGGTGGTAGACTACCTGGTACTCCCTTTCGAGGTTGGCAATTGCCCGGGAGAGGGATAGGTCGAAGGCGCGCTGCTCGAGGCGGGAGGCTTGACGCGCCCTCCTCTCAAGCTCGAGGGGTGGTATCACGCTCCGCCTATGCTTCTCCAGTTATTATAGCTTCGGCCAGCTCGCCCAGCAGCACGCGTACACCGTAGCTGCGGAAGGGGCTGGGGGGTTCGAACGTGAGGGCGGAGGCTTTCCAGAGGGCCTCCTTACCCGACCTCCTGGGATCGATTATGTACGTGCGCTCGTACGTGGTGACGACGATCGTCCCATCCAGCGAGAGGAGGGCTGTGGGAGCAACGTCCAGCTCGATGAGACCCTCGTCGCTCTCCAGCTTCACTGTAGCCCCCATGCGTACCCCCCTACCTCCTACGGGGATCACGTCGATTAGTCGGGCGATTGTCAGCTTGTGCTCCTTAATCAAGTGCTTAGCTACGGCGAGCCTGGAGGCCTCGTCGAGCAGAGTCCAGTCCCTGATGATGAGCGGCTCGTCCGGGTTCCTGTAGAGAAGGAGCACGCGCGGGTTGCTGAGGGGGAAAGGCAGCCTGGCTCTAAGCTCCTTCAACCTCGCGCCGTCCAGCTCCGCCTCCAGCCACGCGCCCCTATCGATCACGCGAATTTCGCCGGCATCGATCACTCTCAGGGGAGGGGGAGGATCGGGCCGCTCCCCGAGACCCCCTCTATCCTCGCCCAGCACGCGGCCGTCGCTCATCAGGATTGTCCGGTTCACGAACTTGTTCAATGTCGGCCTGTGCGATATCGCGACGACGGTCGTGTCCCTCAGGTAGCCGAGGAGCCTCGTTAGGATGACCTCCTCCAGCTCCACGTGGACGTTGCTCGTCGCTTCGTCGAGGATCAGAACCTTCGGCTTCAGCATCGCGGCTCTCGCTAGGCAGATGAGCTGGCGCTGGCCTCCAGAGAGGTACTTGCCCTGCTCGCCTACGTCGCTGTCGTAAGCGAGGGGGAGCTCAATGATGAACCGGTGCGCGCCGCACAGCCAGGCCGCGTAGATCATCGAGATGGGGTCGGGGTCGTCAACGCCGTAGACGATGTTGTAGGCTACGCTGCCCGGCAGGAGCTGCGGCTCCTGGGGGACGAGAATGATCTGGCCCCTCAAGCTCGAGAGCTTCACCTTGCGAAGGTCGACCCCGTCGTAGAGCACCCTGCCGCTCGTCGGGTCGAAGAGCCTCACGAGCAGCCTGACCAGGGTCGTCTTACCCGACCCGTTGGGGCCGACGATCCCGACGACGTCGCCTGGCTTGATCGTGAGGTTGACGCCCTTCAGCACGGGCCTGCCGGGCGTGTACTCGAACCAAACGTCCTCGATCTCAATTCCGCCCCTAACCTCCAGCTCCACGGCGTCAGGGGCTTCGGAGACCTTCGGCTTTGCCTCGAGGATCTCGGCCAGCTTCTCGTAGGCTGCTTCAGCCTCGGCCAGCTGGGGGATAAGGCCGGCGATTGCTTGGACCGGGCCGTAAACCTGCCACACGTAGGCTAGGAAGGCGGTCAGGGTGCCGAAGGTCAGCTCGCCCCGCGTGATTAAGAGCCCGCCCACGAACGTTACTCCGACGGACGCCAGCTGGAGGAGGAAGCCGAGCCAGGGGAAGATCCTACTCGTGAGCCTGGCCACTTCAACCTCAGCCTCATAGACGTCGCCAGCCATGCTCCCGAAGCGGCGGGCCTCCTCCCTCTCCCTCCCCGTCAGCTTGACTAGGAGGACCGCGTTGAAAAGCGAGGATACGTAGGCGGACATCCTGCTCACCCTGCTCCACCTCTTCGTGAAGAGCGTCCGCATCCTGGGTTGGTACCGGATGAGACCGTAGATGTAGAGAGGGAGGGGTAGCAGCATGATGAGCGCGAGCTTCCAGCTGAGCGCGAAAACCACAACGAGCATGGCAGCCAGCTGGATCGAGTTGAGCAGAATTGTGGAGAAGCTGTCGAGCACGAACCTCTGCACCCTATCCACGTACCCGTACAGGCGCGTCACAAGGTCCCCCACCTGGGTGGACTGGTACAGCTCCATGCCGAGCTCCATGGACTTGGAGAACACCATCGAGCGCAGGTCGAGCGCGAACCGGCCGCTTAAGACCTGCTGGTAGTAGCCCCTAAACGCGCCCAGCGCCGTGGCCACCGCCAGGATCAGAACGAGGACCCCCGAGTAGGCCACAATAACCCCGAAGTCCCCCCTCATGACGCCCTGGTCTATGATGGCCCTCGTAACCAGCGGACTAACGATGCCCAAGCTCATGGAGATCAGGGAGAGTAGGAGGACTGCGACAAGCAGCCACCGATGCCGGAACAGTAGGTAGTAGAGGTTAATGAACCTGTAGCGCTTCAGAAGCTTGGAGCTGAGCACGACGTTATAGCGTAAACCGGTTATTTAAACTTCATCTCTAAAGAAAGTTAGTTATGATTGAGGGCTTTAGGCGCGTATAAAAGAGCAGGATAAAGAGAAGGTAGGCGCCGCTCATAGTTCGGCAGTGTTTACGCCCGAGCGAGTACGAACTCGGTTGGTGCACTCGGGCGATTGGGAGTGGCCGGCTCACGCCTCGGGCGTAAGCCCTCAGCGCTTACACCGCCACCCCATCAACCCCGTCTTCTACGGGAGCCCTCGTCTCAGCCACGGGACCCGTCGCCGGGCCCCAACGGCCGAGAGCGGCCGCCTCGTCTCGGGGAGGGCTTCCCGCTTAGATGCCTTCAGCGGTTATCCCCATGCGGCGTGGCTGCCCGGCACGCCCTGCCGGACGGCCGGTAGACTAGAGGCCACGGCCCGCCGTTCCTCTCGTACTGAGCGGACCTTCCCCTCAGGCGGCCAGCACCCCCGACAGGTAGAGTCCGACCTGTCTCGCGACGGTCTAAACCCATCTCACGTTCCCCTTTAATGGGCGAGCAGCCCCACTCTTGGCGGCTGCTGCACCGCCAAGCTGGGAAGAGACGACGTCTGGGTACCAAACCGCGGGGTCGATGGGAACTCTCGCCCGCGACGAGCCGGTTATTCCCGGGGTAACTTTTCTGTCATGCCCGGCCCCCACCGAAGGGGGCACGAGCGTTCGCTAGGCCCGGGTTTCCCCCCTGCGCCCCTTGCGTTCAAGGGCGCAGTCAGCCCAGCATTTGGCCTTGCCCTCTACGGCGGGGTTCTGACCCGCCTGAGCCGAGCTTTGGGCACCCCTGATACATTTTCAGGGGTGTGCCGCCCCAGCCAAACTGCCCACCTGCCGCTGTCCCCGGGGTTCCCCGGGTTAGGGGCGTAGCCGCAAGTGGGCGGTGTTTCATTGGCGCATCCGCACCCCCCAGAGGGAGTGCTTCATCGCTCCCGCCTACGCTACGCACCCGCAGCCACGCCTCAACGGCAGGCTGCAGTGAAGCTCCACGGGGTCTTCTCGCCCCATCGGGGGTACCTGGACTGTGCACCAGGTTGCGGGTTCACCGGGTCCCGGGCCGGGACAGCGGGGACCTCGTTGATCCATTCATGCACGCCGGAACTTACCCGGCAAGGCATTTGGCTACCTTAAGAGAGTCAGAGTTACTCCCGGCCTTCAGCGGCGCTTCGCCCGGTTGAACCCGGGTTTCACGTACCGCCAGTGGCCAGGATTCAGCCCCCGTACACACCCTTTCGGGCTAGCGGGGACCTATGTTTTTATTAAACAGTCGGGTCCCCCTTGTCACTGCGACCTGCGGTCCCAGGGGAACCCCAGAACCGCAGGCACCCCTTCTCCCGAAGTTACGGGGCCAATTTGCCGAGTTCCCTGGCCCGGGTTACCCCGACACGCCTTGGGCTTCTCACCCAGGGGCACCTGTGTCGGTTCTCGGTACGGTCGCGGGGGCTCCTTCCCGGCTCCCTTTTCACTGACCCCAGGAATCGGGGGAACCCGCCTAACGGCAGGCCCATCCCGCCTTCACCCGGTTCTCGCCATGACGGCACTCCCCGGGCTTCAGCGGTTGGACGGAGCGGCAGCCCCGCTCCCCCTATCCCGAGGCGTCAGGAGCCGGGCTTGCGTTGCCGCGAAGCGTACCCCCGCGGCACGGGAATGTTAACCCGTTTCCCTTTCGGCGGGTGCGAGTTACGCCCCGCCTTAGGACCGGCTAACCCCCAGCTGACGACCGTTGCTGGGGAACCCTGGCCCCTCCGGCGGAGGGGATTCTCACCCCTCTTTGCTGTTACTACCGCCGGGATTTTCATTCGGAGCGGGTCCACCGGACCTCACGGCCCGGCTTCTGACCCACACCGACGCCCCCCTACCGGATCACGGGCCAATGGCCCGTGCCCCGGGGTCTCGGCGGCCGGCTTAGTCCCGGCCATCTTCGGGGCCCCCCGCCTCGGCGGGTAAGCTGTTACGCACTTCTTAGCCGATGGCTGCTTCTAAGCCTACGGCCCCGCTGTCTAAGGCGGGGGACACCCTTCGGGCTTGACACTTTAGCCGGCACTTTGGGGCCTTAACCCCGGTCTGGGTTGTTCCCCTCTCGGCCCCCAGGCTTATCCCGGGGAACCCGTCTCCGCCCATCTACGGCGCCAGCGGGTTCGGAGTTTGAAAGGGAGGTAGGGCCTTTCGGCCCCTGGCCCCCCTATCAGTGCTCTACCCCGCTGGCCACCTCCGGGCGGGCCGGGCTGAAACCCGCTTCGGGGGGAACCAGCTATCACCGAGCTTGATTGGTCTTTTGCCCCTAGGCCGGGGTCATGGGAACGAATTGCACGTCAGAACCCCTTCGGGCCTCCACCGGGCTTTCGCCCGGCTTCGCCCTGCCCCGGCCTAGATCGCTCGGTTTCTGGTCTCACGGGCGTGACTCCGGGCCCTCTTCGGACCCCGCCCCTCACCGGGCTTAAAACCCGGCTGCGGGCTTGTCGGTTTCCCTGCGCTTTCGGGGCTCAAACCCCTTAAGCTCGCCACGCCCGTGAACTCCCCGGCTCGTGATTCTAGACGCAAGGCGCGACCCCGGTACCCTCCCCTCGTACTCCCCGGTCGCCCGGGTTTCCTTCGGGGAGGCTCACTCCTTTCGGGCCGCGCCACTCGTCGCCGCCCGGTTTCAGGCTCTTTTCACCCCCCTTCCGGGGTTCTTTTCAGCTTTCCCTCACGGTACTAGTGCGCTATCGGTCTCGGGACGTATTTAGCCTTGGAGGTCGGTGCCCCCCAGCTTCCCACGGCAAAACCAAGCCGTGGTACTCAGGAGCGCCCGCATCCCCCCGCTGGGTTACGCCTACGGGGCTGTCACCCTCTACGGCGGGGCCTTCCAGCCCACTTCGGCTTCCCCAGCAGGGGGTCCTGTACGGGCGTCCTGCAACCCCACATCCCCACGGGCTTTCGCCCGCGGGTTCGGTTTGGGCTCTCCCCCTTTCGGTCGCCCCTACTCAGGGGATCCCATATTGGTTTCTTCTCCTCCCCCTACTAAGATGTTTCCGTTCGGGGGGTTCCCACTCGGTACTCCCGCCTCGCAGCGGTTTCCCGAGCGTTGCGGGCTATTCACCCGCAACGGGAAGTCCCATTCGGGAATCCCCGGATCAACGGCTGCGTGCGCCTACCCGGGGCTTATCGCAGCTTGCCACGCCCTTCCTCGGCGCCCGAGCCGAGCCATCCACCGGGCGGCTTGGCTGCACCAACCTCGCCCGTACTCGCTCGGTTAGCGTCACCGCCGAACTATGGGCGGCGCTCACAGCGACCAAGCTGGGCGAGCTTGGCCGCTCAGCCCTTCACCCGAGAGACTCCAGTCTCCCGGGTTGCATGTGAGAGAGCGAGGTTCGGCGCGGCACCCAAGGTTGAGGTTGGAAGGAGGTGATCCGGCCGCAGGTTCCCCTACGGCCACCTTGTTACGACTTCTCCCCCCTCGCCGGGGCCAGGTTCGACCCAACCCCTTTCGGAGCTGAGCCTCACCCGGCCCCAGCTCGGGTGGAGCGACGGGCGGTGTGTGCAAGGAGCAGGGACGTATTCACCGCGCGTTGGTGACGCGCGGTTACTAGGGATTCCACGTTCACGAGGGCGAGTTGCAGCCCTCGATTCCTACTGAGGCGGGGTTTTAGGGATTACCTCCCCCTTTCGGGGTCGGAACCCGCTGTCCCCGCCATTGCAGCTCGCGTGTGGCCCCGGGGTTTCGGGGCATACTGACCTGCCGTAGCCCCCTCCTTCCTCCGGCTTATCGCCGGCTGTCCCCCCAGAGTGCCCCAATCCCCACGGTGGGCCGCGGGGTTGGGTAGCAACTGGGGGTGGGGGTCTCGCTCGTTACCGGACTTAACCGGACACCTCGCGGCACGAGCCGGCGACGGCCATGCACCTCCTCTCAGCTTGTCCGGCAAGGTCGTTAGCCTGGCCTTCATCCTGCTGTCGCCCCGGGTAAGGTTTCCGGCGTTGACTCCAATTAAACCGCAAGCTTCACCCCTTGTGGTGCTCCCCCGCCAATTCCTTTAAGTTTCAGCCTTGCGGCCGTACTCCCCAGGCGGCGGGCTTAACGGCTTCCCTGCGGCACTGG
>Ga0209394_1001487_pt1 | contig 13537 bp, 15 predicted proteins | sample JNZ201metaG_FD_184122 | JGI IMG/M metagenome (GOLD analysis project Ga0209394, IMG submission 184122) | Hot spring microbial communities from Jinze hot spring, China to study Microbial Dark Matter (Phase II) - JNZ 20120812A (SPAdes) (version 3) ... | reverse complement strand
AGGGCTGAAGCCATTAAACCAGAAGCCAAATATAGGCGGTTGCTGAGGCGTGTTCCAGCCGATAGGGGCTTCAGGTTCTTTTATGGGTTTGCATCGCCAACGGGCATAGTGTCCAACAGCCTAGAGGAATTCTACGAGGCCCTGAAAAGGGTTAGCATTGAATCCATAATATTTCATATTGAAAGAGGAGACTTTGAGAGGTGGATTTCGAGTGTTATAGGTGACGATGAGCTTGCATCTAGACTAGCAAGCCTACCAAAGAGGTGGAGAAAAGAGGAGGAGCTTCGAGGAGCACTCCTAAATCTACTTGAGGGAAGGATAAAAGAATTGAGGAGGTTAAGTGGCTCCGGAAACCAGTAATTTAATTTTTCAGAATTCATCCAATTGTAGCCTCTTTTTCCCTAAGCCTCCTGATCTCAAGGTTTATCTCATCCATTAGTGTTGACTCATCAAACCATCTTTTACATCCAACACAATAGTGCGCATTATTTGTATGTAGGGATGGGTCATTGAGAAAGCTGTGGCCAGCCGGGCATCTAAGCAGAAAAAGCTTAAGCCTATCATTAATCTCTTTAAGCTCGCTGGATGAAATTCCCAGCGCCTCCGTTACCTCAAATATTGGATATTTTTCCAGATAAAGGGTTTTGAGTATCTCTTCCCTTGATAATCCCCGAGATTGCATCTCCCTTAAGCGGTCTAATAATGGTCTTCTATTCAATTTTATCACCGTGTGTGGCTTGCTAAAACGATTCTTGTATCTGTTCCTTGAACCCCCTCAATCTCCCTAATCTTGAAGATTAATTTACTTAAATCATCTATGTTGCGCGCTGAAACCCTTGCTATAATATCGATGTCCCCTGTGACCTCATGAGCTTCCTCAACGCCCTCGATTTTTATTATTTGTGATGCTACACGTGAGACTGCGTCAACCTCAACCCTAATAAAAACGAAAGCTGTTAGCAAGATGAAACCCCACAATAAATATTTTGTTGGAGATAAGCATTAAGTTTTCTATACTTGAGTGGAGAAAATATTAAATTCTCCAGAGTTTTTCTTTTTTCAGATTAGGAGAATTCGGGAATGGAGATAGTTTTCTTCGTTTATGAGTTCCCTCCATATGTTGTCGGCGGACTTGGGACATATGCCGAATACATAACAAGAGAGCTTGTTAGAATGGGACATGATGTAACCCTCTTCGCCATGCACACGAAGGATGCTCCCACAAGAGATATTTATAGGGGTGTTGAGGTACATCGTCCAATGGTTGAAAACATGAATATAAGCCTACTATTACCGATGTTTATACCGGAGGAGATACAGCGCTGGTCCGAGAGCGGTAAAAAATTCTTCGGCGACATATTCCTTTATAATATCCTCTCAGCAAGCAAATTGATAAATGATTTAGTGAGAACCGAGAAGAGAAGAGTTGATTTAATTGTCGCACACGACTGGCTAGGTTCAATAGGCGGAATACTTGCCAGTAGGGGTCTAAATAAGCCATATGTATTTCATGTTCATAGTACAGAGCAGGGGAGAACTGGAGACGGCTCAGATACGATAAAGCGGTTAGAGCGTCTCTCAGCCGAGCATGCAGAGAGAATTGTAACAGTCAGTTACGCCATGCGCGACCATCTTGTGAGCTTAGGCTATGATGAGAAGAAGATTAGGGTTGCTTATAATGGGATAGATGCTGAAAAATATTCTCCGGAAAATGTTACACAAGAGGATATATTGGCTGTTAGAAGGAGCCTAGGTATAGCTGAGGACGAATACATGATACTATTTATAGGAAGATTAACCTGGGTTAAAGGCGCAGACACGCTTATACTCGCAATGCCTGAGATTTTAAGTAGGGTCCCAAAGGCTAAACTCGTGATAGTCGGCGTTGGGGAGCAGGAAGAGCTACTAAGGGATGAGGTAATTCGGCTTAATCTGAAAGATAAGGTCATCCTAAAATACGAGTTTCTGCCAGAAGACTTGAGAATAAAATATTATGCGGCTGCAGATGTCTGCGTATTTCCATCCAAATACGAACCCTTCGGAATAGTTTGCACCGAAGCCATGAGCATGGGTAAACCAGTCGTGGTTGGCGCTAGAGGCGTAAGTGGAATGAGAGAACAAGTGATTCCCTCCGGCCCAAACCAATGTGGGTTCCACATAAATCCCTATGACCCAAGCGATATAGCCAAGTTTGTAACAATCCTTTTAGAGGATGAGGAGCTTAGGAGGAGGTGCGGCGCAAACGCCAGGAAGAGGGTTCTAGAAACATTTACTTGGAGAACTGTTGCTGAGAATACCATAAGAATATATGATGAGATTGTCCCATCCTAATCTAATTTTTATACCAAATTTGTGGATTTTAAGCGGAAAGACATTTTCTATTAACAGAAAAATTGATAATTATGAATTGCTCAAAATTTTTAAGGAAGGCCCTCTGGTGCCGTGTTGAACGCGTCATGAATATATGTATGCTTACATGGGAGTACCCGCCAAGAATAGTTGGTGGAATAGCCCGGCACTGCTTTGGCTTAGCTAAAGCCCTTGCTAAGATGGGCCATTCAGTATATGTTGTCACTCTGGATTTTCCTGGAGCATCATATTATGAAGATAGCGAGGGTGTAAAGATTTATAGAGCCAAAATAGAGCTTGGGCATCCGAACTTCATTGTATGGACTCTTCTTTTTAATCATTTCATGGAGAAAAGAATCGCGATGCTAAGCAAGGATGCGAAATTCGATATAATTCACGCCCATGACTGGCTTGTTGCACCAGCAAGTATAGCATCAAAACACTACTTGAAGGTGCCGCTGATTTCAACAATGCATAGTACTGAGGTTGGTAGATCTCATGGGCTTCATAACCCAGATTCCTATCTTATTGATGGTATTGAGTGGTGGTTAACATATGAGTCTAAAAGAATTATTGTTACAAGTAATGCTATGAAAAATGAGGTTGAGGAACACTTCCGCCTACCAAGTTGGAAGATAGATGTTATTCCAAACGCTATTGACGCATCAAAATATAATATTACTGTTGATCGTAGCATAGTTAAAAGACGTTTTGGTATAGATTCAAGTGAGAGAATAGTCTTATTTATTGGGAGACTAGTTCCACAAAAGGGTGTGGAATACTTAATTATGGCGGCACCCAAAATATTCGGGCAGCATCCAGAGGCCAGAATAGTTATAGTTGGGGATGGCTGGTCTAAAGATCATCTATGGAACCTAGCATCTTCAATTGGATGTCAACATAAAATAATATTCCTAGGATTCATATCAGACCAGGACCTAATTGAGTTAACCTTAAGCTCAGACGTATTAGTTGTTCCATCAGTTTATGAACCATTTGGAATAGTTGCCTTAGAGGGAATGGCTGCTGGGGTTCCGGTTGTAGCTAGCAATACCGGTGGTTTAGCTGAGATTATTGAGCATGATAGAACTGGCTTCTTGGCATATAAGGAGAATCCTGACTCGATAGCTTGGGGCGTAAATAAGGTGCTTTCTGACTCCGGTTATGCATCGTGGCTTGTGCAAAATGCTAAAAGGAAGATAAATGAAGTATATAGTTGGGATGCTGTGGCGAGAAAAACTATTGAAACATATGAAAAGGCTCTTAGGGAGTGAAGGTTAATGTCCAGCAAACTCGCATCCATCCCGGATGAAGTATATCTGCTTTGTATTCTGCATAATGTTGGTGCCACTGAACCTGAAAGAGCATTAACTCTTGAGGAAATAGCGCGCTGGACAGCTATGAATCCCTCTAAAGCCGAGCAGAATCTTAATAAACTCATAGAGAATAAGTATGTTGAGATTAAGGAAAACTTTGGTGTAAAAAAATATTTTATAACGATTGATGGGATAAGAAAAGTTTTGAGCATGTACAGCTAACGATGAGCTACCTACTCTCCCCTCTTTCTCAATTTTGTTATTTTTATAGTATAGGCGTGTTCACATGGTTTCTTCGATGGCATTTTAATCTTTAGTCCATCCTCACCATGAACCCATTGTAATTGCTCCTCTACACCCAGCATCTCCACGCTTCCAACTTCGCCAGGATACAGCCTTAACACCGTACTAAGCGACCTAATATTCGCTTCATTACCCGGCCAGTCTAGAAATATAGCGTAAAGTGTCTCGCCCTGAGTCATAAAGCGAATATCTTTACCAGTAAATGGGCCAGTGGACTTCTCCTTAAATTCGCCTCCAACAACCTTTGTAGGTCCCTCACCATAAACTATCCATGGTCTTGAGCCGTAAATTGCCTCACCATTAATCTTAAGCCATTCTCCAATATCTAGGAGAATCTTCCGTTGCTTCTCTGGTATCGTTCCATCAGACTTTGGCGCTATATTCAGCAACAAGCAGCCGTTCTTGCTGACTATATCAACTAAATCATCTATTATTGAACTAACTGGCTTATACTCATGGTCTTTAATGTAACCCCAAGATTTTCTGCATACTGATGTGTCAGTCTGCCAAAAATTCTGCCCTATAATATCGAGTTTCCCACGCTCAATATCAAGTACGGCTGTTCCCTCCGGGAAGGCATTATGCTTATAATTTATGATTACACCAGTACCCCATTCACATGCTCGATTATAATAGTAAGATGCGAAGAATCTGAGATACGGTTCGAAAACAGGTTGCTCAATCCACCAATCAAAATAGAATATTTGGGGCCTATACTTATCAACTAGCTCACAGGCTCTCCTAAGCCAGTCTACCAGAAACTCCTCATCCGGCTGAGTACTAGAAGGTTTCGCGGGGCCATAAAAATCATAGTATCTTGAGTCCCTAACGTCCGAGTTGAACTGCATTCCACCCTCAAAAAACCACCAATGCTCAGCTCTATGATAGGAGACGCCGAAAGCTAATCCCTCCTCACGGACAGCCTCCGCCAGCTCACCTACTATATCACGTTTAGGACCCATTTTCACAGAGTTCCATCTAGTGTAGCTGCAGTCATAAAGTGCGAACCCATCATGGTGTTCAGCAACTAGGACGATATATCTTGCACCAGCCTTACGGAATAGTCTAGCCCAATCTTTAGGATCCCAGTTCTCGGCCGTAAACATGGGTATGAAATCTTTATATCCGAACTTATCATGGGGACCATATGTCTCTAGATGATGATGGTAGGCTGGGTGGCCTTTAATATACATGTTTCTCGGATACCACTCATTCTGAAATGCCGGAACCGAATAAACGCCCCAATGGATAAAGATCCCGAACTTCGCATCCATATACCATCTGGGAACTTTATACTTTCTTAAGGAGTCCCAGCTTGGTTCAAAGGGACCGGCGGGCAAATTTGGCAACTTTAAACTCGCACTAAACATAGGAGTCCCTCCTCCTGAGCTTCAAATTAAATTTTTACATTTAAATTTACATTTGAATTAGAGTCTCTTCCCTCTTGAAGGCTTCTTTCAGATCCTTAGCAGATTCTTCCGGCGGTATTACATTAATATACATTCCAGTGCTCTTCTCGAATCCAGCCCAGATAGCTAGTTTAGGATAAACTTCGATGTGCCAGTGGTAACTCTTACTTGGCACTATATGAAAGCCGAAATTATATGGTGGATCATTTAATAAATTCTTTAGTCCCCCAAGGCTGATTCTAAGCGCCTCAGCCAACCCTTTAATCTCGCTCCCTGTAAGCTCCAGAATTGATGATTGATGTCTCTTTGGGAATATCCAAAACTCAAATGGGTTTGCTGGAGCCCAAGGTGCAAAAATCGTAAACCATTCATTATCCCATATGAAGCGTTCACTCTTAACTTCCATACTTATTATGTCACAGAAAATGCAACGTCCATTCTCCTCATAATATTTTTTGCTTGCATTAACTTCCTCTTCCAATATTTTTGGAAGTATTGGTGTTGCTATAATCTGAAGATGAGCATGGGAAAGTGATGCGCCCGCCTCAGCACCATGATTTCTGAAAATTGAAACGTATTTCACATAATCCTTCGCTATAAAGAATGAAAACCTATCCTTAAGCGCATTTATCACATGAATTACCTGGGTTATTCTAGCCACACCCGGATGTTCATCATGGTTTGGCGATTCAATTAAAACTTCATGATGGCCTAATGCTTCCCTAGAAATATGGTAATTAACAAGAGGATTTAATGTTGAATTTGAATTTGGCGGTGAAAATGCTGAATAAAGATTGGGTATGCATCTAATAATCCAGTCCCTACGACGAACTCCATTCTCATCCTTACCTCTCTTTAATTCACCATCATCTATGAAGTATATTAGAGATGCTGGTGGAGTTAAATGCTCGTTTCCCGGGCAAAATGGACATGTTGCCAGATCTCTTTCTTTCTTGTGACAATATATGAAGTCTGAAGGTCTTCTTCTCCTTTGCGAGGCTATTACAACCCATCTATCCAGTATGTAATCCTTTCTCAATTCATTTTTAAACATCCTAAATCCCGTATCTCAGTATATCCACGTGTATTTTAAGGGTTTTGTTAACGCGCATCTTAATTTGGTTAAACTTTCCAGTAGTAGACTCTCTTAAACATAATAGAGCGCTGATGTAAAAACGAACGTAGGTTTTAAATAACTCAATCTTAAATTGTTTCATGGGAAGCGACTTTCCATCCCCCATTAGGAGGCTAGGAAATGAGCGGTTTAAGTAGAATCAGGATGGAGATACTGAGATTACTTTGGCAGACAAATAGACCTATGAATCTAAAAGAGATATCAGAAAGGATGAATCTAAAAACACATTGTGTTAACATGCATCTCCTAAATTTAGTGAGAGGTGGCTATGTAAAGAGATCTGACAAACTTTATGTATTGACGGATCTCGGTAAAGAAGCATTAGGCTTTCCAAGCATTAATGAAAAGATGGCTAAGAAGATCTTGAGTGAAGTACCATTGGATAAGGCATTTCATTTTTATAGGGATCTAGATAAGCCATTAATGGTTTACTCAAACAGCTTAACTGACTTCTGCGAAAAAATTAAAAATATTGACCTAAATTCCATTGAATTTCATGTTTACCGCGGAGATTTTGAGGTATGGATTCATTTTCTAGGGGATATAGAACTCGCCCATAGATTAAGATTAATCAGAGAGTTAGGTCTCTCAGGTGAGAGTCTCAGAGAAGAAGTATTTAGGGCTGTGAAGCTGAGATGTGATGAACTAAAGAAGATACTGCCATGATTTAGATGTGACATCTCAGTGAGGAAAGGAATTCCTGCATTATCCTTCTATCAGTTTCCTCATCAAGCTTTCTTCTTAGAAAGAAAGGTCTGCCAACATAAGATAGGTACGTTACTGAATAAATGCGGTTCGATTTTGAACAATACCAAGTTAAGTTTTCGCATAATGTGGTCCTCCTCGTGAATAAACCTGAGTTTTTAATTCCACGCTTATATACTACATTATGCCGTAGAATTCTTTTTGTTTCCGTTGTTTGAAATGCAACATTTTTACAGCGTTTCTTCAAATCTTTCCAGTAATTATTTTGAAACCATGATTCAATATCTTTATATGAATCCTCGAAAATAACATTTGCCATAGAGAAGTACTCGATTACTAGTTTTCTACCTATTTCAGCGAATGCAGAAAATTTTTGTTCATTAAACGTTAAGTACGTTCTTCCGACAGCGATTCTCCTATCAGAAAGCAGGAATGAAGACGGTATGTTAAAGCGAAGATTTAATGCAATCCATGGAACAAACTCTTCCTCTATGTGACATTTAAGCGAGTTAATTATATGTTCAATTATACTCCTACTCTCTTCGCTAGCTAAAAGTGATGTAAAGTGAATTATTATTGCACGTCTGCTCTTATCACATGTCCATATATAAACTGGCTCATCTATGTTCTCTCCAGGTTTAAGCACCATAAAGTAAGCGTTGTGGGAAGATATGAGAGAGCTCCCTGTCTCCTTAACCTTTAAATCGACCTCTTTTTTGCTTGCTTTCTTAAGAGCTTTTTTAACGGTTTTAAGGAAGGAATCGGCTATCTCAGCTAGGGGCTTAACCTTCTTTGGATCAATAGGATCCCAGCGAATCTCCATTAAGAAATTTTCCATCTCGAATTTAAGATAACCTGAACTTAAGCTTCCTCCCTCGGTTGTTAGACGCATCTCCTCTGGAATTTCGAGAAGGAAACCGTTCCAACCTAATTCTTTAAACTTCAACTGGTTTTCTCACCACTAACCAAAATATCAGATGCTCTAGATCTTAATAAAAGTTTAACTTTTCCAAAGAAAATTATATTTTCGCTAATATTTTCGTGATGCGTATGACAAAAACTGAGGGAAATACCCTGGATTTTGGCTTCCCTATAAAGATTATACAAGAGGGTTCCGCCAATATTATTATTCCTAAATTTGAGGTGCTTAGAAGGGGTGCATGGAACTACGTGTTTTCTAGAGCCCCAGTTTTCTATAATCCTAGAATGAAAATATGTAGGGACATAGCCGTTTTAGCTCTTCAGTCTTATCAGAGAATCGTTAATAGGGAATTAAAGGTTTCTGAGCCATTAGCTGGTTGTGGGGTTAGAGGAATACGTTTCGCTAAGGAAGTTAATGGAGTTAGCGCCGTTTACATTAACGATATAAATGAAAAAGCTTATGCTGTTGCTCAGTATAATATTAATCTTAATAAACTTTTTGACCGTGTGTTTGCATCAAATGAAGATGCAAATCTATTCTTAGCAAGATATGCAGCGCCAAAGAAGAGATTCGATTTCATAGATATTGACCCATTTGGTTCGCCAGTTCCATATCTGGACTCAGCCATAAGAGCTTTAAGGGATGGAGGGTTATTGGCATTAACTGCTACCGATATGGCTCCTCTATGTGGCGTTTATCCAAGAGTCGCTCTTAGAAAGTACGGGGGTTTATCTCTCAGAACCGAATACTGTCATGAAATCGCTGTGAGACTTTTAGCTGGCTGCTTAACCATGACTGCAGCTAAATATAATATTGGTGTTAAAATAGTATTCAGCCACAGCACAGACTATTACATCCGCCTATATGCGCAGATAAGTTATGGTGCTAAGAGTGCAGATAAAAGCTTGGAAGAAATGGGATACATTCTACATTGCTTTAAATGTCTTCACAGAGAAGTCTTTAGAGAAGCAGTATTGGCGCGTGACATGAAATGCAAGGAGTGTGGATCACCACTAAAGGCTGCTGGGCCATTATGGATTGGAGAAATAGTTGATAAAGATTTCTACATGCTTATGGAAGATAGCCTAAAAAGTTTGAACTATGTGGGTAGTGAGGTTCAAAGAATAATATCTCTGATAAAAGATGAAGTAGGTGCTCCGGCAACATACTATGTTATTGATAAAATATGTGATAAAATCGGCGCACCTACACCTTCATTAAAAAATGTGATTAATATTATAAGAGAAATGAGCTTTACAGCCGTTAGGACACACTTTCACAATAGAGGAATAAAGACTAATGCGCCAGCATCATTAGTCACCACTATAGTTAAAGAGGCTGCTGGGCTGAAATGACCTCAACAACCTCCAAGCTTATATCAGCTGACTTAACTGAATGCGTCAATTCACCAACAGAAATTATATCTGGCTTAAGCTCCCCGTAACGAACAATGTTCTCCTCATTTATTCCACCAGAAATTTCTATAAGGATTTTATTGCGGAAGCCCATCTTCTCCAGCGCTTCTATCACCTTGGAGACTTCCTCAACAGTCATATTATCAAGCATTATTATTTCAGCCCCTAATTTAGCTGCTTCTATAGCCTCCTCAGCATTTCTCACCTCTACCTCTATTTTCTTAGAAAAGCTTGCTGAAGCACGGGCTCTTTTAAGCGCCTCCTCAATACTGCCAGCAATAACTATGTGATTATCCTTAATCAATATTTGATCATCAAGTCCAAGTCTATGAGGGTCGCCTCCACCAACAATAACTGCCCTTTTATCAAAGTATCGCAGTCCAGGAGCTGTTTTCCTAGTTGCCGCCACACGCACATTTAGTCCAGCATCCTTAAGCTTCTTTACCAATCTCCTCGTGGCTGTGGCCACGCCGCACATACGTGAGAATATGTTTAGTGCTGTTCTTTCAACAGCCAAGATAGCCCTTCCATCCCCTTCAACCTCAGCGATGACAGTGTTTGACGGAACCTCATCGCCTTCATTGACAAAGTATGTTATTTTAGCGCCGATCATATCAAAGATGATTTTCAGCTCATATAATCCAGCTATAACAATATGCTCCTTCGCAACTATTTTAGCCCGCACTTTGACTTCCATTGGAACAATAAGCTCTGTTGTTATATCACCTAAACCCACGTCTTCCTCAAGGAAGTTTCTAATCTTCTCCCTTAATAGCATTTCTGGAAGGCTCAATTTTAACCCACCTAATCTAGATGGAATAATGAATAATGTTGAATATGCCCCTCTTAAAGTTTAAGGAATAGCTTATTCCACACATATTTTATACCAATCTAAGAGATTGACATCAATTATAAAATAATTAACTTAAATATAGTGCTATGAGTAAATAAAAGGAAAAGGTTTATAACTTATTTCTCTTATCTTGATGAGAGACTAATAAGGGTTTAAACCCGAAGATTAAAAGGAGACCGAAGGCAAGTGGGTCACAGAAAGATTAATGCCCCAAAAAGGGGTTCATTAGCCTATTTACCTAGGGGTAGAGCTTCACGTTCAATCGGACGAATAAGATATTGGCCAGAAGTTAAAGAGGGTCCGGTATTACTTGGGTTCGCTGGTTATAAAGCTGGGATGACTTATGCTATTGTTGTCAATAATGAGCCTGGCTCACCAAATTTCGGTAAAGAAGTTGTTCAACCAGTTACAGTAATAGATGCGCCACCAATCTATATAGCTGCTTTTAGAGCATATATAAGAGATGAGAGTGGACTTAAAACGCTGACAGAAATCTGGGCTAATCCATTGCCTAAAGACTTTGAAAGGCTAATAACTATTCCTAAAAAGGTTAGTGACGAAATGATTGAGGAAAAACTAAAGAGGATCGAAGATTCCCTAAACAATATTGTTGAATTCAGAGTTTTAGCCGCAACTCAACCTAGATTAACCAGCGTTCCAAAAAAGAAGCCAGATTTGATGGAAATCAAGGTCGGTGGAGGCACGCTCAAGGAACAGTTTGAGTACATTAAGAGAATTTTAGGTAAAATTGTTTCGGTGAATGAGGTCTTTAAAGAGGGGCAGTTCGTTGATGTAGTAGCTATATCTAAAGGTAAAGGTTTTCAGGGACCGGTGAAGAGATGGGGAGTGAGGATTCTACAGCACAAGAGCCGTAAAACTAAACGCGGTGTTGGAACTTTAGGCGCCTGGGGGCTTAAGAGAGTTATCTATACTGTTCCAAGAGCTGGGCAAATGGGTTATCATCAAAGAATAGAATATAATAAACGCATAATTAAAATTGGTAATGACGGTAAGGAGATAACTCCAGAAGGTGGCTTCTTACATTATGGTTTAGTTAAGGGCTCATATGTAATGTTAAGTGGAAGTGTTCCTGGACCATCTAAGAGATTAATAAGATTAAGGTATCCAGCCCGCCCGCCAAAAAGAATAATTGAAACGCCACCACAAATAACTTTTATATCACTCGAGTCTCAGCAAGGTGTTTAGGAGGCGTAAGCTTTGGCAAAACTTTACGCTAAAGTTTTCAATCTTGAGGGAAAGCAGGTTAGCAGAATACGTCTGCCAGAAGTCTTTAGATCACCCTTTAGACCTGACGTCATAAAGCGTGCAGTTATAGCTATCCAGTCCCATTCTCTACAGCCCAAAGGTAGAGATCTATATGCTGGAAAGAGAACAACAGCGGAATCATGGGGTGTTGGACGGGGGCTCTCAAGAGTCCCACGTTTAAGGGATAGTAGCAGGGCTGCTTTTGCTCCAGGAACTGTTGGTGGACGTTTAGCTCATCCACCAGTTGTTGAAAAAAAGATTTATAAAAAGATCCCGAAGAAAGAAAAACGCTTAGCATTATTTTCGGCAATAGCTGCAACATCTCAGAAGGAAATAGTTAAGGCAAGGGGACATATAATTGATAATATTCCAGATATACCATTAGTTGTAACCGATGATTTTGAGAGTATAAAGAAAGCTAAGGATCTGAAGAAGGTTTTAATAAATCTTGGCGTTTGGTCTGATATAGAAAGGGTTAAAGAAAGCATTAAAGTGCGAAGCGGTAAAGGGAAGATGCGTGGCAGGAGGATTAAAATGGCTGTTGGACCACTAATAGTTATTTCTAAAGATGATGGTATAGTTGAAGCTGCTAGAAACCTTCCAGGAGTAGATGTAGTCAATATTAAAGATCTAAATCCTGAATTACTGGCTCCTGGGACCCACCCCGGGAGATTGACTATTTGGACTAGTTCAAGTATTAAAGAGCTTAGTAAGATGAGTTTAATTAAAGAGGAGGTTGATTGAGATGAACCCTCATGAAGTTATCCTCTATCCTCTTATAACTGAGGTTACGAGCCGCATGATTGAGAGAGAGAATAAGATAGTTTTTATTGTTAGCCTTAAGGCAACTAAAAAGGATATTAAGAGAGCTGTTGAGGATCTTTATCAAGTTAAGGTTGAGGATGTTAATGTATTGATAACTAGAAAAGGGACGAAAAAAGCCTTCGTGAAATTGTCTCCTGAATATAGTGCAACGGATTTGGCAGTTAAATTGGGCATACTATAGGTGTTTAGGAGGCGCTACATGTGGGAAAAAGAATATTGGTTCAGAGAAGAGGGAGAGGCGCACCAACATTTAAAGCTTCAACACATAAACGTATTGCCCCAGTAAAATATCCTAATTTAGCAAAAAATATTATGGACAATGTTTTGAAGGGACAAATAATAGAGCTTATTCATGATCCAAGTAGGGGTGCTCCTTTAGCATGCGTAGAGCTTGAAACTGGAGAAATATTTTACACGTTAGCCCCCGAAGGGGTTCATGAAGAACAAATAATAGAGATTGGCGGGAAATCTTCCATAAAAATTGGCAATATTCTTCCAATCGGACTGATTCCTGAAGGAACAACCGTGTGCAATATAGAGCTCTTGCCTGGTGACAGAGGTAAACTTGTTCGATCTTCGGGAGCATATGCAACCATCATATCGCACACACCAGAGGGAACATTAGTGTCGCTTCCCTCCGGTAAAACACGTTATATTAACGATTTATGCCTGGCCACGATAGGCGTTGTAGCAGCTTCTGGCCGCACGGAGAAACCATTCGTAAAGGCTGGTGCAAAATTCCATTGGATGAAGGCTAAGGGGCATAAATATCCAAGAGTACGTGGTAGAGCAATGATAGCAGCCGTGCATCCATTCGGAAGTGGCAGAAGAGGTGCCAGGAAAGTTACAACAGTGTCACGTAATGCACCGCCCGGAAGAAAAGTTGGATTAATAGCGGCTAAAAGAACTGGCAGAAAGAAGAAAAAGTAGAAATCGCTGAACTTACTCCACGCTTTTAAAAAGAGTATATGATGCTCTCGCTAAGCGAATAAGTTGAATCCGCCGTTAACTCGTATTGTCAGCGATAGTTACGTTGGAA
>Ga0209394_1001484_pt1 | contig 13558 bp, 14 predicted proteins | sample JNZ201metaG_FD_184122 | JGI IMG/M metagenome (GOLD analysis project Ga0209394, IMG submission 184122) | Hot spring microbial communities from Jinze hot spring, China to study Microbial Dark Matter (Phase II) - JNZ 20120812A (SPAdes) (version 3) ... | reverse complement strand
ATCAACCACTTTGGCTTGTCGCCGAGTTGAAAGGGCACAGTGCTGGTGTGACTTGGGTTGCTTTCACGCCCGATGGAAACAAAGTTTTGTCGGCAAGCCACGATAAGACTATCCGAGTTTGGGATTGGAGGAAAGGGAAATGCGAGCGAGTTCTCAAAGGACACAACGACTCGGTGCGTTGTCTTGCATTGCTTGGTGACAATCGTGTGGCGTCAGCAAGTTGGGATGGGACAGTGAGGATTTGGAATTGGCGGACGGGAAAGCAACTGGCAAAATTCCCACAAAAGTTGGGCGATTGAATGCCTTGACAGTTAGCCCAAATGGTAAGTGGTTGGTGGCAGGTGGAGAGCAAGGGATTTTTGCCAAGAGTGAAAACAGGAAAGCGAACCGGATTTTGCCTACAACAAATGTTCGCTCCCTTGCGTTTCACCCTAACGGTCAAGTTTTAGCGATTGGCGATGGCATCGGGACAAATCTGGCTTTTGAATTTGGCTCAATTGGAATTGGTGGCAAGATGGCAAGCACATCAAAATGCTGTGACGGCATTAGCCTTTCACCCCAACGGCTCTCTTTTGTTCTCCGGAAGCGAAGATGCGACTCTGTCGGTTTGGGATGTTATTAGCCGAAGTTTGGTCAAGCGTTTAGAAGGATGGCATCAGAGGGAAATTCGCGCTGTCGCGTTTAGTCCTGACGGCAAATTTGCTGTCTCTTGCAGCATGGACGATAGATTGAGAGTGTGGAGCGTTAAGGATTGGCAATTACTCTTGACGAAAGAAGGAGGGCGCAATTGGGCACTCGCGTTGGCTTTTGAACCATCAGGCAAGTTTTTGGCATCAGCGAGCAAAGACGAAAAGGTGAAAGTTTGGCGGGTGAAGTTTTGAAGTTTCAGACGACCTTTGTCCACAAGGGCGACGCTACCATCAAATATGCCTTGCCACAGCGCTAAAATCGCTACAGCCCGAGTGATCCCACAGCGAAGAAGGTGATAGCGATGAAGGCAATTTTGTATGCGGATTGGGAGAGGCTGGAATTGGTTGATGTGCCTGAGCCTAAGCCGAAAGAAGGTGAGGTGCTCATTAAGGTCGGACATGTGGGAATTTGTGGGTCGGAAATTGAGTGTGTGGTTCAAAGGCATCCGCGTCGCCAACCACCGCTCATTATGGGACATGAGTTCGCTGGCACGGTTGTTGAGTTGGGAGACGGCGTAACGAATTTGCAAGTCGGTCAGCAAGTCGCAGTCAACCCAATCATAGGTTGTTGGAAATGCCGATGGTGTCAACAAGGTAGACCAAATTTGTGCGAACGAAGGAAATTGCTCAGCATGCAACTTCCCGGCGCTTTCGCCGAATTTGTGGTTGCCCCAGCGGAAAACTGTCACCCACTACCTGAAGGGGTGACAACTCGTGAGGGAGCAATCACAGAACCCGTTGCAAATGCCGTCCACGCTTTAAGGCTCGCTCAAACCGTTTTGCCTGAACGAGTCATAGTGTTCGGTGCTGGTCCGATAGGTTTGGTCTGCGCTCAAGTTGCGAGAGCCTTCGGTGCGACTTTCATTGCGATTGTTGAGGTCATCCCACAGCGGATTGAAATCGCGAAGAATTTTGCTGATGCGGTCATAAATCCGCAAACTGAAGATGTGCTCGCGAAAGCAAAGGAACTGACCAAAGGTCTTGGTTTTGACCTTGCCCTTGACGCTGTCGGTCGCTCAATCACCAGAAGGCTCGCCGTTGAGTCGGTTCACCCAATGGGCATTGTGATGTGGGTTGGATTGCACGAGGACGAAACGACTGTGCCGGGGATGCAAGTTATATACGGCGAAAAAACTGTCAAGGGTAGCAGCGCTTACACTGACGCCGATTTTGCGACGGCGCTCAAACTCATCGCTTCGGGCAAAGTTGAAGTCAAATCTTGGGTTCACGAGTTTCCGCTTGAGCAAGGCGTTGAGGTCTTTTGGAAACTCGCCCGGGGCGAAACACCAGAGGTTGTCAAGGCTTTACTACATCCATAGCGTTATCGGGACAAGATTCCTGCTGAGCCGAAAACTTTGTTGTTTTCGGAGGGTCAGGCTACTGCCTGACCGAAAACTGGCATGCTATAGGCGTGCATGCCGAGTTTGTCAGAGACTGCAGGCTAAAGTCCATAGTTGGGCACAGTTTTAGACATTGCTGACCAAAAGATTTTTATCGGCGGGGTGTAAAACCCCGCCCTACAAAGAAATTCGCCGATTAAAACTGGAGGACCGGTTCCTGCCGAGCCAAAGTTTAACTTTTGCCAAACCGAAAACGGGTATCCCTTACCTTGTCGCGATTAAATTCCCCTCGTGGTCGTAAAATTCGGTGCGACCATCGGGCAGTTGTTTCCTGACCGCCCACTGTTCCAAGTAGTTGAGCGTCGGCTCAACGATGTGCAAGTTGTTGAGCAAAGGTTCAGTGTAGCGAATTGCTCCGAACTCTGCACCGTCAATGTGATGCTCCCTTCCCACAACATTGTCCCAATCAACACCTTCGGTCAAAAAACCTTTGTCGCCGTAGTGGTGCTTTGCGATTGCTCGCAGAATCGTCAATGCATCGCTCAAAAACCTTTCATCGCCCGTATCGGCAAAAGCGTCAAGGTAAGCGGATGCTGCTTCAGCGTTCTCCCAAAGGTAGGCTGTGTTCCAACTCTCTTCCATAAAAAGCAGCCCCTTCGTTGCGACACCGTTGCGGTCTTCGGTCATCTTAAATTTGTCAAGCCCGTTTAAGCAGACATTATAGGCAAAATCGCGAACTTCAGATGCTTCAAGCAATTGCGATGCTCGCAAAAGCGTCCGAAAAGCAAGTGCATAAGCGACATTTTCGTTTCGGTCGTAGGTGTCGTGATTGACGCTGCCGAAGAATCCGCCTGCTGCCATAAAAGCATTGACGACATCAGCGATCGTGCCGTAAGTTCCAATGAGACCGCGAATTGCGAGTTCAACCCAAAGTTGCAGCATTTGAATCGCGTCGCCGGAGCAGTCAAAAATTGGGTCGGGCGAACGGGTTTCAGCAGTGTAAGGGTAGGGTTCGCCCTCCGGTGTGACTCGTCGCGGGAACCAACCGTTTGGCAACCTTTGAACATGTTGAGCCAACCATGTTGCGCACCAAAGTGCTCGCTCAATCAAAAGCCTTGCGAGTCGGTCATCGCTCAATTCGTCGGCAAAAAGCAACATTTGGTAGCCAATGCGGGCGATACTTCCGGGGCAAAACCATTGGTCGTTGTGCTTGAAATTGAGGACGAAACGCCCCGTCGTTGTCTCACGATAGGGTAGGATGAAACCGTCATCGCGGAGGAAACCACATTTGAGGACATGCTCCAACAACCCCAAAGCAGTTGACTTGACTTTTTCGTCGCCGATGAATTTACCGAACCTGTAGAGTTCCAACGCACCGCCAACGGCGTTTGCCGCCCAGCCCGGTCCTTCAAGGGTTCCGAAATCGTGCCAAGGTTGCGGGTTGCCTTCGGGGTCAACGAAACTGCTTTTAGCACGCCAATGGCTGTCGCACGGTTCTAAACAAAACAGCGCGAACCGAACGGAATCATGGGCACTATCAAAAATCGTGTAGGTCGGATTTTCAGGGACATAGAAACTGCAATTTGTTCGGTTACGGTCATCTCGCATTTCCCGCAAAAGTTTTTTCACGCCTCCGACGGTTCACTTACTTGCTCGCCAACAAGCATAGCCCTTTGCTTTTGCTTCCAATTTTCCAAAGCCTGCTGCAACCTTTCCATGACCAACTTAGGGCGATAAACGCACATGTGGAATCGTCGTCCGCCTTCGTAGGTGATGACAATTTCCCCAACCTCCACCCCAGCCTTTTCCCAAGTTTCATGTTTCAAGATTGGGGTAGGGCGGAAACGGATGTCTTCTATGGCAGCGAACGGTATTTCCTGCAGTTCCAATGCCACAGCAATCAAAAGCCTTCGGTCAGTCAACAAAACCATTCTCGGTTCGCCCCAAGCGGCAACATCCCAAAGCCAATAAAGCCAAAAGGTCAAAAGTTCCATCAGCCAGTATTTCAAGCCTTTTTGTGGTGGGTCATCACGACAATCGGCACAAAAACGCCAAATTGGCTGCTCATCGGGTTGAACCGCTTCGTCCATAACCCGCAATGTGTGAACAGTTATTCGCCGTTTAGGAGGATAAAGGCACGGCAACCAAGCCATTTACAAGTCACCTCCGCTTTCTCTCGCTTTTCAACTTTTTCAGCGCTTCTTCAACGGTGGCGTTTTCGTGGACGATGGCTTTAAGCGCTGCCAAGATAGCAGCGGGCTTTTCGTGCTGCCAGATGTTGCGACCGAATACTAAACCTTTCGCTCCAGCATCCATTGCTTCTTTGACCATTTGAAGCACTGCCTCATCGGTGTCCATTTTCGGACCGCCACGAACCAAAATAGGCGCAGTTGCTGCTTCCACTATCTCTGCAAAACTTTTTGGTTCACCGGTGTAGTCAACTTTAAGTGCATCTGCGCCCAACTCGCTCGCGATTCTGACAGCCAATTTGATTCGTTCAGGGTCACGGACGGCATGAGCACCTTTTTCAATCACCAGTGGCTCAACTATGAGCGGAATTTGCCACACGCGACACTCCGAGGCTAAATTTGCAAGCCGTTCCAAATTTTCCGCCTCTTGAGCATCGGACTCATAGCCGACAAAAAAGAAAGCCACAATCGCATCCGCGCCCAAACAAACTGCATCCTCAACCGAAGCGACTGTTACATGGTAGCCTTCTTTCGGTTCTGGGCGGGAACGCCAAATGTTCGTGGCGTCAACCCGCAGGACAAACCCCGGTGCATTTTTGCCTTTCAAAAACTTTTCAACCGCCAATGCAACTCCCGGAGTGATTTGCAAGGCGTCAGGTTGACCTTCCACAACCTTTTCAACCGCCGCCGAAATGTTTTCAACGCCAGAGATTGGACCGAGAAAAAGTCCGTGGTCCATCGCCACAATTATGCCTTTGCCCGTTGACGGGTTCAAAACACGACTCAACCTCAACCGCTTGCCCAACCCATCGTTCATAGCCCTCAACTCCTTTTTCGGCGATGTCGCTAATATGTTGACACCGTCCTGCAAAGTTTTCAAGGTTAAGCCAATGCAGAAACTTTCATTTGAGAGGCTTCGTAGAAATCCTGCATGGTGGTGTTCTCCCATGCAGGCGACGGTTATTAAACTCTCGTCGGAGACAAGCCCCGACGCTACCGAGTTACTTATAGCGTCGCCCTTATGGGCGATGGTTATGAAGGCAACGATTGAGGGCAACTAAAGAATTTCCTCAAAAGCCGTTTGAGACTGTGACTGCGAAGTGCTGCAAAATTGAAGCGGTGAGCGCTGATGACTGGGACAGATTTGAAATTCCGCAAAATGTTTGGCGAGGAAGTGCCAACTGCGGATGAGTTCACTTTACTCCCACGCTACTATGACGCTTTGATGAGGGATGTCCCATACAAAATGTGGGTTCGTTACATCGCTGATTTGCTGCAACGGCTTGATGCTTCCTTCACTTTCAAGAGGGTGCTTGAACTGGCTTGTGGGACGGGAACAGTGGCACTGGAGTTTGCAAAGAGGGATTGTGAAGTTGTTGGCGTTGACATTTCGGCGGGAATGATTCAGGTCGCTCGGGAAAAGGCTGCCCGGCTTGGAATGACACGACAGGCTCGTTTTTATGTGCAAGACATTTCCGAACTGAACTTGCCCGACGAAAAACCATTTGACCTTGCAGTTTGCCTTTTTGACAGCCTCAACTACATCACTGACCCTAACCGTTTAGCGCAGGTTTTCTACCGCACGCTCCCTTTACTTCGTCCCGGCGGTTATTTCGTTTTTGACCTCAACAGCGAATACGCCTTGCGGGAGAACTTGTTTGACCAAGATAACCTTGACGCTGACGAAGACAAAACCCCAATCTACTACTTTTGGCGGAGCAGATACTTTGAAGACCAACGGTTGTGCCGCGTTGACATGTGGTTTGCCGTCAAAGACGAAAAAGGGGATTGGTTGCGGTTTCGCGAAGTTCATTGGCAGCGGGCTTACTCAATTGACGAAGTCAAGGAAATGGCGGAAGCGGCAGGTTGGGAGTGGGTTAGAGTTTTTGACGCTTACACATACCGTCCACCTCACGACGAAAGCGAACGGTGGTATTTCGTCCTAAAGAAGCCAGTAAGATAGATGCTTTCCTGTAAGTTCGCAGTTAGCCGCGAAGCGTCAACGAAGTGTCGTCAAAGATTGTGCGGAGTGCAAGGTGCGGCGTGCAAAGCCAGTTTTTCACCGCACTTGCTTTCTGACAGCATGTCACTCCGTTTCGCGCTTTACTGCGAACTGATTGAAACCGACTTTCCAAAAGTGTCGCCTGTGCCCGATAGAAACTTTTGGGAGTGAAGAAGATGGTTGAGGTTCGTGGGTATCAAGGCAACGACGAGACAAAACTTTTGGGCTTGTGGAACATCGCACTGCCCTATGACCAGATTGATAGAAGGACTTTCCACCGCAAAGTTTTGCTTGACCCGAACTTTGACCCAAACTGGCTTCTGGTCGCTGAAGTTGACGGGCAAGTTGTCGGATTTTGTTTGTGCCTTATTCGGAGAGTGCCAATGGAGAAAGTGGGTATGGAGCCAGAGCGCGGTTGGATTACAGCGTTCGCCGTTCACCCAGAATGGCGGCGCAAGGGCATCGGGACAAAACTGCTTGAACGGGCGATGCAAATTTTCAGCGAAGCGAACCGCAGTGAAGTTTTGATTTCGCCCTACACACCCAATTACTTCGTGCCCGGGGTTGACGAACGCAATTACGCTGAAGGGTTGAATTTCCTTTTGAAGCGCGGTTTTGAAGTTGTTGCTCGCCCTATCAGCATGGATGCAAACATCGTGTTGTTTGATTATTCGCCTTACCTTGAACGCGAGCGAAAGTTGAAGGAACAGGGAATTGAAGTCCGCAACCTTCAACCCCATGAAGTTCCCGATTTGATGGCGTTTTTGAAATCCCACATGCCCGGAGATTGGGTTCGCCACGCTCGCGAGTTGCTGCTGGACATCACCAAAGGTTTGGGCGATTACGACCAGTTCGTCGTCGCTTGGCATAATGACGAAATTGTCGGTTATTGCCAATTTGAAGGCGAACATTTTGGTCCTTACGGCGTCCGCAGTGACATGCAAGGGCGCGGCATTGGAACAGTCCTGATGGCTAAATGCCTTAAAACGATGAGACGAAAAGGTTGCCACAACGCTTGGGTTTTGTGGACAAGCGACGAAACCGCTCAAAAGGTCTACAGCCGTTTCGGTTTCAAAGAGACGAGACGGTTCGCAATTTTGAGGAGACGGTTGCCCTAATTCCTTGACTGAATCAAAGAAAGAGTTCGGTTGACAATTTCCTCGGCTGCGAAAGGTTTTGCGATGCCTAAGGCTGCTTCTCGCATCTGAAGGAGGCTTTCATGATCGTCAAGGAGTTCGGAAACCTCTTGCCACATTCGCTCGCCGTTCAATTCAGCGTTCAGAATCATTCTGGCTGCGCCGCGACGGACAACGCTCAATGCATTGAACCGCTGATGGTCATAGATTGCGAAAGGGTAGGGGACAAGGATTGACGGAACCCCTGCAACTAAAAGTTCAGCAATTGAACTCGCACCAGCACGGGAGACAGCAAGGTCTGCTGAGTGGAGGACAGCCGGCATGTCTTCCCGATAGCCAAAAGGCTGATACCGCTCTCTCACATCTTGTGGGAGGGCTTCCTGAATTCTCTTTGCGTCTTGTTCCCATTGAGAGCCGCAAATGTGGACAATTTTCAAGGAAGGTCGCAAAAGCAATTTCGGTAAAGCATCCCACAATGCCTCGTTTATCCTTTGAGCGCCACGACTGCCACCGAAGACAAGCAAGCATTGTTCACTTTCTGTCAAGCCCAGAATTTTTCGGGCGGTTGTCTTGTCCATATCTCGGACATCGGAACGGATAGGGACTCCGGTGTATGTGGCTTTGCCCTTTGGGAAGAAGTTGACGGCTTCGGGGAAACCCGTCGCAACCCAATCAGCAATTTTCGCCAACAATTTGTTAGTGCGACCGGGGATGCTGTTGGCTTCAAACAGGACGACTTTCGCACCGACAAATTTGCCTGCAATCAAAGCGCAAACCGATGCATAGCCACCTGTCCCGATAACTACCTTTGGTCGCAAGTCTCGGAAATGCATGAACGCCTGAACGACACCGTAAAGCATCGCTGAACTTGCGAGCAAACTTGATGGAGAAAAAAGCCGGCGCGGGAAAGGACGAGACGAAACTGTCAATAGCGGGTATCCATGTTGGGGGACAATTTTCTGCTCCAGCCCTTGAGTTGCTCCAATGAACCAAATCTGGGCATCAGGCAAGATAGTTCTGACGGCGGCGGCGAGGGCGAGGGCGGGATAAATGTGTCCCCCCGTCCCTCCACCTGCCATCACCCATCGCATCGCTTGTTCCTCCCCGTCGTTTAGGTTTGACTTGAAGGTTCACGGTGACATTGAGCAAAAGCCCCATGCCAATAAGTGTTGCACAAAGTGAAGAGCCACCAGCGCTGACGAAAGGCAAAGGGACACCCGTCGGTGGTAAAAGATGGGCGTTGACAGCAATGTGCATTATCGCTTGAGCCCAAATCCAGATCGTTATTCCACCTGCAAGCCCTGAAGCAAAGGCGTCATTGGTGGACTGAGATGTGACCCAAAGCCCAAAGTAAGCGAGTGTGCCGAAAAAACCCAATACAATCATGCTTCCGATGAAGCCGAATTCTTCCCCGATAACTGCGAAGATGAAATCGTTGTGAGCGGATGGTAGGAACAAATGTTTTTGGCGGCTTTGGAAGAAACCTCTTCCAACCCAACCTCCCACTTGAAGCCCGAGCAACGCCTGCCGGACCTGATAGGATTTTTGGTCGTCCGTCTTTTCCTTAGGCAACACTAACCAACTTCCGATTTGCCACCGCTCTCTTTGGTAAGGATGCAGGAAGTGTTTCTGCCCGAAGTAACCTAACCCGCCAAAGAGTAAAAGCGTTGTCAACAAGACCGATAACGGCAATCTGGCAAAGAACATCGTTGCAATTCCAATTAGCGCCAGCAACAAGCCTCCGCTCAAATGAGGCTGCATTAAAACCAAACCGACCGTCAATGCCCAGACAGTGAAAAGGGCAAACCACAGCCACAATTTTTGCCTTGCCGATTTTGCATCCCTCCAATATGAAGCCAAAGAGGCAATGCAAATGGCTAAAGTGATTTTTGCGAATTCTGAAGGTTGGATTTGAACCGAGCCGAGAGTTAGCCAACGCTGGGCTTCGCCCACTTTTTTGCCAAACAACAAAGTTGCCACCAACGCCCCAATCACGATCAGGTGCGGTATCCAGCCTAACCGCTTCAGTGATTGAAGTGGCATTTTCCAAGCAATTACGAAGAGCACGCTTCCCAGCAAAGCATACAAAATTTGGCGGAAGGTTATGGCAAAGGCGTTGCCAGTTCGGGCGAGGGCGAGCGGGTAACTGGCGCTGTAAACCATCAGCAATCCGCCTATGACCCCCACTAATGTGAGGAAGAACAAAACTTGAGCCACGCGGACAGGTGACCACTGGCGAACTATCCCTTGTTCCGCCACCTTCTTCCCCACCTTTCTTTTCTCACGCTTTCGTTAATCCCCAAAGCATCACTGCGAAACTTACCACCAATGCGACGGCAAGCCATCCAAAAGGACGCTGCACTCGCCCTTCCTTACTCAACCCAACCCAAACAAGCAACCAGAGACAAAGGGTGAAGCCGACAAACCCCAGAAGCGTTGCGGCAACTCCGATTGGATTTAGGTCTTTCACTGTTAACGGTTGGTGGGTTGGGAGCATGACCTTCTCAACCCTGCTTCAGGAGAGCCTCAATTTTCTGAACTATCTCTTGCTCCTTGACCGCCCCGATAATTCTGTCAACCACTTGTCCGTTTTTGAAGAAGAGCAAAGTCGGAATGCTCATAACTTGGTATCGGATGGCGAGTTCTTGGTTTTTGTCCACATCAAGTTTTGCGACTTTTAATCGCCCTGCATATTTTTCAGCCAACCTTTCAACAATTGGGGCAATCATTCGGCAAGGGACACACCAAGCCGCCCAGAAGTCAACCATGACAGGGTTCTCGCTCTGCAAAACTTCCTTCTCAAAGTTCTCCTTGTCCACAACCAAAACGCCCATTGGACTTGCACCTCCGTTCAGTGTTCAGTTTGTCTTTCTCAGCCTTCTCTCTAAGAGAGGGGAAAATTGCGAGGGGTTACAAACCTCACATCTCCGGCAACTCAACATCCTTGATGAGCCTCATGAACCGCTCAATTTCTCGCCGGCTCGGCTGTGGGAAGTAACCTGCCGTCTTCGCCACCTCCTCGGAGACATAGACAGGGGCTTTCATTCGCACCGCTAAAGCGATGCTATCTGATGGTCGGGCATCAATGAAGACGGTTCGTCCATTCCAACGGAGCACCAAAGTCGCGTAATAGGTGTTGTCGTGTAACTCGTTGATTTCAACCCTCACCAACTCCACTCCTAACTCTGTCAAGATGTTGCGAATTAAATCGTGAGTCATAGGTCGCGGCAGTTGGACTCCTTCAAGTTCCCTTTGAATGGCAAAGGCTTCCACTTCGCCAATCCAAATTGGTAGTTCCATTCCCGTTTCTGGATCACTTAGAAGCACAACTGGATTGCCTGCTTGGTCTTCAACAATGCGAATGTGCTGAACCCGAATCACGGCTAACCCTCCTCTCCTTCGCAACCTGCGTTTAGGGATTATAGCCGTTGCGATAAGGTTCGTCAATCGGCAAAATCATGTGGCATGTGTGATTGCCGTCAAAGGGTAACTTGCCACTCACTTGGACAATGCCCATACAGCCTTGACCTTCCTTCGGTTCCGCTAAAGCCTGAATGAAAAATCACGGGCATAGAATTTGTTTTGCCCGCTGACAAAACGACCGAACTTTTTCCGGGTCTTTGATGCCGGGCGAAGATTCAACCCCACTGGATACATCAACGCCGAAAGGCTTGACAGTTTCAATTGCTTCCAAAACATTGTCAGGTGTTAACCCCCCTGCCAAGAAGCAAGGGACATCCAGACGCTTAACGAGTTCTGCCGCTAATTCCCAAGAGCCAATGACACCCGTGCCACCGAATCCTTGAGCCGTCGCCGTGTCTAACACAAGTGCGTCACAACCAACCTTGACAAAATCTTGAGATTGTTTCAGCAAGTGTTGCAGCAGCGATGCTTGCTCTGCTGTTGGCAACGGGATTGCCTTCCAAATCTGGCAAGCGACTTTGGCTTTCAGCCTCGCTACTAAATCTGGCTGCTCATCCCCGTGTAACTGTAAAGCGAAAGGAGAGAGAAAGTCTGCAAGTTCCACAAGTTCCTCAAGGGACTTTGAGCGGGTCACAACGACGGACGGGACCGCCATTTTGCTGAGCAAGGTCTTCGCTCTTTGCCTTGTCACGCTTCTGGGCGACCTCGGGACTTCCACCACGACGCCGCAGAAGTCTGCTCCAGCCTCATTTGCGACTTGAACATCTTCGCATCTCGTCAGTCCACAAATTTTCACCTTGACGCTCATGATGTCATCCCTGCGGCGTTTTCGGTCTTATTTTGCTTTTGCGCAGATGTGTTCCTTTGCGAAGGTGCCCTTTGCGATGCTCTCTGTCGCCTCAGCAACTTATCCCGCATTTCCATCGGGGCAACAATGACAACCCGATTTTCCCCTTCCCCCTCGCTTAAAGTGAAAACCGTTGGGTCGCTTTGCAAAGTCATATGGACTATACGGCGTTCTGCCGCATTCAAGTTCCTGAGCCTCACCAACCTCTTCTGGCTTCGTGCTTTTTCAGCGGCGTTCAATGCCAGTTGGATTATTGATGCTCGGCGCCGTTCGCGGTATTTGGATGCATCCAATACGATTCGGATAGACTGGGAGAAGCGCTTGGCAACTGCCGATTGAACGAGCAATTGCAGGGCATTGAGCGTGTCGCCCCTCTTACCGATGACTAAACCAGCATCGCTGCCTTCCATGTTGATGTAAATTTCGCCTTCCCGAACAATCGGCTCTTCCACAGTCAAGTCCCAGCCAGCAAATTGAACGATGGCGTTCAGCAACCCCTTGACAAAAGTTGAAGGAGAATTCTTGACGGTAACACGAACTCTTGCAGGTTCTGCTCCGATTCCAAAAATCCCGGGCGTCCCTGACTCAAGGACTTCAATCTCAACTTGGTCTCTCGTGACGCCCAATTGTTGCAATGCCTGTTGGATGGCTTCCTCTACAGTCTTGCCAGTAACTTCAACCTGCATGACTCATCCCTCACTTTCCGCTTCGGTTGCATGATTGGTTAATTGGTTTTTGTCTTTCGCTTCTGAGATTTCTTTGGCTTCTCTTCGCCTGTCTCCGTCACTTCCCGAACGGGAAGCGTCTCTCGGTAATAAACCCGCTTCATCAAAAGGCTCTCGCCGATGTAGAAAACTTGGAACGAGAGCCAATACAGGATGAAGGCAGCGGGGAAAGAATGAAAGAAGATAGCAAACATGACCACGAACATGACATTCATCATGAGTTGCTGTTGGCGTTGAGTTGGGTCTTGGGTCGGTGTGCTCATGAAGAAAGTTGAAGCGAAGAAAGTGGCAAGGTAAAGGGCAAACAAAGGGTAATCAGGTTGGGCAAGGTTGCTGACCCAAAGGAAACTTGCTTTGGCGAATTGGAAGCGGTAATGCAGGACACCGTAGTAAACCCAGAACAGCACAGGAAGTTGAAGCAAAAGCGGCAGACATCCACCTAATGGGTTCACGCCGTGCTCGCGGTAAAGTTTCCAAACTTCGGCGTTAAGCCTTTGCGGGTCATCTCGGTATCTTTCCTGCAGATCTTGCAGCAAAGGCTGTAAAGCCTGCATCTTCCACATGGACTTCATCGCTTTTCTGTTAAGTGGGTGCATCAGAACTCGCAGCAAGAACGCAAGGAAGATGACCGCCAAACCGTAACTGTAGGATGGGTTTCGCCCGAAAAGGGTCACAAGTGCGTCAAAAAGTTGGTAGTTCAGCCCCGTTCGGTAGATTGAGTCAAGTTCGTTGCTGATAACTTCGTAGGCACTTTCGTGACGGCGAACTTCCTTCTCTTTTTCGTCCCAAACCCAAAGGGGAGCATCATGAATGGGTGAACCGTAACTGGCAGCACCTCCCACACTTGAATGGAGCAGCCTCTCCGCACTTTCCAGCGCCTTTACAACATTGCGGCTATTTTTCCCGTCCCTTTTCTCCAGCAACTTCGTCTTTAGGTAAGCAGATGCCAGAGCCACTTCTTTGAAGGACTGCAAGTCAATTTGCTGCTTATCCCTTTTTCGGATTTGTTGCTCATAAGCCAGAACAACTTCATCAAGTGCTTGCAATGCTTCTTCCTCACGCTTGAGCATCACAAGGGCGACGGCTTCCCGTAATTTCAAACGGGCAAAAGACTCGCCCCTCTGTTCCTGAACAAGTGGCAACTGCCCTTGAATTTCCGTCCACTCCTTTGCCGCTTGTTCAACGGACTTAGGCGGTGTCAGCAAAT
>Ga0209394_1001482_pt1 | contig 13560 bp, 14 predicted proteins | sample JNZ201metaG_FD_184122 | JGI IMG/M metagenome (GOLD analysis project Ga0209394, IMG submission 184122) | Hot spring microbial communities from Jinze hot spring, China to study Microbial Dark Matter (Phase II) - JNZ 20120812A (SPAdes) (version 3) ... | reverse complement strand
CTCATAGGATGCTCTTAATAGGTTTACGATTTCATTCCTATACATCTTTACATCAATTTTGCCCCTACGCTTGTATGCTACATCCTTCGCAAAACCGGTTTATCCCTATGTTCTGAAACTCTAATCTTCATAATGTATTTATCCCCAACCATGTCAACATTTATTTCAGGGAAAACCTTTGGATCAGTACGCTGAGCTATATTGTTTGATAACTCCTCTAAAGTTCTCCTCCAAATACCAACACCAATAAAACTACCATCATCAACAACCCAAATAAGTATTATTCCCTCCTTCGTATTTGAAAATGCTAAGATGGTGACAAAATATCATCTAAATCTGATGGTGAACTTTTAAACTCTAAGTTTCACTTTCTCCTTCCTAAACATTCAACAATGATTTCCCTTCCACAACCATCATATAAGCTTTACCGTTACTTAATGGTAAATAACGTTATCAATTCACATACATAGGGTAGATGTATCGAAACAAAATATGTTCAAATCCCTCAGCGAATATCCTCTTTATAAATGCTATATCAGTTGAATATTGAATATATTTAATCTAAAGTTTATTTTCCCAATAATATTTTGTCTTCAGTTTTGATGTTGAAATGTTTTGCGACATCCCCCTTGATTGAGATTTCTAGGAATTCACTACTTCCAATTATTGTTAGTAGAGTATTGCGGGGACCTCGGCGTAGGATTTACATATTCAAGTTTCTGATTTCAATATTTAATAGGTCTCCTTCACCAATATTTATTGATTCTAAGTCTTTAATTGAAATCTTGAATTAATGAGATAATGGTTATGGGACTACTTAATCGAATCTTACCATTATTGATAACAGTTGTAGTATACATAAATTTCCAATTCAAATTTTCCAAAGCCTTTAAAATTTTCTGTATCATAGTTATTGTATAGGTGGTCTTTTGAAGGGTGTTATTCTTCATGGTGGTGCTGGTACAAGATTGAGGCCTCTAACCTTTAGTGGTCCTAAGCAGCTTATACCCGTTGCCAATAAGCCTGTTAGCCAGTATGTTTTAGAGGATTTGAGGGATGCTGGTATACATGATATAGCTATTATTCTTGGTGAAACCTTCCCTGAGATGGTTAGGGAGCATTATGGTGATGGCGGTAAATTTAATGTTAAGGTTACATATATTTTTCAGGGTAAGCCTCTAGGCATAGCTCACGCAGTGAATTTGTGTAGAGAGTTTGTTGGTGAAGAATCCTTCGTTGTTTATCTTGGGGATAATTTAATACAGAATGGTGTTAAGAAGCCTTTGGAGAAATTTTTGTCCGAGGATTTTGATGCATTCATATTGTTGAAGGAGGTTGAAGATCCAACTAGATTTGGTGTGGCTGAAATTGATGAGAAGGGTAAACTTATTAGACTTATTGAGAAGCCTAAGATTCCGCCAAGCAAATACGCTATTGTAGGCATATACTTCTTTAAACCAGTAGTGTTTGATGTTATCAAGGATTTGAAGCCTAGTTGGAGAGGTGAATTGGAGATAACAGATACACTTCAACTAATGATTCAACGTGGATATAAGGTTGGTTATGATGTTGTTGATGGATGGTGGCTTGATACTGGTAAGAAGGATGATATACTTTATGCTAATGCATTGATATTGGATGAGAGAATTAAAAGGGATATTAAAGGTGAAATTGTAGATTCAAAGGTTGAGGGTAGGGTCACCATAGATGAAGGAGCGAAAATAGTTAATAGCACTATTAGGGGGCCAGCAATTATAGGTGGAAATAGTTTAATTGAGAATTCATATATTGGACCATACACAAGTATAGGTGAAGAAGCAAAGATAATTAATAGTGAAATAGATTACTGTGTAATACTTAAAGGGGCAACAATTAAAGGTGTAGAGAGATTGAGGGAGAGCTTAATAGGAAGATATGCGATGGTGATGAGGAATGAGGATACTGTGAAAACTATTAAATTGAATGTTGGTGATTATTCGGAGATAATTGTTTAGTTATGTAAGACTTTTAAATTGGTTTAAGGTAAATATTATGTTAATGTGATATGTTATGCCATTATTAACTTCTGTTAGGGATCTACCTCTCCCAGGAGTTAAATTAGTGGATGTAGCCCGTCTACCAGATGAACGTGGTGCATTTATGGAGATTATGAGATTGGATTGGAAGGATTTGCTAGGTGAAGATAACATTGTACAAGCCAATCTATCTGTGACTTATCCTGGTATTGTACGTGCATGGCATAGACATATCCGTGGACAAGTAGATTACTTCTTAACGATTATTGGCTCTATAAAGGTTTGTGCTTATGATGATACTGAAAATTCGCCAAATAAAGGTCATTTATTAGAGGTGGTTTTAGATGCTGAGAGACCCCAAATATTGAGGGTTCCAGGGCATTATTGGCATGGATTTAAAGTTGTAAGTCCAAATACTGCCTGCCACATATATTTTGTTAATAGGTTATATGATTATGCTAATCCAGATGAAGAACGTAGACCATGGAATGATCCAAAAATAATACCCATAGCCATTAATGGTAAAAGGGATGATCCAAGAGTTGGAAAACCTTGGGACTGGTTTTATCCACCACATAAATAAACATGGAGGCTATGTAGATGAAGATTTTAATTACCGGTGGGCTAGGCTTTATTGGAAGTAATTTCATAAGATATGTTCTCAACAATTATAGTGATATTGAAATTATTAATGTTGACAATTTATCCTATGGTTCTAACCCTTCAAATTTGAAAGATTATGAATTTGATAACCGTTATAGGTTTATTAAGGGTGATATTGCCAATAAAAGTATGATGAAGAGATTAATTAAAAATGTTGATGCTATAGTTAACTTTGCAGCGGAAACCCATGTCGATCGTAGTATAGCCAATCCTTGGCCTTTCCTTAAAAGTAATGTTGAGGGTGTTCTCTCCATTCTTGAAGCCATGAGAAGTTATGGTAGGGATGTTAGACTTATTCATGTAAGTACTGATGAAGTTTATGGTGACATACTTGAAGGCTCCTTTAGTGAGGAGGATAGGCTTAAGCCCTCCTCTCCCTACGCAGCATCAAAAGCTGCTGCTGACATGCTATGCCTCTCCTACCATAGAACTTACAACTTAGATCTACTTATAGTAAGGTGTACAAACAATTATGGGCCGTATCAATTCCCTGAGAAGTTAATTCCAAAAACTATTATCAGAGCCCTTCTTAACTACTCAATTCCACTTTATGGAAGAGGCCAAAATATTAGGGACTGGATATATGTTCAAGATTTTTGTGAAGCTATAGATCTCCTACTTGAGAAGGGGGAAAGTGGGGAAATATACAATGTATCAGCTGGAAATGAGCTTAGAAACATAGATGTTGTAAGAATGATATTAAATATGATGGGTAAATCTGAAAGTTTAATAACCTTTGTCGAGGATAGACCTGGTCATGATGTGAGATATAGCCTTAACTCTTCTAAGATTAGAAATCAATTATGCTGGAAACCTAAACATAGCTTTCAAGAAGGCCTAAGAATGACTATAGAATGGTATGTTAATAATGAATGGTGGTGGAAGCCATTAGCAACGGAAAATGTCCTCCATCCTACACCTTGGAAACTTAAGTGGTAAAATGAAGATTCTGGTAACGGGCGCTAGCGGACTTCTAGGAAACAGAGTGGTTCAATTAGCCTTAAAGAGAGGTCACGAAGTCTACGCAGTTTATAAGGAACATATGGTAACTTTAGGAGTTCCAATCCAACTTGATTTAACTGAATATGAGAAATTACGAAAGATTATCTTTGAAAGAAGACCAGATGTTATTATTCATGCAGCAGCATACACAAATGTAGATGGATGTGAGATTAATCGAGATTTAGCTTGGAAAGTAAATGCAGAAACAACAAAGTACTTGGCCATGGCATCTGCAGATGCAAACTCCCATTTAATCTATGTATCTACTGATTATGTTTTTGATGGTGAAAAAGGACTTTACAAAGAAGAGGATAAACCTAATCCCATAAACTACTACGGTTATACAAAATTGAAAGGTGAAGAATTCGTTAAAGAACATGTTGAGGACTGGTGTATCGCTAGAACGAGTGTAATCTATGGCTGGGGTCCAGCCCACAAACAAAATTTTGCTACATGGTTAATAAGCAACTTGAAGGAGGGAAGAGAAGTAAGAGTTTTAATAGATCAATATGTTTCACCTACCTTTAACACAAATCTAGCCGAAATGCTTTTGGATATTGCCGAGAGGAAAATAACTGGAATATTCCATACAGCAGGAGCTGATAGAGTTAGTAGATATGAATTTGCAATAAAGCTAAGCCAAGTTTTTAACTTGGATAAAAATTTAATTAAACCAATTAAAATCGATGAAATGCAGTGGAAGGCTAAGAGGCCCAGAGATTCATCGCTAGACGTAAGTAAAGCTAAAGCTTTACTCAATACAAAACCAAGAGGACTTAACCAAGCTTTAGATGCTATGAGGGATGAATCAATCAAAAATAATTAAATCTCAACTAACTGAAATTGAGGGAGTCATCCATGGGAAAAGAGGGTTAGTAAAAACACTTAAGCTCTAGATGAAGGATAGACAACGCCATTCTCAGCATTGGAAAACATAAACTACAAGGATGCGAAATAAAAGTTAATGATTAAACGATCAGAACTTCGATGAGAATGATCTAGTGACGGAACCCGACGAATCCTATATAGTAAAATGGTATAGGCATCTTTTAGAGAATAATCTTAGTCTTTAAAATCATAGTGGTTATAGCGTGATAAATAAATTATGTGGCAGAGTATCCTTCCTATTCTCGCACATGACCTAAGCCTAAACGGTCTCTATAAGATTTAATTAAAATCTGTTGTTGAACTTTCTGGGATAGGATAAAGAAGCTGAGTTTAAAGTTTCATCTGAAGAGGCTGCGGGACGAAAAATTAAATAGAATTGAAGTATATAAAAAGGTTTGAAATTGTTTACTACTGATTTTTGAGCGTGAAGGTTGTATTTATGGAGGCCTTAGATAATGATTGTATATTGTTGAAGGTGTGGGTTTTGAGCTATAGTGAAGTTGCTTTACTTAGAAACAGAGCGTTAAGGATGCTTGGATCAGGTAGGAGAAGTTTGCTTGAAGGAGATTATGATATTGCTGCATCATCAAAAAGTATAATGCATTCCTAGTATGCATTTCAACAGAGTACGTATTTAATAGGAATAAGGGAATGTATACTGAAAATGATGAAACAAACCTAATAAATCATTATGGATTAATAAAGTTAAAGGGTAAAGAAAAAGTTCAAAGAATAATGAGTGAATATTACATTAAGCTAGATTATATATATAAGACTAGACCAACATCTGGAAAAACAAGCACTATGGATAATAGAAAAACTAAGAGGAAATGAGGAAATTAAGGTTGTAATCGATCAATAGAATTCACCAGCACTAAACACAAATCTAGCTGAAATGGTCATAGAAATCCTAGAAAGGAAGCTAAATGGGATATATCATTTAGCTGGAGCAACAGGGTATAAGTAGATATGAATTCGCCAAAGAGATATTAGAAACATTTAATCTAAACCATGAACTAATAATACTAATTACATCAACTCAAATGTCATGGACTGCTAAAAGAACGAAAGATTCACCGCTAAACATAGGAAAAGCCAACAAAACACTAGAAATAGAAAAAACATTAAATAAATTAAAAACGAGATTAAACATACATTTAAATAAATGAAGGTTAAATGATGTGAATATTTGAAATTTCTGACTTAGCATAAAATGGTGATATAAGTTGAGTGACTTCGCTGTACTTTATACTTTTCACAAAATTACATCACCAGTACTAAGGAGATTGGAGCAGCTCAAAATTCTAAATAAGAATGTTTTTATTAGTCCAATATTTGGAATTCAGCAACAGTTTTATTTTCCTACATTAATTAACCCGCCACGTAAAAGACTACAGACATTGAATATTATTCCCCTCAAATTAAAAACAATATATAAAGTTTCTGAATTCTTTAATCATAAGGTTGAATCTTTTCGTAGAAAAGTAGAAATCAAATCTTTAAGAGAGATTTTAGAAAAGATAAATTTAGATTTATACTGTGATTATACTCCTATGGGATGGTATAATCAAGATCTCGCTATTTTAAATTGGTTTTCATTGTATGGAAGGAATATAGATTTTAAGTATTTGATATTTATAGAATACGATATGTTTCTAACAAAGTCAATATGTGATATATACTCTAAATATGTGAATTATGATGCAGGGTTTGTAGGGTATGGAAGAGCATCTCCTATGTGGAATTGGTATTATTATCCACCTAAAGCAGTAGAATTTCTTAAAAAGAGGTTAAAAAAACAAGGTTTAAAAACTACTTTGTATAAATGCTTTTTCCCAGGAAATATGGTTTCACGTGAAGTACTTGAGGAACTTGAAAGAGTTGAATATCCTCATTATGGTTACTGTGAATTACGATGGCCGACCGTTATCACGGCATTGGGCTTTAAATGTGCCAATTTAAACTTTCCAATGATACGTTATAGGCCATACTATAAAGAAGTAGATATTCTTGCAAACAAAGAACTAGGCATATTTCATCCGGTAATTGATGATATCAGTATAAATATATAATAGTCCTTTATTACCATAAATGTTTAACCTCTTAAAGACGAATATTTTGAAAAACCAAAATTACTTTTATTCTTTATACGATGGAAACTTTCCCGAAATATTACTAAACCTGTAACATGCATTTTAGATGTATTTTAAGAGAGTAATAAAAAAAATAAATATAATCCTAATAAACCTTGCTTAGACCATACACATTCATCAAGAAGTTAACAGCCCTAAACCTAGCATAATACTTACCAATTGATGCTTAGAACTATTAATACTTGTTTGAATTTCGGTAACATTAATGCTAACTATCAAGAAAATGCTTTATACTTTATCGGAGATCTGTCTGGCTTTTATGCTTCTATTACATGGGTTTTCCATTTTATCCCGGTTTTGGCAAAGTTATTAAGCATGTTTTTCGAAACTGTATTTGTGATTTCTACACTAATCTTCTCGATGAACAGGGTTGAGAACGTTTTAAAGCTCGCTGAGAAGCTTAAAGACTACGTTGATGAAATCGTTATAATTGATTCTTCTAATGAAGAAAAATTTGAAGAACTAAAGAAGAAGTTGCCATTCGCAAGGATTTACTGGTTTCCTCCCCTAGGAATGGTAGAGCTGTACTATAAAATTGGCTTAGAATTATGTAAAGGCTCTTATATTTTTCACTTGGATGATGAAGAGCCAAGCGAGAATCTTTTGAAAGATTTGAGGAAAATAATAAAAGAAGGCTATGTTTTCTCTATTAAAAGGATAGATTCAAAAACTAGAACTGGTCATAAGTTATTCAGATTGTTCCATAGAGATTTCATAGTACCTACTGGACTGATTCATTGGGTGTGGGTTTCGAAGGTTAAGCCAAGGGAACTTGATGATAGATATTACATAATTCACAAAGAGGAGGACGTCAATATAAAGAAGCTAAAGAAATATGCGGTAATAGAAAGTTGGCAGTTTGGCGTCAAGGTCTTCAGAAAAATTACCCCTTCAGATTTTACATATAGAAAGAATCCGAGGAAGCGAATTCGTATAAAAAGGCTCCTTCGGTTACAATTAAAGCTTGGAGGCTTTGGATGGTTTTTGTTGGCTACAGAATATAATTTCTTCTATGTTTTGTATTTATTCTTAAGGAAAATCTTGTATCGTTTTCCATTTCCATTGCACTATTATCTTTTCATCCAATTAAATCTTTTCAAGGATTTCCCAAAGAAAAAGATAGCTTGGATGAAAATGATAGACAAAGGAGTTTATGAGTTTCTTGGACTTGATAGCTATGAGAAAGCGCTGGAAAGCTTGAAATATTTAAAAAGTAGAAATGGTTTGGAAAATCTTGTTAAATTGATTGAGTTCAAGCTTCAAAGCTAAACTGCTCCAACTTTAACAAAATATTGTAGCAAGGTTTAGTAATCAAGTAAAATATTTGAAGTTTAGAAGGTTATATAAAATGGGGTTTGCTATATTGTTATATAATTATGAATCGCCCTGAAAAATCGCGGGATCTTAATCTAACTATTGCTATGATCTTGAGAGATTCTATTAATACATTACCGTATTCGCTTCAGGGAATTAATAATCTTGAATATGATAAAAGTAAGGTAAAAATGGTTTTTGTGGATGGAGGATCTACAGATGGTTCACTTGAATTTTTAGAAAAGTTCAAATATCAAAATACTGGTGTGTATAGGGATATTATAATAATTTCAGGAAATTATGATGTTACAGAAGGACGTAATGAATGTATTCGTAACGCTGATGGAGAATTTATATTGTTTGTAGATTCTGATGTTGTGGTTCCACGTGATTTATTATTAGAACTTGTTAAAATTTTTTCTAATGATCCAAAGGTTGCGTTTGTAAATGTTCCATGCATAGTTGAAAGAAATGTTGAGGGATGGGTTGATAAAGTATATAGATCAATGAGGGAGCCTCAAGGTATGAGTTGTGCGGCTATAAGGTTATCGGCTATAAACGATGTTGGACCATATTTTGTAGGATTTTCAAGGGGCGAAAACCCTAATGAATTAATATTTCGTTTAAGAAGGAAGGGATACAGATATGTAGTTATTGATAATGAAGCTCTTCATATAAAACAAAAGCGAAGGGGATTTAAAGATTATTTGAAGACGAGTTTGACGGCCTCAGTTATACATCATTATCAAGAAATTGAAGCTGGAAGAAAGTATCTTATATTGAAGTATATTTATTATACTACGCTATTAGTTTCACTTTTATTAATTCCATTTTTTCCAAGAATATTTACTTTTATTTTTGGATTATTATTTATTTTGTTGGTAGTTCGTTACATGGTTAAATCTCATGGGAATATTTATAGTTTGTTGATAATAATTGTAGGCATTCTTATGCCTTTGGGGATGCTTATTTTACTTTTAAGAAAATTGAAGGACAAGATTGCTGGAAAATAAATTGTTATCATTTTTGTTTAACAATGTTTTCTAAGATATTGGATATCTTGTTTGCAGTGTTCTCCCAGGTGAAAGTTTTTGAGTATTCAAATGCCTTTTTACCTAAGTTTATTCTTGTATCTACGTTTTCCATTAGATATTTTACATTTCTTACCCATTCAGATACGTCGTTACCGCATAGTATTCCAACTTTACCTACAGTTTCAATAGTTCCACCGCTTTTATGTCCAATGACAGGTCTACCGCAAGCCATAGCTTCTATGGGGGCTATGCCAAAGTGCTCTCCAATTGATGGAAAAAGAAAGATGGAGCATTTTTGTAGTAATTTTATTATAGTATCATCATTTGGATTTGGAATGATCTCAATATTATTTGATTTTTCAGCTTCATTTCTTATATATTCAAAGTAGCTAAGGTTATTCTTACTTACAAAACCAGAAAGTATTAAACGGTAATTAGTTTTTCTAGCTACTTCTATTGCCAACTTTTGATTTTTAATTTGTTGGAACCTGCTATTATAGTATAAGTATCCTTCATCTTCCCACGTTGGAAAGAACTTGGTGTGATCAACACCAGGATAAACCACCTCTGTTTTTGCTTTGGGCTGCTCTCTTTTAATAGCAGATTCAGTATATTTACTATTGCATAAAACTAATGGAACTTTTGCAAACGATTCAGCTTCAAGTCTTTCTAATCCAATAATTCTCCTATACACTTTATGTAATATATCTTGCTTTAATGGTTCCAAAGATAGTGGATAATGAACATATGAAATGACTTTTATATTATATTTTTCAATGATCCAACCAGCATGATAATATCCCCTATTAAGCCAAATAATGTCTGGTTTCCATTTCACAGCATGTTTTATAGCCTCCTTAAGACCCTTTGCTTCATAATATGCTACAAACTTCCCAAAGATATCATGTCTTGATGGTATTACGGTATGTTCAAATTCATAAAAGTTGAATGATTCTTTACTTATTCCATTACAGAAAATGTGTATTTCATGATCTTTTTTAATTCTACGAAAAACTTCATATAGAAAACGTTCTCCTCCACCTTTTGTAATAAATGCTGTATGAATAAGTGCTATTTTCATTTTATAGATAATTTGATTTTATAACAAATATAAGTTTTCTTAAAACCCTTTAATTGGAATCATTTTTGCCATTAATTCTTTATCAGATATCTTTCTAATTTTTTGTACAGAAAATCTCTTTCTAACTATTAGATTAAAGTGAGTAAAGACCCATAAAAACGCCATTTGATAAGCTCTAGCTTTTGCATGTTCTCCATAAAAACTCCATTTTATAGAAACTATTAACATTCTAATAATAAATGGTACAACATACCTAAGTATATTGGGAATAGAGTAATTCTTTAACATTGTCGTTATATGGTTTTTCCTAAGGTGGAAGTATTTAAAATATTTTTCGTAATATGAATTTCTCAATGTGGCTGATGTTGATCCTCCTCCATAATGGTAAACTACTGCTTCTGGAATAACTGCAACCTTGTACCCTGCGAGGTGCATTCTCCAGCAGAGATCTGTTTCATCATAGTACAGAAAGTATAAAGGGTCAAATAGCCCAATTTTCTCTATAACACTTTTTCTAACAATTATGGCTGCGCCTTGAGCATAAAAAGATTCATTTATTTGATCATATTGTCCACAATCATATTCACCAAACCCTCTATGAAAAGTTCTACCATAATAATCTGCCATCCCCCCTACAGCATCAATTATCATTTTATTTTTCATACTCCTAATTTTTGGTTGAGCTGCACCTATTAAATCATCCAACTCCATCTTTACAACAATTTTTTCTAAACAATCATCTTCAACTTCAGTATCATTATTTAAAAAGAATACGAACTTAGAAGTCTTACTTGTATATTTGTATCCTATATTATTTCCCATAGCAAATCCATAATTTTTATTTAATAGAACAATCTTTATTTTCGGTTCTTTGGAAGATATGTACTTTAAGTATTCAATGCTTTCATCATGTGATCCATTATCAACAATTATGATCTCAAAGTTTTTATAAGTGGATTTTAATAGTGAGGTTATACAAGATTTTAGAAATTTACATCCATTATAATTCACTATAATTATGGATAACTTTGGTTCACCTGTCCCATCATCATGTTCACACATTATTCTCACATAAAAATTATGATTTCTTAAAAATAAAGGATTACGTCATGAAACATAAATGTGTATAAATAGTTTATGCTTTACTAAATGGTCTAGTTTGTGATTTTTTATGTGTTAAAATTCCATAGATATATCCTATCAATACAAATGGTCTTAATCTTATTATTGAGTGCAGAAATGTTCTTAAAAGACTTTTCCCTTGAATGTACCTTGCAACTCCAGTTGAAAACTGTGTTTTTACAGCTCTTCTTAGAGTGATTTCTCTAATATGGTAAGCTTTCACTTTTCCAGTAATCATTACACTGTATCCAAATTTAAGGGCTTCATCTTGTATATATGTATCCGGTGCAGGAACATCGGCAAAACCATTAATTTTATCTAAAATACTCTTCCTTATTAGTAAAGCACATCCTCTTGGTCTTCTAGATGGAGAGAAATGGTAAGTTTTCTCCCATAAATATAATAGTTTTCCAAGAAGGGTATTACTCTTAGTTACTACTTTACCTCCAATACAAAAACAATTTTCTTTTATCTCAGACAAAAGAACTTTAAAATAATTTGGTTCTAGTACTACATCGGCATCAACAATAGCATAAAACTCTGAATTTACTCTAGGCCTTGCAAGTTCTAAGTTTTCTGCATATGAATAATTCCAATTCTTAACATTTTTTATTATTATTTCAACTGGAAATTCTCTTACTATATCTTCAGTTTTATCAGTACATCTATCAATAACTACAATAACCTTTTCCGCTTTTAACGTTTGTGAAAATATTGAGTTTAGAGCTTGCCTAATATATTTCTCCTCGTTATGTGCACATACAACAACAGTATATGACATAAATTTACAAAATATATTTGAGATAAAAAGAATATAATAGTTGCTGAATTGATCAATTCATTTCCAATAGATAAATATTAACTTTAATAGTTATGAAGACCGTAACATCACAAATACGCATAGTTACATGTAGGCAATTAGTGGAGGTGGGTAGAAGTGTTTAAGAGATTGAATGTGTTTAGTTTGGAGGATTTAAAAACTTTTGAATAGTTATTTATCTTTATATTCTGGTTTTCTATAATTTATTTTATGCATGAGAAATGATGTATCGCTAAAACAAGTATAATCTATGGCTAGAGAGAAGAACTTAGACAAACGATTATGAGGTAATACCTGAAAATCTACTTTAGAGAATCCTTAAAATACAAGAAGAAGGCATGAAAACATTTTAAACAAAATTTGAATCCCTTTTATTTTAATGTTATATGATCCAAAATTTCTAATGGTGCAATCCCTTCTAACAATTTTCACTAGAAACCAGGTTTACGTTAGCTAACTCTAGAAATCGATCGGAAATATCCCAGCAAAGCTATGAGCCTATGAAGAGATATCTAGAGAATGTTTTAATCTTCTTTTCAACTTGAGAAGAAAGGTTTAGACTCTCCACTGCTTTTTAGCTGAATTTTCTTTTTAGTGGAGTTTTGTCGAAGTCTTCGTCGTTGGATATTATTTCTTTTGCCTTACTCCTTAATGCAGAGGCTAAGTGTATTGCGTCTTCGTAGTCTAAGTTGTGTTCTTTCATTAGTTTGGCTGCTTGATTCATATCTTCCATTGTTAGAGGTATTATTTTTAAGCCTGATAGGCTTTTTATTGAGTTTACTACTTCTTCGGTTAGTTCTTGGTCTTTTAGGTTTTTACCTGTTAAGCCGGCTATTATTATCATTGTTTGGTATAGTGTGAGAGTTGATGTTACATATTTTCCTCGTGGGGCTTTTTCAACTTTCTTTATCCATTCGTAGGATGTTTTGCCGAATGTGGGGTGGTTGCCAAGCCAGTAAATGAAGATGTTTATATCTATGTAGACTTCTGAGTCCACCATTTCCTCATAACCTCAGTTAAAAATTCGTCTAGGTCTTCCGGCCATTCCGTTATCTTGAAGGCACCATAGTATTTGTCGGCTATAGGTTCAAGAGGCTCTATTGTAATGCCTTTCTCGTCTATCTTTATTTTAACGTAGCCTCCCTCCTTCACTCCAACCTTATCCCTAATGGTTTTAGGAATGATGATCCTACCCTTTTCATCAACTTTTACTATTTCCATAAGTTCCACCCACTAAAATGATAATTCCCACATATTTAAATGTTCCCACTAAGATAAAAGTAATACTTGTATACTGAAAAGCTTGGTTAAATGTTGTTGGGATTTTCAGGCACTACAATCATACAAAAGTAAATATTTAAGGGAAAACCTAGCAGGTAAAAAATGTGAGTGTGGTTAAGAGAAAATAAATGTTTGAAACTATTCAGAAAGTTGAACTGTAACTTTGATTTTAATATAAAGAAGGTTG
>Ga0209394_1001480_pt1 | contig 13575 bp, 11 predicted proteins | sample JNZ201metaG_FD_184122 | JGI IMG/M metagenome (GOLD analysis project Ga0209394, IMG submission 184122) | Hot spring microbial communities from Jinze hot spring, China to study Microbial Dark Matter (Phase II) - JNZ 20120812A (SPAdes) (version 3) ... | reverse complement strand
GTCGCTACAACCAACATGGTGGAAACCGCCACTAGTATACGATATAGCTAAAGCTATTGGTATAGAAAGAATCTAGAAGCTACTCTATTTCAACCATTTTTACTTTTATATCACATTTCCAATACTATTTTGGATGGTGATGAACCCTTCATGCACTGATAATATGATGACTGCTGGGAAGACTGATATACTATAGCTTTTCCCCACCCTCTAGTTAATTGATATACTATTCGATACTATTGTTAGCTTTTCTGCTTTCAACGAATTCAGGGTAGTATTGTTTGAGTAGGCGTTTCATGTCAACGTATGGTGTAAATGTTTTGTAGGCTCTGTATGCTACTTCTGTAAACTTCCCTCTATCGGAGTTATAGAGATCGATTATATCTAGTAGCTTCTTAAGAAAATCTCTATAGTCCTTCTCATCTAATTCAGAAGCTCTGGCATTCCTTTCAATATCTATAAATTCTTTCAGTTCCTCTCCAAAGAGCCATCCGTTGACACCATCCTCAATAAGTTCGAGACTTGCACCATCTCGTGAAGATAGTGTTGGAACACCGTTGACACCTGCCTTCATCATACTGGTTCCGCTAGCCTCCCAGCAGCTAAATGGTGTAAATAGCAGTAGATCTGAACCTGATAGTGCATAGTATGCGAATTCCATTCCGTAACTTGGATGGAAGTAGAAGTTTGGTATAACTCTAGAGAATTTTGCAAAGAGTTGGGCTTGTTCCCTACCCCATTCATCGTTTGGATGGGGTTTACCTGAAACAACGATGAATACTGCATCCTTTAAATCGGTATTCTCTTCCAAGAACCATTCAATAAAGTAGGGCCTCTTGTACCTGGTTATTCTTCTACACCACGATATGATCATTCTATCCCCTATTTTCTTACCGGAGAGGGTTTGGACTACCATAGAGAATTCTCTTTTAAGATCTTGATGTATCTTCGAGAAGGATTCTGCATCTCCCTGAATATTCTTTACCCTCTGCCACCTTTCTATATCAATAGCGTTGGTTACATAGCTAAGCTTATTAGCATACTTTGGAAAGAGGGTTCTTGTAATCTCAAAGTGTTTTCTAGATACTGTAAATACTTTTTCAGAGATCTCCATAGCGGCCTCAGTCATTGTTTCAACAGCTGGTAGCGATATGTCCAGAAGCTCCTCAGCCTCTCTACAGATTTTCGGATGGCCCCATGGACCAGGTGTGTGGGTTACAAATCGTACTCTGATATTCTTTGGCAGTAGATATGGTGTTAGAGCTAGGTGGGCTTCCTGTATATCGACAATGGATATCTCTATAGATGACGCTATCCTCTTTACTATTTCACTGGATATTGCTGCGGCTCCTATATAGTATGTACACTCATCCCTATGGTGCCTGTATAGGTATCTAAACAGCCTTGCTGTGGTCAAAGGTCTGCTAACTCTATAGAGTATAGCCTTTGCGGAACCGTGGATGTATTCGTATAGATCAGCTTCAGCAATAAGCCTACCACTACCAGATCTAGCCTCAATACTACCGATGTAGCTAAGCTTTGAAAGAAATGAAAGACTGTGCCTGTGCCTGGTTTCAATATACCTTACCCTATTCATGCTATCCCAATCAACATATCCATTTGGATAGAACGGTACAACCAGTATATACGGCAGTCCAATTCTACCAGCTGTATAGAATTTATCTGCAATAAGTACACCTAATCCACCTGCATAGTTTGCAGACCCTTCGAAGGCGGCCTCCGTAGCAACATCTATAACAGCTCGCATCGACATATCCCAATACAAGCCTCTAATCCCATACCTTTATAAAGGATACAGTGAATAAACTGATAGAATTCAGTGGGGGCGGGAATACTCTTCATTGAAAAATTCAGATCCGGCCCAGCTAACATCATCCAGGTCACAGTTTCTAGAATAAAGGTTAAAAATCTTACTTACATAGCTATAGATATTAGATGAGGTGCCGTCGAGCGTCTGAATAATGATGAGGTGGTCCTAAACCGAATCCGCAGATTCGAATCAGCAACAAGTTTCTAAAATCTATTAATTAGAACCCATAGAAAGCTGAGTACAAAAATTTGTAGTTTCTAGTGGAAATATTATTGAAGAATTAAAGTGAACTACGTGGAAAAGCATGGTAGGATGGAATAGTCGAAGTTGGTAATCGCTAGATGGATGTTGTGCTTATGTTATTAAAGACTTTTATTTTAATCCCTTCACCATTTAGTATGTGGTAAAGTTGGTATGTGTTGAGAAGCCCCTAACCTTCTTAAGTAGCGGCTTTGAGTTATCAGCATATCTACACACGCCTACACCAGAACCTTCCACAATGGTTTTAATGCTTCACGGATTTACAGGTAATAAAATTGAGGCAAATAGACTGTTTGTCGATATTGCTAGAGCCCTATGTGGTATAGGGCTATCCGTCTTTAGATTCGACTATAGATGTCATGGTGAAAGCCCTTTACCATTTGAGGAATTCAAGCTGGATTACGCTATTGAGGATGCTGAAAATGCTCTAAACTTCATTGAAAAAGCGTACAGACCTAAAAGAATAGGTGTAGTTGGTCTTAGTATGGGTGGTCATATAGCTATTAAAATAGCTTCAAAACATCAAGATAGAATCTCAGCGATGGTTCTCCTAGCACCTGCGGTAGACTTTGGAAAACTTGTTGAAGGTGCAAAGGGCGTTGCCCAGAAGGTCGGCGAATACTATGTATTCGGTCCACATCGCCTTAAGGAGGAGGGTGTGATGAGTATAGTTAAATCCAATGCAATGGAGCTGGCTGAAAGCATATCGATACCTGTACTCATAGTGCATGCGAAAAATGATACTGCTGTACCATATAGACAGTCAGAGGAGTTCTTCAATAGATTGAAATCGCTGGAGAAAAGGCTGGTTCTACTTGATGAAGGTGAACACGTATTCCTTACATACAGCTCTAGAAGTAGGGTTATCGATGAAGTAGCCAATTGGTTTAAAAATAGGCTAGCCATATCCTAATCTATGCCATTTTTAAGACAATCTATACTATTTTTAATATCTCTACGAAAGCTAGATGTTTCGGTAGATCCAGATAGATGCTGTGCCATAGCTATGAATTGATTGAAATGCCCATCGACATGCACCCCAGAATAGTATGCTATCCATATGGAGAGGGATCCTCATGTATATATAGGATAGAAAATATAAGAGAGATGGGTATTGAGAATATATATAGTTTTGGAAAGGTTCAAATAGATAGATACCACGTTGTTGGAAAAGGCCATGCAGCAATCATTGTCCTTGCCAGACATAGAGTACACGGAACTGTAGCTCTAAAGATCAGGAGGATGGATTCGAAGAGAGCTTCTTTAAGAGATGAAGCAAAGCTCCTCGAAGCTATACATGGATATGCACCTAGGGTATACCTATACTCAGATGATTTTATAGTAAGGGAGTATGTAGATGGCCCAACAATAGAAGAGTTTCTAAAGGCGATTCGCAGTAGAAATGACGTTGCTACTCTTATAAAGAGCCTCCTCTTAGCTACATATACACTTGATCAACTTAATATAGATGTAGGTGAGCTTTCGAGACCATATAGACAGGTAGTTCTACTCTGTGGGGATCCCAGTAAACCATACTTTATAGATCTAGAGTCTGGAAGACTCTATTTAAAGCCATCTAATGTAACAAGAATTATTAACTTTGTACTATTTGGGTGTGTTAAAGGTAGTAGGATTAGGGATGTCCTTGGTCTAGATGAATACAGAGTTTCACTATTAATTGAGCTAGCAAGACAGTATAAGTATTCACCCCACGCTTCTCGGGAAGATATACTCAATAGAGTTTTTAGTATAGTTGGAGACTATTGAGTGCATCTGAGTATCACCCACCACCTCGATTCTTGTAGAGCTGCTCTATGTTTAGCGTACTTCTAAACCATACGTCTATCTGTGTGAATGGAATCTCTATACCAGCCTCACCCAATGCCTTCCTCATTCTCCATAGCAAATCCTTTGTAGCTTCGTATGCTAGTGGTGGAGGTGTCCACACCCTTACTGTTACATCCATACTACTCTGACCAAGATTTGAAACAAAGATATCTGGAGGTGGGTTTACCAATACATACGGATGTTCATCTAGGATATTCTTCAGTATCCTATACACCTTTTCAGCATCCTCCCTATAGGCTATTCCAAGCTTAAACTCTATCCTTCTAGCTACTGCTTTACTAAAGTTCTTTGTAATACCGGTAATTATCTGGCTATTGGCTACACTAACAACAAAGCCATCAAATGTTCTTATACGTGTAAAGATGGGAGATACCTCTGTTACCTCACCAGCATTACCACCGATCTCCACAACCTCACCAACATTTATAGTCTTTTCAATCATTAGATAGAGCCCTGCAAAAAGATTTGAGAGAACCGGCTGAAGAGCAACACCAACAACTATGCCGGCAAAACCTCCAGCTATTATGAATCCCGTTAGATCTATACCAATAGTTCCGAGAGCTACTACGACAATTATAAATAATAACGTGTAGTATAGAGCTCTACTCAAATTAGATGCGATTGCCTTGGATACTCTAGCTGATAGAAATTTTAGAAATGCTCTTCTAATCATAACACTAATTGCTATTCCAACAGCCAGTATAGCTATAAATACAAAAATTTTATACAGCATTCCACTACCCTGTAGCAGTAGATTTCTAATAACATCTACCAGCTCCATTAGTACCCCCACACCATCTCATTTCTATAGCTAATTAGAGGTGCCTTAGCCTCCTCCGGTTCGTCTACGGCTTTAAATCCAGGTTCTATGGGCTGTTTCTCATACTCTACAACAGCTGTCGATGGGCTGTTGATGATCACTCTAATATGCTGGGTACAGCACCTCCAGCTACCCAATCCATAGAATAGTGCTAGGGGTGATGTATCTAGGAGTAGCTTTGACATGGATGCAAATTTCTCTAGCTCATTTCTTATCTCTAGATGTGATATACAGAAGCCGAGCTCTAGATCTCTGGGCTCTTCTAGGGAGACTCTAGTTCTACAGTACCTAGCAATAACTCCACCTACATCTCCATATCTCGATGGTGGGCCATAGAGGGTGTATTTATACAGCTTATGTAGGGGGACTATGTCTAGAATTGTAAAGGAGCTATTCTTATAGCCATATACAGCTATATCGATTGGTAGATACATGTAGAGGGCTATGCTATCCATCGGTGGAATATAGATTGGGATAGAAAATTCGCAGAGGATGTACCTTGTAACAAATCTTGGATAGAATATTGGATAGATGGGAAGTAGCTTTAATGTGACATCCTTTGTTAGGATCTCCCTCTCAATCGTTTCACCTCTATACCTTCTATACAGTATATTCCCCTCCACTCTGGTAACATCAATCCTATACATATCTAGTACAATGGATGCCTCTATCTCATCTCCAAACATTTAGGATTCACTAAAAACAGTACTAGCATATGTAGTTAATAAAAATAGTTATAGTAGTATGACAGTGAAAAATCTATTCTATAGCTTTTACCTCAAAGCTATAGCTTCCCGAGCCTATCTCAATAACGACCCTATCACTCTCCTCTCTAACAGAGAGAATGCCATTCACCTTTGATAGCTCTCCAGCTTTCCACACCACCTTACCTCCCTCAAGTATCTCTACCTCCTTCCCTATTTTCGGCAGATAGACCTCCGCTACAGACCCTACAGGAACGGTAACATCCACTTTGAATACCTTTTCATCCCGACTCCATGTAACTGCCACCAGCCCCCTTACCGTATATAGATATGCTGATGCATGGCTGAGTCCCTTAATTAGCGGTGGTCTTACAGCAAATCTCTTGAATCCTGGCTCAATTACCTCAAGCCCGGCTAGCTTTCTGTATAGCCATGCATCGATGCTACCGAACATGTGATGGTTGTGGGAATTCATACCTGAACCTGTCAACTTCTCCCATCTTTCCCATAGTGTTGTTGCACCTTCTCTAATCATGTATCCAAAGCTTGGATAGCTTTCCTGTATCAATGCTTGGTAGGCAAGCTGTATATAGCCATATTTTGCTAAAACCTCTGGGACATACTTCATGCCGAGTATACCTACATTGAAGTGGCTATCCCAATCAACTTCAATACTGTGTACAAGTGCTCTAAGGATATCGGAGATCTTCTCTCTTGGTACGAGATCTTCTGCGAGCGGCAATGCTAGACATGTCTGGGAGCCACCGAATTCTGGTGAGCCTAGGTATATTGTTGTGCCTCCAGATGAAGTGTATATGGAGTAGTAGCCCAAGACTTTGCGGCCAAGAACATCTCTCTCGTGAAGGAATGCCCTATTGAATGCCTCCCCTATTTCCCTAGCCTTGCCATCGAAGTAGAGAGCGTCGCTTTCCTTGTTGAGCACTTTGGCCATGTTTGTCAACAGCTTTGCATCCCTGTAGAGGATCCATGTCGAGATTATCTCTGTGGGGCAGTCCTGGGTATTTCTAACTCTTCCTGGTGGAACCCAGTCACCATATTTGCCAAAGTACAGAATGCCATCCTTTGTCCTGCTGTATAGATAGTTCCACCACCTCTTTGCATATTCAAATACCCTCTCTATAACCCTTCTATCTCCATAGTATAGATAGAGTATCCATGGAATGTATATGAATGCCGTCCCCCATGCTGGATCGGCTGGATAGAGCTCCCAGTAGGGTGGTACGACATCAGGTATGGAGCCATCCTCCCTCTGGGAGTCTATTATATCGTTGACTATCTTCTCATAGTATTTTACCATATTGAAGTTTAGTGCTGCTGCATCCGATGAGAGCCACGCATCTCCGAGCCACCCCATCCTCTCTGACCTCTGAGGACAGTCCGTTTGCACACCATTGGTTAGATTGCCCTTAAGGCTCCATATAGTCAGCCTATGGATATCATTAACTAACTTGTTAGAGCATGCGAAAGAGCCTATCGGCTCAAGATCAGCATGTACAACAACAGCCTCTATATCGTCTAGCGATGGTGGGGCTATAGGGCCGCTCACCTCTACATATCTAAAGCCGTGGTATGTAAACCTGGGCTCTAGAACCTCTACACCATCGCCCCGCAGGATGAAGATGTCTGTAGCTTCTGCAGCCCCTAGATTCTTTGTGTTTAGGGTGCCATCGCTGTTAATAACCTCTGCATATCTTATCCTCACCTCACCGCCGCTTGGACCCCTTACACGTACCCTTACCCAGCCAGTGATGTTCTGACCAACATCAAATACATATACGTTTGGGCTTGGGCTGTAGACCTCCCTAGGCTTGAGTACAGCTACAGCCTTTGTAGCTGGGATGGCTGTAGAGGATACCAGGACACCCCTTGGGGGAGTCACACCGGAGCACTGCCTCCAGCTAGAGTCATCGAAACCAGGTTTGTCCCACCCTAGGGGCTCTAGCCTTGCATCGTATCTAAAGCCATCGTATATATCGTCACCTATAATTGGGCCTCTATCGAGGCACTTCCACATCTCATCTGTGTACAGCTCGTATACCCTACCATCAGTAAGCTTCACCCTCAGCATGAGGAGGAGCTTGGGCTCATCGTAGTACCTTACCCTTAGGAACCCCCTCTCAAACTTCTGGCTATACCTACCTCTACCAAGCATAACGGCAATGGCGTTTGCCCCCCTTCTAACGGTGTTAGTCACATCGTATACAGTATAGTATATCCTCTTGTCATATTCACTCCAGAGGGGGTCTAGAGCCCTATCCCCAATTCTTACACCATTAACCCTAAGCTCATAGTAGCCCAGGCCAGCTATATACACCTTCGCATCGGCGATATCCCCATCTATATAGAACTCCCTTCTAAGAAGCTGGCCACCGCCAATCCACACACCCCTCCACTCACTAGGGCTGAGAATGGCCGTCTCAAACCATGCTACATCACTCCACCCACTCTCCCTGCCATCGGCATCCCACCACTTAACCCTCCAGAAATACCTTGTAAAGCTCTTTAGAGGTGGCCCACCATACTCAACCACATTAGAGTCCGACTCAACAACACCACTATCCCAAACGTCACCCACACCACCTAGGGCATTCTCATAGCTAGAGCTAACTATAATTCTATAGGCCTTCTGTCGCTGGCCCCTACCACTATGCAGTGGAATCCATGAGAATCTCGGCCTCGGGTCATCGATACCCAGAGGGTTTCTGGCAAACTCAACCCTAGCGTCTACAGCCTTTAATACTTCACCACAACCCATATTTGTAGCACCAGCTATATCCAGGTAGCGGATACAATTTTAAATTTTTAGATGTGTAGACACCACTGCAGACACACTAAGTTTAGCGGCCGCTGGCCAGCTATTGATGTTGCCAGCCCTTGGTGCAGCCCGTGATACAGTTTCACTGGTCCAGCAGCCGGAAAAGTCTTTTATACCCGCTGGAGTGCTGCTCACATATGTGACAGTTTCATGATACGTAGAGATCCGGAGGGTATAACGCACTATGTGTTGGGTATAGGCCTCTCCATACTTACTGGATTACTGGCCCAGCTGTACCTCTACCTAGGCCCTATTCCATATACAATGCAGTGTATGGGTGTTGTGATGGCCGGGCTTCTTCTACCCCCAAGGTACTCACTGCTCTCCATGGTCCTCTACCTCATATTTACAGTACTCGGGCTCCCTCTAGCAGCAGGTCTTAGGGGTGGTGTAGTGGTGCTGTTTGGTCCAACAGGTGGCTACCTACTGGGGTTTCTAGTATCAGCACCCCTTATGAGTATCCTCACGAGACTCTACCTTAGATTTAGGGGGCGTGGATTAGCGGATATACGGCCCATTGATACCGTGGCACTGCTATGCTTTTCACTTCTAGCCCTATTCCCAACATACCTTCTCGGCTTTGCTGTATTTACATACTATGCACTTGGTGATCAGAAGCTTATGCTGTGGGCAGCTAACCTAGTTAAGTTGGTTGGCCTAGATGTCCGTGAGCCTCTGGCTGCCCTCTTTATAGCTACGGTAGCAATTTTTATACCGCAGGACATCTTTATGGACTCTCTACTCGCTATTGCTGCATCGAAGTATGTTGCTAGGCTGCTAAGATTTAGAGGTATTGTGGTGTAGTGGTGTGGGTGCTGTAGAGACTAGAGACCTATCTATATCAGTGGGTGGTAGAGCTATACTGAGTGGACTGAATCTGTATATAGAGAGGAATACAGTAACTGTTGTAACAGGGCCCTCAGGCTCTGGAAAAACAACCCTGCTAAAGGTGTTGGCAGGCTACATCCCCAACCTGTATAGGCTATACAGTATATCTGGAATGGTTAGAGTATTTGGTATGCAGCCCCTCGATGCTCTACTGAGCGGCCTAGTAGCCTACATCCCACAGGACACATGGTCATTCTTCATAGGTCGCAGTGTATGTGATGAGCTTGCCATACTTGGTATGGAGGAGGGGTACAGCAGCGAGCTCTGCTCGAGGCCTATAGAGGTGCTCTCCGATGGGGAGCTATATGACATGCTTATACAGCTCTCCCTACATCTTGGTGCCAGGCTTATACTTGTTGATGAGCCCTCCACACACTTGGACTGCAATAAGCTAGAGTATGTTATGGAGAGGTTTAGAGAGCTGGCTGATGAGGGGAGACTAACGGTTGTTGTGGCAGACCATAGGTACCAGAGCTATGCAGAGTATGTAGATAGTGTTGTAGAGATTGGGGATAGCTATGGCGGGGATAGATCTACAAGAGTAGAGCGTCACAAACTCTACGGTAGAGCTGCACTAAGGGTGGATGATCTGTGGGTTAGGCTCGGCAGTAGATATATTGTGGAGGGGCTTAGCCTGGAGGCCAGAGAGGGTGAGGCTGTAGCTCTGTACGGTGGGAATGGGGCTGGTAAGACAACTCTACTAAAGGTTCTGGCAGGCTTCATAAAGCCTGATAGGGGCTCTATTGAGAGGTCTGGGGATGTATTCTATATACCTCAGAGACCAGTATACTGGTTCTCTACAGCTAGTGTTGGAGATGAGCTTAAGCTGTATTCAAGGGTCTATGGCAGGGGTCTGGATGCTGTTAATAGTGCTGTAGAGCTCTTCAACCTCTCTAAAGTTATTGATAGAGACCCCTATACGCTAAGTGTTGGTGAGGCTAGAAGACTTTCACTAGCACTATCATACATAGCTTCACCAAAAATACTTCTACTAGATGAACCAACACTAGGCCTAGATAGAAGCTCTACCGAAATTCTGTATAGCTACCTAGATATAGCCAGAGAGAATGGCACATGTATAGTTATGGCAACACACAGTAGATGGGCTGTGGAGCAAGCCGATAGAGTGGTTAGGCTTGAGAGCTCAAATGGCTGTAGCGAGCAGTGCCGTTGAAGCTCTGTATAGACATCGACGTGAGGTCCCCACAGCTCTACCGATACTGCTGCTAGCCCTAGCAACAGTAGCGGCATTTATAGCACCACTACAGCTACTTCTAGCCCTAGTGGCCATGGAGCTCACCTATCTAGCCATATCTATGGGGGGTATCAGGAGGCTCCTCCAAACCGCTGTACAGCCAATGGCAGTACTCATAGCGCCGTTTCTCCTACTCTCAGCCGTTATACAGGCGGTAGTCAGTGGTATAGATATATCTATACTGACGCTATCCGCAGTAAGGGTAGCACTACTCTATCTAACGGCCATAGTCTCCATTAGGATGCTGTCCATGGCTAGACTAGTGAGAGATGTGTCCAGAGTCAGCCCATTGATGGCGCTATCCATTGCGGTAGGTATTAGAATGCTTACCATAGGTCTATATACACTAAATGAGGTGAAAGCCATATACAGCACCAATATAGCTACCAAGTGTAGCCACTTCAAATGCAGAGTAGAGTACACCACACTTCTAGCAAAGGCTATAACAAGGGTATTCATATATACAGTACTTGACGTAGGGGAGTCGATCTACAGTAGATACAGCTGCATATGGATCAAACAGCACCCAAAATATATTAAGAATCGGAATTGTGTAGACGATATGAAGATTGTACCGACCTCCTCCCTTTCCTTAAGATGGGGTTCTCTTTAGAGTAGAGGGTTTCTCGTATCCACTCAAGGTCACATCTTTCATATATGGAATGGTCTGAGGGTTAATCTTAGTTGCATAGAGTTGTGTGAGGTAATGATGGCCGATACCGTGTTTCATATTAAGAGCTTTTCTTAGTAATAATTCTGATTACATATGGGTGTCTCTGAATTTCATCTACCGGTGTTTTTAGCTTTAAGCCATCTGCGTCTATGCTCCACCCCACTTTTTTCTCAATACCTACTATATCTACATCTACTATACCATTTTCGGCTAGCTTAATGTTTTTGGTAAAGGCCCTTAGCACTACTTCCTCTTTGGGTCTTCCAAGCACTATTGCATATATATAGTTGTAGCCAGGGTAACAGTCTCTGAAGGTGTATCTAATATCCTCACCAGTAAATGCTAGTTTTCTCTCTATAAAGAATCCTCCTTCTCCTACCTCTGTAGGCCCCTCACCATAGACCCTCCATGGCCTTGCCCCATAGACGCTCTCCCCATACACTTTAAACCACTCTCCAATATCTAGAAGTATTCTTTTTGATTCTTCAGGTATTGTGCCGTCGGGCTTAGGCCCTATATTTAGAAGGAATACCCCATTCTTACTAACGACATCAGCCATATGTGCTATCAGTGTTTCAGGGGATTTATACTCAGCATCTCTTATGAAGCCCCATGATCTGTAGTCTACTGATGTATCTGCAAGCCATATGGAGGGGTATATGGTTTTTATTGTACCCCGTTCTGCGAGATCTGGTACTGCTGTACCCTCCTTAAAAGCCCCATGCTTGTACACTATAACGGGCTCTATACCCCATCTATAGCACCTATTATAGTAGTATGCTGCAAAAGCCTTTAGATAGGATTGGAAGGAGAGGTTTGCAATCCACCAATCGAAATACACTATCCATGGACGGTACCTCTCAACAATCTCCACCAGTCTAAGAAGCCAGTCCGTAAGAAATTCTCTATCTGGGGGGATATTATCTTTTGATGGTGGTGCCCTGGGATCTAGTAGGGCAGGCTGTGCGGGACCATATAGATCAAAGTACTTTGGGTCTCTAACGTCAGACTCTATCCTCATACCATGATCGAAGAACCACCAGTGTTCAGCCCTATGATATGATACACCAAATACTAGCCCCTGTCTCTCAACAGCTTCCCTAAGCTCTCCAACAACATCCCTCTTAGGACCCATCCTTGCAGCACACCACCTGGTATAGGTAGAATCCCACAGTGCAAAACCATCATGGTGTTCGGCAACAAGAACAACAAATTTAGCTCCACTCCTCTTAAAGAGCTTTGCCCATTCATCAGGATCCCAATTCTCTGCAGTAAACATTGGTATAAAGTCTTTGTAGCCAAATGTAGTTAAGGGTCCGAAATTCTTTGTATGGTATTGATATTCAGGTCTGTCAGGCATATACATGTGTCTAGGGTACCATTCATTACCAAAGGCAGGGACTGAATACACACCCCAGTGGATAAAGATGCCAAATTTAGAGTCTATAAACCATTTAGGAACTCTATAGTTTTTTAAAGAGCTCCAGGAGGGTTTAAAGGGACCTTTAAATGGAGCTGGAATAGACTTTAGGATGGTGTATGGATCTATAGTAATATTTTCAAACATTGCAACTAGGGGATCTACACCTAGAGACAATATTCATGCACCTATAAGTAGTGGTGATCTCTTCTATAAAAATTTTTGGTGGGGAGCGCTGTATAGACATAGTAGAAAATGCCTTTCCAGTACGGACTGGAAAGGTTTTAGAGCCCTATCTGCTGAAGTTTTCTGCTGATGGCTAAAGGCATTAGGTATAGTGATAAAACCATTGCTGATAGTATTGCTCCTGGAGGTATAAACCACCACCAAGCACCTACAACAAATGCATTCATTATAAGAACTTGATTCAATATCCATCCCAGTGTTACAACATTTGTTGCACCTAGGCCTAGTAGGCTTATACCAGTTTCTGTAAATACAGCTGAGCCATATATTCCTCCAAACTGTAGAAATATATAGGGTAGCACATTAGGGGCAATCTCTCTAAATATAATTACAACTGATTTCTTTCCGCTGATTTTAGCCAAGTCTATAAACTCCTTCTCTCTTATAGCTAATGCCAGTGCTCTTATGGCTCTTGCAGAAGCTGGCCATGCAATTAATCCGCCGATTAGAAAAGCAACAAAGTACATGCTTCTAATTTTAACCAGTGAGGAAAGTAATAGTAGAAGAGGTAGCTGTGGAATTAACAAAAATATGTTTATTATTGCATTCAAAATCTCTCCAGCTAAGCCCCTCAGAAAACCGCTCAAAAGTCCGAGGAAGGACGCTATAGCAATTCCTATTAATCCTGCCACCACCCCTATTAATAGGGGATTCTCTATACCGTGAACTATCTGGGCCAATACATCTCTACCCAACGCATCGGATGTCTGTAGAATGGAAGAGCCGCCCACAGTAGAAATTGGTGAGGGGCATCATGTTATGTGCTGGCTTTATGTTAAGAGGTGACGGTAAT
>Ga0209394_1001478_pt1 | contig 13604 bp, 11 predicted proteins | sample JNZ201metaG_FD_184122 | JGI IMG/M metagenome (GOLD analysis project Ga0209394, IMG submission 184122) | Hot spring microbial communities from Jinze hot spring, China to study Microbial Dark Matter (Phase II) - JNZ 20120812A (SPAdes) (version 3) ... | reverse complement strand
GATGGTGAGATGGATTGGGCTGAAAGTTGTGGGGGTACTGCTGGATATGCTGTAAAGTTTACGCCACCTACGTCACCGTTGGTTATCGATAAAGTTATGATTTATGGCTGTTACGAGCCCGCTTCGGCTGCTAACAATTATTTTTGGGTGGATATATGGGACAGTGGCTTAAACGTGATGTATGAAGGAGAATATGAGTATAAGTGTTTTAGATATCGTGGTTTAGGCGGTTTCGACTGGGCAATTATTGATATACCTGATATAGTAGTAAGTGGAGAATTTTACGTTGCTTTCTTCCCCTGCATGAAACCTGGTCAAGCGTATCTGTGGATGGGAATGGACTTTGATCCACCCATCAGTAATAGATCATATTTCACAGACCGTGAGTTAAAGTATCTTCAAGACCCAAGTGAACGTGTATCGCCTCCAAGGGAGTGGATGATTCGCGTTATATCGTCCTCCTCTCAACAGTCACCTTTACCGCCATCCTCTCCTCAACAACCCGTCAACATAGCGGAAAAAGCTGCTGTATATGTGATTAGTCAGGCTATTTCTGAGTATGGAGGGTACAAGTGGCTGATTTACGATACTTCTGGTTCTTGGGAGAGACCACCAGAAGTAGCGAAAATAGGGATATTTTTTGCTTCTCTATATCAGGCTACGGGGAAATCAATTTATCTTGATTATGCAAAGGGTGCTGCCCAATGGATTGTTAAAAAGGCAGTTTCAGAATGTGGTGGATACAAGTGGGCTTGTCCCGATAGGGATAAACCAAGTCCTGGCTGGTGGCTTAACACTGCGGTTTGGGAAGTTGGCGAATTTCTGCTTATGATGTATAAGTTAACTGGAAACAACACTTACCTTGTTTATGCTAAAGGTGCGGCTCAATGGATGATTGCAATGGCTGAGTCTGAAGCAGCCGGATACTTCATTCCGTACAATCCTCCTGGAAAAACTGGTTCACAAGCGGCTCATGGCATTATGCCCGGAAGAGAAGCATTGGTTGCCACGTTTCTTTTGCATATGTATCAGGAAACAGGCAACTCAACATATTTGCTTTATGCTAAAGAAACCGCGGAATGGCTAATGACAAGCCCTGACATTAGAAGCGAATCAGGTGGATATACTTGGATTCATAACAGACCGTATGGATCTGCCTATGTTGTCGCAGGAAGCTTCAACCCTGGAGGAACAGCGGGTGTAGCCAATTTCTTCTACGAAATATATCAAGTTACACACAATACTACATATCTCCACTATGCTAACGGGGCTATACAGTGGATACTAAGCAAAGCGGTGTTTGTAACTGAAAACTCGGTTAAATGGCCGCAAAATATCGGGCGAAGTGACTATTCAATAATTATGGGGCTACCACCATTTACCAATTATGTAACTATGAGCGACCTTTTACTCTACGCATACTCCATCACGGGAAACTCTACCTATCTGGAATATGCCAGAAAACATCTCAACTGGATAATCAGCGAGGCTATTTCAAGCTCCAGCGGATACGTGTGGCGAAACAACGAGAATGCATATGCAACCTCAATGATTTATTGGTCACTTTGCAATGCGTTCCAGACAATTAAAGGTAATACTTACGCTGAATATGCTACTCAAGCACTAAACTGGATAATTAACAATGCAACTTCTACGGATGGGGGTTGTAAATGGAAAATAGTTACATACAGCCCATATTATTCATGGTGGTTTATGTACGGCGCTTCAGGTATAGGATATTATCTTACACAAGCGAGTGGTCAACAAATACCTCCACCAACCACTTATAACCTTCATGTTCAAAGCTATCCCATAACTGGAATTGAGATTACATATTCCGGTGATTATTCTGGAATTGGAACGACAAACTTTGACATCGGGCCCAAAAATTCGCCATTTACGGTAACGTTAACAGCGCCATCAACATATCAAGAATACACGTTTGATCACTGGGAACTTGATGGAGTAAATGTAGGTCAAAGTAACTCCCTTAGAGTTGAAGTGAATGAACAAAATTCGGTTAGAGTTGCAAAGGCAGTTTACAAAAGACCTGGTTATTTTGTTAGGCTTCTTTTTGGTGATCTCGAAGTCGAGAATGGAAGCGTTTTGCACGTTTATTTTCAGACGCTAAAATCGGAACATGCTGGCTCCGAAGTTCCTATAAACGGGGTTCATATCGATTGGAAAACATCGTTTGGCATAAACCACACAGTTTCTAAAACATATAATGGAGTGGATGGTGTAATTCATCTCACATATAACTTGTCCTCTTATTCAAAAAATACCTTTACTATTGAGATGTTACCCGCACAATATGATGGATTTAACGTGTCGCCTCCATCGGTTAACCCGTTAGTTTTAAGCCTTAAACCAAAACAATCCATGCTCGTTTTTGGCACAGAACTCGATTTTGGAGCAAGTTTTGAAGTTGATGCTGAAGGGAGGTATTATCCATATTTTCTACTCGCCAATGACGGCTTAGAAATCCATAGCGCAGGGTTCTCTGAGACGTCAAAAATGGGTTTTGGGGTTGATTATCACTTGCTTAAGGCTGAAATTGGAACTATAAATGGAGAGGTTGGTGGATGTGCACATGTTGGCATATCTTCTGGGTTGGAATATGAGCTTAATGATGTAACAATTAACAATCAGAAGACTTTGTTGAAATATTTAGTAACGAAATGGATTTTAAAAAATGTCCGATGCGTTACTCCAGAGGTTTTGCGCTTTTTGGTGGACGGATTATTGGCTATTGTGAATGCAAAACTTTCTCAAAACGGTCTTGAAAATTATCGCTCTCTTACTAAATTGGGATCTTACGGATACGCTTCTCTTGGAGCCGAAGTCTATGTTGGGCTTTCCTCAACGAAAGGGTCAGCAAAAAACAAAATTACAAAACTACTTTATGGTGGGATAACTGGGGACGTAGAGGTCGATGCCGGCTTAAATATTTACAGCTTAACAAGAGTAGGATTCCTCGGAGAGTTAAGCTTTGACGGAAAAATTGAAGCCGGAGCCGGATTAGACATGGGATTTTTAAATATAACGGCCAAAACAGGCTTACTAAGCTTTTCAGCAAGGGCAGGTGTTGAACTTATTTTTGATGGTTTCGAACCACACGCTTTAAAGTTTACATTTACAATGGGCGTCCCTGCTGATAAATCCGATATCATATCTTTTGGCGGGCTTCTAAAACCCCTCAACGAAAAGGCTGTCAGGGAAGGGCTAAAAAATGGTGGAAAAATTAAGTTTACCATGTCCATTCCTGCAAGCAAACTTACAGCTGAACTTCTGGAATATCTTAAGAAATTGCCTAGAGGCGAGATAGTGTTTGACGAGTTGCTTATGAATCTGATGAAATCAATTGCCAATACCCCCATCCAATATGAAATCATTGTAGCTGAAAACCCGATTATCATACCCATTGGTATTGAACTAAAACTCGGTGGAATTGGTGTGGAGTTTAAATGGACTTACAACGAGTTCCCTGAGCATGTCGTGGAGAAAGGCATTATATACAACTGGCATTGTTGGCCGCTCACGGAATATTACTCTCCACCTAAATCAATAAGTACCTTACAATTCATAAAAGATTGGTACGTGCAGGAGCTTTTTGGAACAGTAGTCCAACTTAAAGAAAAAGGAAAGCATTTATATCTACATGTTTACGACTCTCTCGGACGGCATGTCGGAATAAATTATGAAACTAGTCAGATTGAAATACAAATCCCCGACTCATACTACTTTGATAACATGAACGGAACAACATTCATAGTTCTTCCAACAAACCTCACCGAATTCAAAATAGTGGTTGACGGAAAATTCGCTCAAGAACCAACTGAAAACTACACTCTAACACTGATGACGTTCACCGAAAATCGGGCAAACTACACAGAAACATTTTCCACAATTAAAAATGGTGAGAAGCAAGAATATCAAGCTATTATTCCGAATACAGGAACACCAACCATCACCCAAATTATAACAAAACCATGGTGGATTCAACACCAGCTCTGGATAGTATCCGGAGTTATTGGAACCGTAGCTATACTGACCGTTTCGGTTGCTTTAATTAGAAGACGAAAAAGCGTCCCACCAACTACTAATTAAAACATAAACGTAACAGTAAAAAATCAGTTAGTCGCTGTTAACTGAAGTTTACGGGAAATTTTTGGTTAAGGTTTTGTTTAGATCCGATGTAGGTACATGCTTCGAGCATTGGTTGAATCTCTAAAAATGAGGGTGGAACATTTTTGCGAATTTTCTATATTCTTTCTCCATACGCCTTTTTATAGTTCCCTAAGAAATTATTAACTGTTGATATCTAATGAAAATGGTTCATGTAGCATTAGCCGTTCTTTTAACTGGGTTGTTTTTAGCTGTGGTTAACATTGCCCATGCGCAATGGTCTGAATTAAGTTCTGGTTACGCTATAACTACAAACTGGCACGGAAAAATTGTTCCATTAGGCGAAAGCGTCACAGTTTGGGCGGGAACAACCGATTCAAATGTTCAAGAAGTGTTGTTCCGATGGAAAAGGCCGGATAACACAACATTTTTTGAAGTTAGTGTTCTAGTTCTTGGGCCTTTCACGACACCAAATGTTCCTCCAGGCGTTCCGGAAGAAATCAGCAGCTGGGCTCAAGCGCATCAAAACATAAATGTTTATTACGCCAATAACACTCAGATTCCAAATACACTTGGCGATTGGAGCGTTCAAGCTTTTTTTAGAGGAACAGACGGGAAGGAGAAAGCAGGTGTCACGGATACAATAGCTATAAGAGCAACATCATTCAATGTCATACCAGATCTACCAGTTGTTGGCACAGCTGGTGCAGCAGCAACAATGCTTCTCGGATTAGGTCTATTTCTCCACATAAAGAGAAGACAACTTTAAACAGTGCTCTCTTTATACGAGGTGAACATAACCATTGTAGATCCAAAAGGCAATCCAGTTATAGATAAAAATGACATGTTTTGGGTCTCGAATGGCTTATGGTTTATAAAATATTCCAACATTTTCGAATTAAACTGGACCTATCCTCCGAAGGAACTTTCCTTGTAAGCTGGATTCCAACACCCCAAGCATACGCTTGCCTATCCATATCTCTCCATATGAACAAACTGTTTTCTCGGTTGTTTCCAATTTCACAATAACTAACCTCACATTCGATTCGGGATTTTTATTATCTCGTAATATAATCTACATAAAACTTCATCCCAAACACAATTTAGCAAAGCATGAAAAGCCAAAATATTATTACCTCTATGTTGTTCTAAACTGTTTACAATGAAGCCGGTTAAAGTAGGCTTCGAAGAGTCGATAGTCAGGCTGGTTGTCCAATCCGGCATATGCGTCGGTTGTGGGGCATGTGTGCTTGTCTGCCCCTTTAATTGCCTAGAATATATTGGCGAAAAGCCAAGTCTGGTAGAGGAATGCAAAGCTTGCGGAATATGCACGCAAGCATGTCCTCAATACGATTTTTCAAGGTTAAAAATCGAAAATCTCACGTTTGGAAGAGTGCGGAACGACAACGAGGCTTTCGGCGTCTACAAAGAGCTGCTTTTGGCGAGGGCAACAGACGTCCAAATTCTGAAGGTTTGCCAAGACGGGGGGGCTGTAACTGCCATACTCTTGTTCGCTTTAAAAAACAATTTGATAGAAGGGGCGGTGGTTGCAAAAAGCAGCGAGGAGAAACCGTTTTTCCCAGTTCCATCATTTGCTACAACAGCTGAAGAGATACTGCAGTCAGCTGGAACAAATATTTCTACTCGCCTAACATTCTTGCATTGGCAGAGGCTGTTGAACAGAATAAAAAATGTATTGCATTCGTGGGAACACCTTGTCACATTCGTGCAATTCGAAAGATGCAACTAGCTGGATTGAAAAAATATGTTGACTCCTTAAAGCTTCTGATTGGATTAATGTGTTTCAAATGCTTTAACTACGAGGGGCTTATGGAAAACTACATTTGCGGAAAACTTGGCATAAACCCAAACTACATAAGAGGAATCAAAATAATAAAAGGTAAGATGTATGTGACGCTAAACATGAAAACGGTAACAATACCCCTAGCAGAAGCAAAACAATACGTGAGGGAAAACTGCCACTTTTGCCAAGACTTTAGCTCAGAGTTCGCGGACATTTCTGCCGGCGGACTAGGGCTAAAAGGCTGGACCTTCCTTATCATACGCACAGAAAAAGGTAAAGAACTAGTTTTCGATGCAGCGAGAGCCGGGAAAATCGAAATTAGGAATGCAAACGAGGAACCAAAATCCTTAGAGATGCTGGTCAGGCTTTCAAGGAAAAAAGCAAGCTGCAATTAAAAGCGTGTTTAATGGAAAAGTTTGGGACAGCCACTCAGCTTACTCTTTATATTTGGAATCAACAATAGGTGTTAATGGCCGCCGAGTTTCTATGTCGGCTGAATAGCCATTAACACGCATAAAATCTTCTGGTTAGATGTATCAGTGCTATTTGGTTTGTGTTTCTTCTGTCTCTTCGATTTCGCTTTTTATTTCCTCTATTGGCTTTGGTGGAGGAGTTGTGGCCATGGTCCAACCAATCCAAGCACCGATGCACATTATGGCTATAAATGCTATAAATACTGGTATTGCTATTGTCCAAAAGCGAACTTCTGCTTCTGCGACTTCAAGTCCTAAGAACCCAAGCCACGATGGAAATAACAGCGTTGCTATATAGACGATGGTAATTACTAGACATATCAGGAATATTGCAGCACCCAACGCTTGGTCTTTGCTCATTTATTTTTCACCTCCGTCAAATTTTAACCATGAACACATAGTTTCACGTCATAAAATGTCTCTAAAATTATAAAGTTTAAGCTATCCCCCTTTTGAATATGACTAATGTGCTTGTGTATTTGTGTTGTTATCTCGGACAGTAACGTTTATTAAGACTTAAGATAGCCTTCTCTCGAGGAGCCTGTATGGAAACCCCAAAAACAAATTTGGCTGTGGTGTTTACAATTGCGTTGATAGCCATGATCGTGACGGCTTTAGCCGCAAGTCTTCTTTCAACTCAGAGAAGGATCGAAAGTTCTGGAAACATAAAAACTCTACGCATTGCCGTGTGTAGTAACCCTGATTGCACAGAGAATTTAACATTCATCAACTGGGGGCTTGTTGAGGCTGGAAGAAGCCAGCAGCGAGTAATTTGGATTAAAAACACAGGTAATACTCCCGCGATACTAAATATGACAACGGAAAGCTGGAATCCCACTGAAGCAAAAAATCACATAATCCTAACTTGGAACAAGGAAGGCTTTATCTTGAGCGTAGGTCAATCAATTGAGGCTACTCTAACATTAAGTGTATTGACAAGTGTAACTCAAACGAATATTACGGAGTTTTCATTCACTATAGTTATAACAGGCATCGAGTACAGCGGATATTAAAAGTCTCCGTTAATCTTTCTTTTCACGTGTTAAACTCTGACCTGTAAAAGGTTTTCAGAAAGGATAAAATATGCGAGCGATAACGGTGACCATAAACCCTACTCCTAAGGCAAGGGCGGCAAGGCGGAGGCGCTTTTTTTCAATAATTACATCACCAGAATATGCGGAAGCTGAGGATACAAGTTCTGATGTTATAAGCAGAATTATAGCCATAACTGCAAGCCAGAGGCTTATGTCCGCCATTGTCATTGGAAAATTCATGTCTGGCTTTCCACCATGCGATATCGAACTTCGACTGCCCGTCCATCAACAGATGTATCAATCCTTTGTATGGTAACCATCTTCCCGGAGGCTTTAGCTAACACACAAGCAATAGCGCTTGCAAGCGGGCATCCAAGTAAGTGAACGCTTTTCAATTTTTCCTCTCCTGCATACAGGCTTTTATACACCGAATCAAAGATTCTAAGGTAAACATCGTTTTCCTCAAATTTCATTTCTAATTCTCCTGCCAATCGCAGATTTTCGACAACTAACGGCGGAAGAGTTTCGCAAAGCTCAGTTAATTGAAGCTTTGACGTGTCTTTTCCCAACTCTTTTTCAAGTTGTGTGAGAATTCCCAGTCCGGGTGGAGCGACGCAGATGCCGTTTGGATTGGCAAGTAAAAATTTACTTTTTGCGAGCTCTTCCAGGGATGGCATGCCGCCAGTGTCTGCGGAAATGAAAACCACGGGGTCTTTAAGCCCTTTAAGATATTCTGGAAGGTAAACATCCTTTGGATAAGGCGGTATGTAATAGCTCCGGCCTTTATATTTGAAGTCTGCAATTATTCTGTCGATTGTTTTGTATGTAGGCAACGCCGTGGAGTCTATTAGGCTCCCATGCACATACCGTACCGGCCTCACAAAGAAGAACAAGGCTCCCCAGAAGGTTAGGCCTAAACCTATAAAAGCTAAAATGGTTGAGTTGTTTAAAACTGCGGCGACGAGGGCTAAAATGCCTGGAACCGCGAAGGCGAATCCTATTTTTCCAGAAGGTATGCTCCTGGCTTTTCTCAGTTCTTGCTTCAGGTTCTCAACTTCCCCTTGAAGTTGTTTAATAGTTTCTATTAAATGCTGTATGGTTGTAGTTTCAGCTGTTTTTTCTTCGGCTTTTTTGCTTGTTTCCGGACACATTTTCAAGCTAGAATGGGTTGAGCCGCCATTTAAGGTTTCTAGAGGCCTACTAAACTTTTCCAAACCAGTATCGGGAAATTATTGTCAACGACTATGTCCATTTTTATGAAGCCATACTCCTGCAAGCGGTTTAACCTTTCCACAAGCCTTTCAAGCCTCATTGATTTTCCAGTTTTGTTCCTAATAGCAAATCCTATATCAGCCGTTGTAGCGCTTCCTTTAGCCTTGCTCAGTTCGGTGATCGTTTGAAGCACAAGCTTGTCTGCTGGCGAAGCAAAGTTGTTGAATACTTTAAGGTTGTTCATTCTTTTACGCCACTCGCGGGTAGACTGCGTTACTCTTGTGGCTATTATGAGGGCTATTGAGAAAGCGAGGAGGGTTTGCTGTGCAGTCACCCCAAGAGACAGCAGAGACTGCGTTTTTATTGGCTCCCAGTGGCTTGCTACAGCTTCTCCCAGCTCTAGAAGCTGGCTTTCATATTGCTGGTGGCTAGAAGCTTTCCATACCAGAATTACGAGGCTTATTCTAACGTACCGCTGTTGCACAGTGGCGCCCATTTTAAACGTTGCCCTTTCATACCAGTAAAGGGTAAATTGCGTATAATTTTCTTCGGAATTTCGGAAAACAAGGTACCTTGCAATCAACTGGCTACTTTCAAGCAGTTGTATGTCCTTGGAGACTAAAACTTCAACAAGCGGGTATCGACCGTGAGCCGTCTGCCATGATATGAGACAGACTTCCCAATTATGAAGGTTTGAAATGCTGCTCGCTACACTTATGAGAACGTATGTAACTGGCTTTGAAAGGTTTAATGGGAAATAAGCGTAAACTAGGGATGCATCCTGTTTTGCTATTCGTTCATAGTCTGTATCTCGATATAGAAAATTTAGGCGATACTCTGGAACCTGTGGCAGAATTTCTGTTGTTTTTTCCCACGAGGTTACTTCCATTGTTTCCTTGGAGATAGCGAAAACCGGTGCGTTGACGCTTGAAGAGAGTAAGAAGCAGCCTATTAACAGCAGTGTTAGTTTTGCCCAAAAAATTCGGGAAGGCTTCCTTTTAAATAGGTTAAGGAACCTTCCACAGTTCAAGCAAAAGTTCTGGAATTTCTCCCGCAGTTTAGCACATTCATGACAGAAAGGTGCTTCCATCTTGCTGGGGGCAATTTTTATTCCAAACAGCTTTTCAGACGCAGTTAGAGTGGCGAATATTCCAACAAATGTGAGTATTAAACCAGCTGCTGAGTGGAAAATAAACATGGCAACCTCCTCGCTGAAAAAATAAGCCGCAGAAACTATAGACGTTATGCGGATGGTGTTTAAAACTTCAAAAACGGTGAAGCCAAGCATGAATGTCAAGGCCTTTTTAAGAGCTGGGGCTTGCACAATAGCTGCTAAGAATACAGCGAACATGAAGAAGGCGGTTAACATATAAATCCCTGAGCATGGAACATCCACGGTGAACGGAATTGGCTTCTCTTGGTTTTTTGTCAGCATTATAGTTGGAGAGCCATACGTCATGTTTAATGTTACTGGGATTCCTAAACCTTTTAACAGCGTGTAGGAGGCTTGTGTATTAAGGTTGGCGAGGCCTCCGCCTAGAGTATATGCTATCTCGTTGGGTATTGGAACCAGAAAAACGAGAAGCACCACGGGAACTGCGAGCGCTTTCAAGGCTTTTAAGTTAAAGACGATTAATGTGGCGCCTGCCACGAATATAGGCAAAGAGAGCATGTGGTATTCAAGTGGATAGAACGTGTAAGAACCGTACCAGTATATTAGGAGGGCTATGAGGCATAGGCTTAATCCAACAAGCGAGTTAAATAACATGTCTTCAAAACTTTTTTGCATCGAATCTAAAGCAAGTAGAGCCTTTAGAACATCCCTCTTCCAGTAAACAAGAACGCCAATAAATGCCGGCAATAAAAGAATGTGTGAGAGAGCTTCTGTGTGGAAAGCTTCATTAACTAATATCTCTAGGTCACGCCAATAAACAACCAATATTACCAACAAAAATATGGATACGCCTAGAATATGCTGCCAATAATCCTTTAACGTGCTGATTATCCACTTAACTCTACTTAAAAACTTCTTCACCGTATCAATCCTTCAAAATGGAATAAAACAAGTTTAGGTGGTAGAAGTTGGGCTTCTAGGCTGGTTTTTGTCTTTTCTTGTTTAGTAATAAACCTAAACCCGCAAACATTGTTGTCATAGCGCCGGCTGTGCCAACCACTGGAAAGTCAGGGATAACTTGCCTTACTTTGAAACATGCACAGCATACCCATCTCATGGCGAACAACCATCCACACTTACAGGAACCGGTATTCCTTTGCTCAAACAAGGCGAAAACCCACCATGAGCCTGGTGTGTCTGGGTTAAATTTACTTTCAGCTTTTTTCAAACTGTCTTCAGAATAAACTTGAACGGTTTCTATCTTTTTGATTCCATCAAAAGGTTTTACCCACACAAACGTGACGTGGGTTACACGTTTGTTATCTGTTTCCGCTATTGCAGTTACCTCTTGCCCAACAGTAACACTTTTAGGCACTACAGTCAACCTATAAAGCGTGTAATTCTCGTCGTATTTTACCTCTCCTTCATTAATGCCCGAGTTAACAGTGCTGTTGATATCGTTGACTACTTGTTCCGCCGATACATTATCGTAGTCGCCTATGCCATCTTCCGCATTAACAGCAAACACCGAAATAAAACTAGCAACATAAATGACTATCAGCAACGTTAACAGTACTTTTTTGATATTCATATATTTCCTTCCTCTTCTATTTTAAATGTCCGAAGCCCATCTTATAAATTGATATGAAAAACAAGTATAGACCTTTTTAAAAAATTTCTATTTAGAACAGTTTTATCTTATTCCATGCTTTAGAATTGTTTTCAGGATTTTTGGCCCTTGATGGAGGGCGCAAAGCCTGGAAACTCCATTCTTTCTTTTTTCACAGCTTATGGGTATTTCCTTAAGAACAAAGCCGTTCTTTAGTCCTTTCACTGTTATTTCAGTTTCAATCTCATAGCCCTTGGATTCTAGACTGATCTTTTGGAGGAAATCTCTTTTTAGGGCTCTTAGCCCTGTCTGACTGTCTGTGATCATTTTTCTTGTAAAAGCCATAATTATCAAATTTATAAGATGATTGCCAAACACGTGAAGTTTCGACGTGTGGTTATTGTTTTTGCCCAGAAACCTTGAACCGGCCACTATGTCCGCTCCTTCTAATAACGCGTTAATCAAATCTGGAATTTCCTTAGGCTTGTGGGAGCCATCCGCGTCTATAGTTACGATTATATCGCCTTTGGCGTGTTGAAAACCCTTTCTTAAGGCGTAGCCCTTTCCGTAATTTCTTCCATTACATATCACTGTAACTTTATATTTACTTGCTACCTCTCTTGTTCTATCCGTTGAGCCATCATCGACAACAATAACTTCATAGGGTAAACCCACACCGTCCATTATTTGAAGAGTCTCTTCAATAACGGCTCCTATGGTTTTCTCTTCATTATAGGCGGGAATTATCACTGAAACAACTGCGTTGGAAATATTTTGCACCTAAGCTCTCCTTTCCCTATTCATTTAAAATTTCCAGAACTGAAAATTAAACATGTATGGATTACTAATATAGAAAATTTTCTAAAAGTTATAGAATTTAATTCATTCTGCAGATCTAGCCTCTATACATATGTCAAAACTAAACTCAACTATGTTGTTGTGTACCAAAACTTGGCACGCGTAGGTTGTGGAACCTATTCAGCCATATCGAAACTATTGTGCTTAACACTAAAGTTGCTAAGGTAATAAAGGTGCATAAAAGTATGGTCTTTCAACGGCATCTTATTAAACGAGTTATCTTATTTATCAGCGATTTAATGCAATATTTCACTTTCGCTTTTTATGGGTATCTCCTTTTATGCTACTACGTATTTACAAGCTATAAAGCTAATAATTCTATAATACGCTTGCATTTGGTTGTTTTCTAATTACTTGTATTTTAAGCCCTAGCCCCTTTTTTCTATTTTTCATATATCTTGTTTCCATTTTTATTACGAGCAAATCATTGCGTTTATTTAAATACTCTAAGACTTGTATTTTTACCTTTCCTAACGCTAGTAGGGTAACATATTTTGTTGGATTCTTACTTAGCTGTTCTTCCAACTTTTTTCTCCATAAACCATCTTTCCTGCATAGGATGGTTGCCAATTTTATACCTCGAGTGGCTGTTGATCAGTAAATATGTTCCATAGTCGCTTCCATGACCGCAAATTGTGGCCATAGAGGTTTAAAACGAACTTGAACGGCCCCAATCTCCATACGTGTTTGTAAATTATGTATTGTTGGCGTAGTAATTGTTATGTCTCCAAGGGTTTTATAACTATGACAAAGGAGAAGTGTTTTATGTCGTTATCTATTATGTAGCATATAAACCTCGGGTCGGAGGATGCTTCCAACGTTAGAACTAAACATATTTGCTCGCCTGGCTCGAGGGGTGCGTCAGTGTAATTCCAAGTCAAGTTTAAAGGGCTCTTCAAGGGCGAAAGTTCTGTGACAATAGTTCCCTTTGAATTTTGGAACGTAAGGTTTAAGATTGATAATTGAAGGGTTATTGGTCGATTACTTTTGCTTTTGATATAAAGGAAACGGCTTGTTGGTATTCCAGGATATACTGTTCCCCAGTCAATGATTTGGTTTCCATCTTGAGCGGTTGTTAAGTTTCCTCCATAGGCTTCAACGCCTATCACGCGAATGGTGCCAACGCTTGGGAGGTGCAGGTTATGGAAGCTGCTTAACCATAGGGAAACTAATATGCTCACAAGTAAAGTTGCCAAGGAAACAAGAACAACCAAAACTATTGTTTTCCAAAAACGTCGTACAAACTGAGGCACATGGTTCAGTATAAAATTCATTTTGAGTTCTCACTGCTAGAGAATTATGACTCAATCCTAAAAGGCTTATCCTAGAAGCTTAAAATGTGTCGAACGGTTTCCATAACATGCAACGGAAA
>Ga0209394_1001475_pt1 | contig 13615 bp, 14 predicted proteins | sample JNZ201metaG_FD_184122 | JGI IMG/M metagenome (GOLD analysis project Ga0209394, IMG submission 184122) | Hot spring microbial communities from Jinze hot spring, China to study Microbial Dark Matter (Phase II) - JNZ 20120812A (SPAdes) (version 3) ... | reverse complement strand
TGGCCAAGCTTCTCGCTATGCTGATTATTATACCTCTTTACTCTTTCTCCGTAGTGACTCTCAATTTAAGCATGAACTGTGACGAAATGTCTTTGCGAACTTTCAACGAAATAAGGAACACGATCTTGCGCCTTCTACCAAAGCAAGTCGTTCTTGCCGAAAGCGGACCGTGCGATTTCGAGATGGAGTTTCGCTTGAGATACGATCCCGAAAAGGAGATCTACGTTGGGGAATGGTTGGAAGGTTCGGAAGTGGTGGCTCGTTACACTTACGATCCCAAAGGCTACAAGTACTACCGGGACTTCGTGATGGAATGCGCTTCTTACCCTTTAGAGAAGGTGTCCTTCCATCTCTTCGCGAAGGGAGAGTTCGAAGACTTCATTAGGTTGACCTACCACCCAGCGTTAGAAGAGTACTGCGACTTTTCCAAGGACTACTTGGTCTTCGTTTCGGACAGGATAGGTGGGAACAGGGACATCTTCTTGTTGGATAGGAAGAGTGGGGAACTTCTCACCATAACGATACGGGGAAGCAGCGAATACTTCCCACGAATCTCTCCGGACGGAAAGCAACTTCTGTTCCAGGGATCGATCCACGGCAATTGGAACGTCTACTTGATACCATTTTCTCCCGGAAGTCCTTCGAGCGTCAGGAGGATTTCGGCAGGCCCATTCGCCGCTTACAACCCGAACTGGTTCGACGCAAACAGGGTAGTTTACGTCCAAGAGAACCAGCGATCGAATCACATCGTTTTGAAAGACTTGAAGACCATGAAAGAGCAAGTGTACAATCTTCCGTTTGATTGGGTTTTCACGCCGGTGAGGTACAAGAACGGCTTGATCTTCGTGGGATTCAAAGATGCGGATTCCGGGATATACTTCCTGTCGCTCGAGGACGGAAAAATTGAAACCATCGAAAACAGCCCGTACAACGAATTCGACCCGGATGTGTTCGAGGACTACCTCGTTTTCTCCTCGAACAGGGATGGGATCTTCAGGATATACGCGAAGGATTTGAGGGATGGGAAGACCTGGTGTCTCACGAAGGACATCCCGTACGACGCGTTCTATCCAGTCTTTTCGGAAGATGGGACGCTCGTAGCGTTTTCCGTCTACGAAAGGGACAGGGAACCCGATGTGTGGGTTGTGAGGTTTTTCACCCCAGAGGCTTGAGGTCTTCCCAGCTGACCACGATCACTTCCTTTATGAAACCTTTCCCTTTGAGTTTCTCCAATTCCTCCCACAAACCTCTCGAGACGGAGTTGTTGGTGAACACCCCCACGCCCTCCGCACCGTAGACGTAGGCCGCCATTATCAACTCCTTCACGATCTCTTTCCCCACGGGATGGTTCCACCGCTTCACCTGAAAGACGAAGAGCCTTCTTCCCTTCCTTCCGAGCACGTCGGCTCCAAAGTCTTTGCTCTTCCGTGTGAGCCGAACGTCTTTAAACCCCTTCTCTCTCAGATAATGGCATGCGAAAGATTCGAAATCGTACGGGTCTTTCAGGCTCTTCTTGTACAAGAGCTTGATTTTTCTCCTCTTCCTGTATTTTCTCAGCGAAAAAAAGAGCGAAAGTGCGAGAAGCACACTAAACACGAAAACTCGCCACATCACGCTCGTACCTCACCTTCGTTTTGTGAACTTTTTTGTTTTTCTCAATCATCTTGATCGCTTCCAAAGCTTCCTTGGTGATTTCAGGACAGAGGATGTTCACCTCGCTCACACCTTCGGTGTAAGAAGTGTAAAAGATCTCCTTCAAGAGATCGATGTCCACTCTCCTTCCAACCACCATCAAAATTTTCCTGAACGCTTTTTTCGCCAGCAAGAGAGAGCACGCACCCGTTTCTCTTCTCTCCACAGAAAATCCTTTCTTCCTCAGGTAACTTTCCAAGCTGGAAATGGGGTCCTCTCTTCTCGATTTCTTGCCCAGGATTTCGAGAGTGATCAGGAGAGATACCACTCCAACCGTCAAGAGTATCCCGATCAAGGTCTCCACGACGCCCACCTCTTCGCTCTCCGATCTTCAAGTATTATGCCACATCGATCAGCAATCACGGTGGTATACTTGCAGAGGGAGGTGACGGGTTTGAGAGTCGAAGAAGCGAAGTACTTAGCAAGGAAGATAATGGAAGCGGGAGAGATTCCGTTGCTCGTCGGTCACTTCGGCGTTGGGAAAACAGACATCGCCAAAGACATCGCAAGGGAGACGAACAGAAAGTTGGTGGTGTTGGTACTTTCCCAGATGGAACCAGGCGACCTGATAGGGCTTCCCGCTCGTGGAGAAGATCGGACCGTCTTTCTCAAACCCGATTGGTGGCCGGAAGATGGCAACACCATCATCTTTCTTGACGAAATAAACAGAGCTCACAGATCGGTGAGGAACGCCATCATGCAACTCCTTGTGGACAAGAGAATCCACAACCACGTGCTGCCGGAGAACGCGTGGATAATGGCGGCGATGAACCCACCGGACGAAGAGTACGATCAGGCCGAGCTGATAACCGACCCCGCCTTCATCTCGAGGTTCTTCATACTGGAAATCACCCCAGACACCAAAGAATGGCTCGATTGGGCCGAGAGGACCGGTGTAGTGGAAGAAGTGAAACGCTTCATAAGGGATTATCCCGAGTTCCTCGCTTCGGAACGGACGCTTTCCTTGAAGCTCTCTTTGAAGCCGTCTCCGAGAAGTTGGTACAAGCTCTCGAACGTGTTGAAGACTCTCTCGGAGGAAGACAAAGAGAAGTACGGATACGTCCTCGCCGCAGGTATAGTCGGTCCAGAAGCGGCCAAGGCTTTTTACGAGAGTTTCTTGCAGAAGATGAAGATACCATCCGCCGAGGAAGTGCTCTTGAAGGGGGAGTACGAGCTCCCAAAGGATGTTCACGTCATGAATACGCTCGTGCTGAGGATCATCGCTTACCTCGAAAGGATGGATAGAAGGACGCTTCAAGAACACTCACTGACCATATCAAAGAACCTCGTGAAATTGTCTGGGGAACTTCCAAAAGAGATCTTTTACGGGATCCTGCGGTACTTGGTGGACGCTTCTCATCGAAACGACGAGAAATCCGATCTTTTCGACAAGATCCTCGAGGAGCTTTCACAAGAAGAGCGGATAAGGAATTTCGCGAGGGAGATCTGATGTGGGTGCGATAGAGAAGGCCCTTTTGTCCCTCGGTAAGAAGTCTCCGTTCTATTACTACCTGTTACTTGGGATCAAGATGGTCCCTTCGAAAAGCGTGAGGAACTTGAAACTCGCCTTTTCTAGAGAAGGAGACGTCATCCTGTACTACAACGAGGAAAACGTCGCGAAAAAACCGGAGAGGATGGTGGAGGCCCTCCTCCTCCACGAGGTGATGCATCTGGTACTTCAACACTTCCTGTTGAGACCCAAAGACGAGAGGGACAAGAAGATTTGGGATCTCGCCATGGACGCCGCGGTAAACCAGTACATTCCGGAGTTGAGTGCCTTTGGTGTTCCGATCGACGTTCTCATCAGAGAAGGACACGGTGTGGACAACGACGTGCTGTTCGCCATACCACCCGACTGGATGTGGGGCGAGAACGCGGAAAAGTACCACGATTGGATGCTCGAAGAAATGGAAAAGATGGGACGTTTCGATGTGGAAGTGGTGACGGCGTTCAGAGAAGGTGTCGACGACCACTCCGGCTTGTTCGAAGAAGATCTGCCGGTGGAGATGATATTGGAGTTGACCAAGGAACATGTTGGTAAGGCCTTCAACCTGTACGGGAAAGATTTGCCTGGAAATCTCAAGCGAGAAGTTTTGATTGCGCTCGAAAACCCCGAATTGGATTGGAAGACCCTCCTCAGAAGGTTCTTCGGCGTATCCGTGCTGGGCGATCGTTACAGCACCCCTCTCAGGCCGAACAGAAGGTATGACCATTTGCCCGGTTGGAGGAACGAGTACCTCGCCAGAGTTTCCGTAGTTTTGGACACGAGTGGAAGTATCGTGGAAGAGGAGATCAACCGTTTCCTGGCGGAACTCGAAAAGATCGCTCGAACCGTGAGAGAAGACATTTGGCTTGTGCAGATAGATAGAGACGTTACCGCGGTCACGCGTTACAAGGCAGGAACTTGGAAGAGGCTCGAGATCTTCGGAGGAGGGGGAACGGACCTCCAGCCCGCCCTCGATTACACGGAAAGGGTCCTCAGGTCTGAAGGAACTGTGGTCTTCACCGACGGTCACGCGGATGTTCCGTTGGCAAGAAGAAGGGTGATGTTCGTTCTCTCCAAATACCACAGCGAAGAGTTCAAGGAGCGCGCCAGGAAACTTTACGGGAGAGACGCGGTGGTGGTCCTCAGATGATGAAAGAACTCCTCAACGATGCCATAGAAGAGATCGTCTTTCCACCATCAGTCGAAATTTACGCGGAAAGACTCGACAATCCACACCTCCATGTCTGGGTAACAAGCCTTAGAAGGATGGGTTATCCCTCGCTCTTTCTCATGGGGGACATGAGGGGAAGGAAGATGTTGAACCTTTCGGTGGAGGATCCTTTCGACAGGTGTGCGTGCGTGTTCCGAACAGATCCACCACCGGATCTCGAGGTGTTGGTGTCTCTGTACAAAAGGTTGTTCGGGCAGGTAGACGTGCTTCAAGCTGGTATCTTCCGCCTTCCTTTGAAGGTGAAAGTGTTGGTTTCCGGTGGTGACGAAGCGTGGTTGGAAAAGTTGATACTTCAGGAGAAGATAAGAGGAGAGGAATTCTTCTCCTTCCAAGAGAAGCTTTCCGAATCGAAACTCAAGAAACTGCTAGATGCGCTCAAATTCGAACATAAAGTTGTTTTGAGGAACGAAGGGGTGGACGTGTTTCTGAAAAGGCCGGCTTGGTTGGACGAAGAGTTCGTTTCTTTGATGCACGAAGCAGGTGTTTTGCTCAGAAAAAGGTATGGACTCACCGGTGCTCAGAACCCGCCTAAAGACACCTTTTTGAGCGTAAGGGTGAATTACGAGACGTTTCTGAAAGATACGTTTTCCTTGGAGGCTTTCTTGGACGGTTTTCTCAAGAAGTTGAATAGAATTTACGTCGTTCTGTCCAGGTGCTTTGAAGAGGTTTCTCCATCAACGTGATATAATATCTTTGATTTTTCCAGAGAAGAGAAAACAAGTTCTGAAAAATTCTTTAGAGGAGGGTTGTGCCATGAAAGTAAAAGTTGACGTGGATGCTTGCATTGGATGTGGAGTTTGCGAAAACTTGTGTCCAGACGTCTTCCAGCTGGGGGACGATGGGAAGTCCAGGGTCCTCCAACCGGAAACGGATCTTCCTTGCGCGAAAGACGCAGCCGACAGCTGTCCAACGGCAGCCATCATAATCGAGGAGTAATTTTTCAAGGAAAAGGGGTGGGGTATCCACCCCTTTAGAATGTTTTCAGATCTGTTTCCCTTTTTCCATTGATCCCACGGGGGTTCAAGAGGGATAATTCTCTGAGACGTTCCTGCCCAACCGGGGGTCTTGCCCGTGAAAGAAAGAATCCTTCAAGAGATAAAGTCCAGGGTGAACAGGAAGAGTTGGGAACTTTGGTTCGGTACCTTTAACGTTAAATCGGTGGAGGGGAACCACGTCGTTTTCAGTGTGGGGAACCTCTTCATAAAGGAGTGGCTCGAGAAGAAGTATCAATCGGTGATCTCAAAAGCGGTGAAGTCTGTCCTCGGAAACTCCGCAACCTATGAGATCACGTACGAAAGCTTCGACACGGCAGCCGTCAACCAAGAACCCCTCGTGAAGAAAAGAGCGATCCTTCTGACTCCCTTGAACCCCAACTACACCTTCGAGAACTTCGTCGTGGGTCCTGGGAATTCTTTTGCCTACCACAGCGCCCTCGAGGTCGCGAAGAATCCTGGAAAGTACAATCCCCTGTTCATTTACGGCGGCGTGGGGCTGGGAAAGACACACCTGCTCCAGTCCATAGGGAACCACATCGTTCAGAACGAACCCGATCTTAGGGTACTCTACATCACGAGCGAAAAGTTCCTCAACGACCTCATAGACTACATGAAGGAAGGAAGGATATCGGAGTTCAGGGAGAAGTACAGAAAAAAAGTAGACGTGCTACTCTTGGACGACGTGCAATTCCTCATAGGGAAGACAGGTGTGCAAACGGAACTGTTCCACACCTTCAACGAGCTCTACGATGCCGGCAAACAGATAGTCATCTGCTCGGACAGGGAACCGCAGAAGTTGGAAGAGTTCCAAGACAGGCTCGTTTCGCGCTTTCAAATGGGACTAGTCGTGAGGATCGATCCACCCGACGAGCAAACCAGGCGTAACATAGCCAAGAAGATGCTCGAGATGGAGAATGGGTACCTTCCAGAGGAAGTCTTGAACTTCGTGGCGACGAACGTGGACGACAACCTCAGGAGACTCCGTGGGGCCATCATAAAACTCTTGGTTTACAGGGAGACTACTGGAAAAGAGATCAGCGTTAAGGAAGCTGCTGAACTTTTGAAAGACTTCATAAGAGAGCCAAGTCCAGCGATCTCCCTAGACCCATTCGAGAGGTTGTTCGAAGCCCTCCAGAGGGTTTTTGGGGTGTCCAAGGAGGAACTGCTTTCAAACTCGAGAAAATCGGTTGCAGTGATGGCAAGAAAAGTTGGAATGTACGTGGCAAAAAAATACATGGATTGTTCTTTGAGGACGGTGGCGGAGAGGTTTGGAAGATCTCATCCCCTCGTGGCGTCTTCCGTGAAGGACGTGGAAGAATCAATCCTCAAGGGAAACAAATTGTTGAAGTCATACATCGACGACGTCTTGGAGAACCTCTCCAGGAAGGCCATCAGTGGTTAGATACTCCATGATCTTCCTCAAGGACCACTTCATGGCGGGTGTCCTGTAGGGGTCAGAGCCTTCGTCGATCTTCAGCACCCACTTGTCGCCGTGCTGCGACAGGTTGAGGTAGTACTGCTGCTGAAAGTTTCCATCCGTCGAGATCACCCGAAAGAGGAAATCTCCGTCCCTGTAAACCTTTTTCACAACGAAAACTTTGTCTCCCTCTTTGAACACTTTTCCTTCGAGGTCTTTCAACTTTTCCCACGTCACCTTCCCAGAAAAAGAAACGTGTGCCATTTCGTTCTCCCCCTCCAACAACCTTTTCACGTGCGCACCATGTACTTTCCTCACCACGATGAGAAAGTTCGTCTTCCCTCTTTCCTTCCACTTTCTCTCGTAACGGGTTTCTATGTCCCTCTGCAGGCCTTCCACGAAATCTTCGACCACGAAGTAAGGGGATTCTTCGAACATATCCTTCACTTCCCTCGCATACCAATCCTCGTCTGTGGCGAACTCCAACGTTCCACCCCTTTCCAAAACCGCCGCCAACGTTTCCACGAAGTCACCACTCGTGATACGTCTCTCCTGGTGTCTGGCCTTCCTCCACGGACAAGGAAAGTTCACGTACACCTTCTCCACGCTCTCGTCCGGGAAGAGCTCCCTTAAACCGAACCTCCCATCCACTTTCACAAGTTTCACGTTCCTCAGGTTGAGCTGTTTGAACTTCCTTTGAGCTTTGACGAAGGAAGTGATTGAAACCTCAAAACCGACGAAATTCTTCTCAGGAAAACGTCTCGCAAGTTCCGCAAGGAACTCACCGTTACCGAAACCTATCTCGACGATCAATTTTGCTTTTCGCCCGAAGACCTCTTCCCAATCGATAGGAAAACGTGAAAAGCCCTGAGGCCTCAGCTCGTACTCCGTCACAACCACCTCAACCACCTCTCCACTTCTATCAACCTGAGACCTTTCTTTTCCGCATAATTCACCGCCTCCAAGTATTCTCTTCTTGTGATGCCCCTCTGAAGACCGTAAAGTGTGGCCTTATACGCCGGTCTGAACTGGGCCATCACGTTGACGAGCGGCTTGGGCTCCAAAGTGGCGATGAGGTCTATCACGCCGAAGGTGTTCTCCAAGCGGTCTGGAAGGATGAGGTGCCTGATCAAAACCCCCTTTTTCATCGTTCCTCCCTCTATCACGGGCTCCCCCACCTGCTTCACCATGACCTTCAAGGCTTCCAAAGCGACGGTTGGATAATCCTTTACCCCGGAAAGTTCCATAGCGAGCTCTCCGTCGCTGTACTTGAAATCCGGCATGTAGATGTCAACGTAGCCTTCCAGAAGTTCCAACACCTCGGTGGATTCGTAACCACCGCAGTTGTACACGACTGGGACCTTCCTTTCCACCATCTCGAGCGCCTTGACGATGAAGGGAATCTGGTGAGTCGGGGTGACAAGGTTGAGGTTTTCGACACCCATGTCCTGAAGCTTTGAAAAAATGTTTGCAAGCTCTTCGACGGTGATCTCTTCGCCGATGCCAAGCTGGCTGATCTCGTAGTTTTGACAGTAGACGCACTTCAGGTTGCAGTGCGTGAAAAAAACCGTTCCGCTACCGTTCTTTCCCACGAGGATCCGTTCCTCTCCAAAGTGGGGGCCCCAAGAAGAGACAACGGGGGTGTTCGCCACACGACACACCCCCTTTTCCCCTCCCAACCTGTTCACGCCGCATCTTCTGGGGCACAAGTCACACTTTTCGAGCCTTCTGTAAAGGATCTCGCTCCTCATAACCTTGCAAGGAAGTACTTCGCATGCTTCACGTACTCGCTCGTTGGGAATTTCTCTATAAACTCGTTGAAGAGCTCCCTTGCCCTATCTTTATCACCCTTGTAGTAGTGAGAGAGGGCCCTGTAGTAGTACGTGTCGTCTTTGAAGTAGGCGTCCTCGTCACCAAGTTCTGCAATGGCAAGTTCAAACCTCTCGATGGCAGCGGAGTAGTCCCTCCTCAAGTAGAGGATGTAACCAGAAAGCCACAGGTTCTTCGCCTTATCGATCTTACCAGATGACGTCCTAACACCCGCGGTTGTTCTGGCCTGAAGACTCCTCTCGAAAGAGGCCACTTTTTCCTCCAAAGCCGCAAGACGATCCTTTACCTCGTTGATCCCATCGCTCATCACTTTCACATTCTCTTTCAACTCCGTTCCCAACGTCTCCAGAGATGCCCGCATCTTGTTCCCTTCATTCATCACGTTGGTTTCGATCCTCTCCAAACGGGGTGACAGGGTTTTCACCAACGCGTCCGCGATTTCCTCGTCGTTTGGTGTTCTGAAGAGAGACACCAGCGAGATCAAAACGGTTGTGACGAGTAGGAGGAGAACGATCAGTTCGAACGTGTGGGTCCTAGCCATCCCTTGGTTAACTAGGACGGGATGCGTCCGATCGAGCGAGCGGAGAAGTCGCTCGTACTTTTCCATCGCACGCCGATCCCTTCTCTGAAGCGCCAACTTGTAGCGCAAGGCGATCGCTTCCACCAACTCTGGATAGTCCCTCACCACGGACTCTAAGAGCAAGGCGGCACCTTGGTGGTTCCTCCTTTCGAGCTCTTTGAAGGCCTCCTCGGTTTCTTTGGTGTAGTCGAGAGAGAACTTGTTCTTGGCTTTCTCGTAGAGTCCTTTGTACTTCTCCTTCATCTCCTCTGGGAGAGATTCGTAGAGTTTCAAAACCGCTTTCCAATTACCAGCCGCGTACTCCACTTCCAACACCAGGTGAGGGTATTCACCTGGAAAGAGCGTCAACAGGTTGCGTGCCTCTGATATCCTCTTTTCATCGAGAAGTTCCCTTATCACCCTCTCGACTACGTCCATGTTCTCAGCCCCCTGATCGCTCTCGGTACCCGTTTGAGAAGTTCACTCGGAGTGAAACCAGACTCGTCGTCCTCGTACTCTTCCGCGACAAGTCCATGTAGGAAAACGCCAACCCTTGCTGCATCAACCGGTGCGAGCCCTTGTGCCATGAAACCCGCTATCATTCCCGCAAGGACGTCCCCACTTCCCGCTTTCGAAAGGCCGGTGTTCCCAGTAACGTTGAAGTAAGTTCTTTCCCCATCCGTCACGATCGTGGTGGCTGACTTCAACACGAGTACGCATCCGCTCTCTCTTGCGAAATCTTCAGCGAGCACGTAATTGTATTTTACATCTTCAACCTTCTTTCCCACAAGCCTCGCCATTTCACCAGGATGTGGGGTCAAAACGGTGGGGTGTTTTCTTTGTCTCAAGATCGATGTGAAACCGGATAGTGCGTTCAAACCGTCGGCGTCCAACAAGAGAGGTTTTTCAATTTTTGGAACTATCTCCCTGACGAACCTCTTCGTGCGTTCGTCGTCTCCAAGACCAGGACCGAGGACGATCACGTCGAAGTTCTCTGCCACTTTCAAAACGTCCGCGACGCTTTCTTCGGTGAAGAACCCCTCACTCGTAATCACGGGAATGGAGACCAGTTCTGGGTACTTCGCGGTTGCCACGAGATTTTGCGGATAAGGAGTGATGATCGCGCTTAAACCACCTCCTACTTTGAGTACCGCTATCGCCGAGAGAACAGGTGCTCCAGAATAATGCCTCGAACCTCCTATCACCAACACTTTCCCATAGGTTCCCTTGTGAGAATCCCTTGGACGTTGGGGTAGAAGGGACGCCACCGACTCTTTAGTGATGATTTCCCTGCGTATCTTGGAGGAGAGCACGAGAGGATGCCCTATGTTGGCCACTTTGAGTTTACCGGTCAGCTCCCTTCCGGGAAAGATCAAGTGTCCCACCTTGGGGAAACCGAAAGTCACGGTCATCGAAGCTTTAACAGCTGTTCCTAAAATCTTCCCCGTACTCGCATCCACCCCTGATGGGATATCAACCGAAACGATGAACTTCCCTGACCTGTTCAACGTCTCTATCACTCTCGCATGTTCCCCTTTCACCTCTCCCTTCAACCCCGTTCCAAAGATGGCATCGACCACGACATCGAAATCCCTCAACAGCGTCTCATCGAACTCTTCAGTTACGGCCCCTCCATACTTCCTGTAAAGCTGAAAATTGTATTCACAATCCGGTGTCTTACTCTTTCCCAACGAGACAACGAGCACACCTTTCGCCACCCCGAGGAGATTCCTCGCCACGACGAGCCCGTCACCGCCGTTGTTGCCACTCCCGCACACCACCAAGAAGCTCTTCTTCGACAGATCACCCAACTCTTCTTCCATCGCGAGAACCACGGAAAGCCCCGCCCGTTCCATGAGTATCCTCGAATCGAGGCCGAAATCCCTCACCGTGAGTTCATCCAATTCCCTCATTTCCTCGGCCGTGACGACCTTCAAACTCGATCACCTCTCGTGGTAGAGGAACCTGTAAATCGAGTAGATCCTCTTAACTTTCTCAAGATACTTTTGTGCGGCCTCTAAAGATCTCCCTTCGTTCAAAGCGTTTGGCCCCACGTTGTAAGCCATAATCGCTTTGTCGAGGTCTCCATACATATCTCTCAGGTATTCCAGATAAAATATGCCGTATAGGATGTTTCCGTGCGGGTCGTTATAACTCGCTTCTAGGGAGAACTTCCTCTTCAACCATTCGGCGGTGGACGGCATGAGTTGCATGATTCCAAACGCCCCCGCCGGGGAAACGACATGATGTCTGAAGTTACTCTCGACCCATATGATACTCTGAACCAATCTCGGATCTAGAGTCTTCACGTGTTGGGCTATGAAATCGTAGAACGTGTCCGGAAAGACCCTGTACAGGTTCACCAACACCACAAGCAACAGAAGGAAAACGAGAAAAATCCCTCTCAAGTTTTCAAAGCCCCCTTGTAGATCTTCGCAATCTTCTCTGCGGTGAAAGCCCCTGGTGTGTGAGCTAGATGTTTCGCCTTCATCGCCTTTTCCGCCCAACGTGCGATCTCATCTTCCGTTACGTCCACCTTGATTTTGTAGAGTCCCAACGACTCCAAGAAAACCAGGAGGTTTCCCCCGAAGATTTCGTTTACCTTATGCACCTTTTCCGGGTTCTCTTCCTTCATGACTTCTATCACGAAGGGTAAGACCATACCGGTCGCTGCACCGTGTCTCACGCCCTTCTCCGTCGTCAACGGGTACCCGAGCGCGTGAGCGATGGTGGTACCAGTCTGTGATATCACCATTCCGGCCAGGTTGGAAGCGATGAGCATGTTTTGGCGAGCATCTTTCGCACCCTCCAGGGCTTTTGGAAGGTTTTCAAACACCATCTTCATGGCGTGCAAAGCCAAAGCATCGGAGGGAGGTGTCGCTCTCTTGGAGAGATAACCTTCAACGGCATGACAGAGCGCATCCACACCGGTCGTGAGCATGAGATCTTCCGAGAGGTGGTACACGTACCTTGGATCGAGAAAAGCAAGTGCTGGAAACACGGTTTGGCATCCTCTTTTGTTTCCGAGATCGTCCGTGAGTACCGAAAGTTGTGTGACTTCGCTTCCCGTTCCGGCGGTCGTTGGAACGGCCACGACGGGAACGGCTCTCCATCTTCTATTCTCGGTGTACAAATCCTCGACATCGACGTCTTCGACCAGCAGAATTGCCAAAGCTTTCGCAAAATCAAGGGGGCTTCCTCCCCCTATTCCCACCACGAAATCAAAACCGATTCCCCTGTACTCCTTTACCGCTTTTCTGACGGAGTTAAAACTCGGGTTCTCCTCGACTTCGTCGAACACGGCGTACTCTATACCGAGCCTTTCGAGCGCATCAGTCACGTCGTCGAGAGACCCGTTCTTCTTAGAGGAACTCCTCCCCGTCACTATCAGGGCCTTCTTCCCAAACTTCGTCAACAATTCTCCTCTCCCGAGAACGACCCCTTCACCGAAGAAAACTTCTGTGGGCATGTGAAAACGCCACATCCTCTTTCACCTCATTCGTAAACTATCTCGTACGTCAGTTCGGCGGTCTTCCTCAACATGGCGGACGCGCTACAATACTTTTCTTGGGAGAGTTTCACCGCTTTTTCAACTTGTTCTTTGGGTGGTTCCCCGTCGAAAGAGAAGAAGTACTTCAGGTGTACCTTCGTGTAAACCATGGGATGATCGGAGGCCCGCTCGTAAGACACTTCCATCCTGAAACTCCTCAAATTATCGATGACCTTCATCTTTCTGAGAAGGGAGACCACATCCATCCCGGTGCATCCCATCAATCCAACAAGGAAAAATTCAAGAGGGCGAGGGGCGGCGTCCTGCCCCCCGCTCTCTGGCTTCGCATCCATGAAAACTTCATGCCCAGAATCCGTCACGGCGTGAAACATCATCCCGCCTATCCATCTCGCCTTCACCCAGTTTCCCTCCCCGCTCACAGTTTGAACTTTTTAGTGGTTTGAGCGAGTTTTTCTGCGAGGGAAGCGAGCTCGGAGCTTGCCTCACTCACCTTCTTCGCCCTTTCAGACTGATCCTTTATCAAACCTTCCATCCTCTCAAGACTCCCTACCACACTCTCCACAAGCTTCGTCACGTTGTCCATCGCCCCAGCCATCTCCTCCGCAGCCGCCCCTTGCTCCTGCGCCGTCGCCGCCGTGTTCTCTATCATCCCGTTTATCTCCTCCACCCTCTCCAATATGCTCTTGAACCTCTCCGTTATCTCCCTGCCCCTCTCAAGTATCTCGTCCACCGCCCCAAACACCTCTTTCGCCCCTTCCTCCACCTGCCCTATCCTCTCCCTCAAACTGCTCAGCATCTTCCCTATGTCCTCCGTCGCCCTCTGACTCTCCTCCGCCAGCTTCCTGATCTCATCTGCCACCACAGCAAATCCCCTACCAGCTTCCCCTGCCCTCG
>Ga0209394_1001471_pt1 | contig 13659 bp, 13 predicted proteins | sample JNZ201metaG_FD_184122 | JGI IMG/M metagenome (GOLD analysis project Ga0209394, IMG submission 184122) | Hot spring microbial communities from Jinze hot spring, China to study Microbial Dark Matter (Phase II) - JNZ 20120812A (SPAdes) (version 3) ... | reverse complement strand
CGGGTCCCTAGCACCTATTACCTCATCGTACCTCGCAGCGTGAGCAAGCAATCGCTTGATGTCCTTAGGGTCGTACGTGTAATCGCCGTCCATCACTAACATGTATTGGGTCCTAACGTGCTCTATTGCAGTCCTCAATGCTCCAGCCTTCCCCCCTCCATGCTGGAAGATCACCTTAGCCCCTCTCTCCATCGCTATTTGAGGTGTTCCATCGTTAGAGTAACCATCAACTACAAGTATGTTTGTAAAGCCTTCCGATTTCAACTCATCTATCACCTTCCCTATAGCCTCAGCTTCATTTAGGGTTGGGATGACTACCGTAATTAGATTTGGAGATGCGTCAACGACTTCCTCGCATGATCCTCCTCGAGACCCCTCGTTTATCGCGAAGTTCCTTGAGCTAGTGAATGCCCCTTCACCAACATCCCTAGAGTTCATGAGGTTGGCCCCGAGGAGGCAAGCACGAGTCTTAGAGCTACAAGCCCCTTTTATGCTCGTAAAAAGTTATAAGCCTTTGTCCAGCTAGTTTTTAAGCTTATGTCGCAGAACAGTGCTTCACTGGAAAGGAGGCTATTACTTACTGCTGAGGAAGTCGCCAGCGGGACCTTTCACTTGTTTTGGGGCGGAGGCTTAGCAACACTGCTATCAGCTATATGCGCCATGATAGTAGCTCGCCTTCTAGGTCCAGAGCTTTACGGTATCTATGCACTAGCATTCGTTGTTCCAGGCTTCTTAATGCTCTTTACAGACTACGGTGTAAGCCCTGCCTTAACTCGCTTTGTCGCTCTTCACGAATCTAGAGGAGAAGGTGGTATGGTCTTGAGGGTCCTTAAGGTAGGCTTACCTTTTAGCTTCACGGTATCGATCGCGGTTTTCATCGTGGGCATCATGTTCGTTGAGCAACTTACGACAACTCTGACCAATAGACCGGAGATAGCGTACCTGACAGCGATGTGCATGATATTAATACTTGTTCAACCGATCTCAGCAGCTGCTAGCAATGCCCTCCTAGGCTTTAGGGATATGCGTGCATGCGCAGCTATAGATGTTGTTCGCCAGGCACTTAGAGCTCTGTTAAGCCCCCTCTTAGTGATCTTAGGTTTTAGTGTTGCCGGCGCGATAACCGGCTACGTCGTAGCTTTCTCCATTGGAGCACTCACGAGCTTAATCCTTCTCTACAGACATTATAGGAGGATTAGAGAGGGGAGCGTGAGGGCAGGAGAAGTTCAAGGAGATAGCTTTCAAAGAGTTCTACCACGCATGATAAGCTACGGCCTACCTCTCTACCTCTCAGGCATCTTATACGGCCTCACTTCAACTCTACAAGGAGTCGTCTTAGCCTACTCAGTTACTAATGAGCTCATCGGGAACTTCAGAGCTGCTTTAAGCGCCACCATACCGATAACCCTCATCTCCTCTCCAGTAGCAACGTCGCTATTCCCAGCGTTCTCGAAGCTAGGCCTTGAAGGGGAAGCGAAGACGTTGTTCAAATTCTCAGTCAAGTACACTGCCGCCCTCATAATTCCAGCAGCCATGTTCGTTGCCTTCATGTCTAGGGACCTCGTATTCCTGCTTTATGGTGAGAGCTACGTTCATGCCCCCTTGTACTTAGCCATATACTCCGTAACTTACCTCCTCGCTGGATTAGGCTCAACCGTTCTAGGAAGCTTCTTCAGCGGTATAGGGGCATCAAGCATAAACTTCAAGGCAGCAGTGCTCTACACGATCGTTTTCGCTTCCTTATCTGCTCCATTAACCTTCACCTTTAAAGTTGAGGGGATGCTGATGGCAATTATAGTGGCTGCAACTGCTTCAACCATTTACAGTCTAGTGATAGCTGTTAGAAGGTATGGGTTAATGCCAGACTTAAAAGCTTCAGCTAAGATCTATCTAGCTTCGTTGCTAGCCTCGATCATCATCATGCCGTTTTCACTACACCAGCTTCTACCAAGCATTGCTAACTTAGTGTTTAGCGCTCTAATCTACTTAATAGCGTACCTAACGATAGCCCCACTCCTTCAAGTACTAATCAAGAGTGAGCTAGAGGGTTTAACTCGTATATTTTCAACAATAACAATCATAGCTCCAATAGTTAAAGTAATTTCTAAGTATGAAAATATGGTGCTAAAGCTTGTAAGCTCAGCATCAAATTAGTTTGCCAATTTAAGATCGCCTTAGAGTGTATACTGGAAAAGCGTGAGTACGCATCTTACACGTTCACGTTCTATCGTACCAACGCTTCACCGTAGCTCAATGGTCAAGGTATCGTTATCTGAGGGACTTGCATGAGCTCGTAAATTGCTTGTGAGAGAGCTGACGCTCCCTTCATAGTAATACCTGCAAGTATCATAAGGAGCCCTGCGTGAAGCCACGTGCTTCCTATAAAGCCTCCTCTAGCAAAGTACAAGGTTAGACCGTTTAGGATGGCTATTGAAAACATCAGTATAGTGCTCATAATCTGCACGATTGATGGGTCTACTGGCGTCACCTCAAATATTGCAACTTGTCCAGCAATAGACTCGAGAAAATCGCGTAGTCCGATGACCAACACAGCAACAAACTGCGCTAATGCCACTACAAGCATGGTCATTACGTACATTATTCCTTGAAAAGCACCAGCAACCTGCTCCCTCTGCTTTCTGAGGTTTAAGATCTTCTGGACTGTGATGCTCAGCTTTTCGCCTGTCTTGACTGGATCACCACCGCTTTCAACTGCATCGTAGAATATGTCAATGCTCTTCCTAACGGTTTCACTCCCTGTCTCCCCAATGAAGTACAAGAAGGCGATCTTACTGTCAATGCCATTCTTAAGCCTAGCGTGAAGCCTTTTTAGATAATTTGTGAGGACCCCAAGACCGGTGACTAGCATGCTCCTAATAGTGTAAGCGTAGTTCCTCACAGTAGCAAACGTGAGACCGAAGCTCCTCATGAACGCTGGAACAATGCTCTCGATTTTCTTAACTTTATCCTCTAATCTCCTCCCAATCGCTCCAGGAATTATTAGGATGGAGCCAAAGACTATTAGAGAGTATGAGTATTCTCTAAAGAACAATAAGATTATTGAGGAAGAGATGGATGCGAGCATCAATGAAATCACGAACGATAGCCTGTAACGTCTCATCTCAGGCATGGTGATGTGCATGTCGTGAACCAATCTCTCTCGAGGGGACGACCTTGAGACTATGAAGACTAAGACTGCTAGCATGATTATGGTGGCTATGAAGCTTATGATTATTACCGTCGAACCACCCATAAAGAAAGCCATCATTATCACATTAACGTTAACGAAAACTGCTGAGCTCATTGATGCTATGTATATACCTAATAAGAGCTTGAGTGCCTCCATGGTTCTAGAGTACGTTGCCTCGTAGCCAACAAGTGCGCTTGTTTGTTCCTGTTCGAGGAACTTATCTATGTTCTCGCCAACTCTCAATGCTTCAGAGAGTCGGTTAAGGAAGTCACCTAGCGGTGAATTCGAGGCCTCCTTAGCTTTCATAAATACAGCTTGTGGTATGTTGTAGCCCCACCTCTTGCTCAATGTGGCTATGCTGCTTAGAACTCTTGTGTAAGAGGAGTAACCTCTACCTGAAATGTTTTTAAGCCTAAAGAGCCTCTCCATTGGCGGCTCGCCCGTGGAAACGGCGTACATGTGTGTAAGGAGGAAGACCATGTCTTCGTCGATCGCTACTCCTATACCTCGCCTTCTCAAATACTCGAAAACGTACTTCAAGACGATTGGAATAGATGAAATGGCCAGGATAACTAAGTTAATGGGTAGAGGTAAAAGTAAGGAGGATGATGCGATTGCGATGCTTACCCAGAGATACGGGCTTTTGACTATGGAACTAGCTCTAGCTATAGGAGGTCGCCCCTCTCAAGCTTCTTAATGGTTGCATCAAGACCTAGCTCACCTGCTTTTATGACTGCTCTCCAAAAGTCGTAGTACTTGAACACTTTTCTCTCGACTAATAGCTGTAGGAATCGCGCTCTCTTTTCAAGTTCATCGTAAAGCTCCTTTATTCTAGTCCTAGGTATGCCCCTTCTTAGAGCTATCTTCTCGTTGAGTAGATAGCTGGCTCCTTTACCTCTAAAAGTAAAGATGTCCCTTGTAGGATCCCAAACGAATACCGGGATGTAGATTATCGAGTCGGCCTTGGGATCGTAACCCATTATCTCGTTGATCGACATAACCCTCCTAACTAACTTCCCACCTCTCCACGTAGCGCTCTGTATGAGGACAAAGTTTAAGTTATCCATGAACGTCTTCGGGACCCTTATGGGATCTCCAGTAAGTCTCTGAATGACCCTTTCAACGCTAGCCGCGTGAAACGTTGAGAGAACAGGATGACCGGTTTGCATAGCTTGGAAAGCTATGGATGCCTCTTGACCTCTTATCTCACCAACAATTATGTAGTTGGGTCTTTGCCTTAATGCAGCTCTTAATAAGTCGAACATCGTTACTGAGGAACCAGGATTTCCAGTATCTCGGGTAAGCTCTCTAACCCAGTTTGGATGAGGTAGCTTTACCTCTGCAGTGTCTTCTATGGATATTATCTTGTAGTGTGAGGGTATGAAAGCCGTTATGGCATTGAGAGTTGTTGTCTTGCCTGAAGCCGTCTCACCGCATATAAAACCGCTCATATTGTTCTCTAGCAACATCCAAAGATAAGCAGCCATCAATGCATCGAAGGTATTCCAGGCTATGAGTTGCGTTACGGATATGGGCTCCTCAGCAGACTTCCTGATAGTGAAGTTAGAGCCGTGAAGACTTACGTCAAGCCCAAATACTATGTTTATCCTATAACCGCTAGGTAGCGTGGCATCTACTATTGGTCTAGCGTGAGTAATGGGTTTCCCAATCTTCTCAGCTAAATCTAAGACGAACTCGTCAAGGTCCATCTCGGTCTTAAACTCTATGTTCGTTTCGAGAGGGCCAAAGAGCTTGTGGAAAACGTAAACATGGCCCTTCCCCTTGCAAGATATGTCTTCTAACCATGGGTCGTAGATGAAGGGCTCGATGACCCCTAGCCCTATTCTATCCCTCACTATGTGATACTTCAAGTTGTCTAGATCCTTTTGGTATACTGGAATGCGCTTAGAGTTGGGTTTTAACTTGCTGTAGTCTACTGGAGTTTCCGTTACAACTATTATCTGTTCAAGCTTGCTGAGCAATATCCTCCTCCTAGCATCTAGATCCTCAATGTCATCAGCTTCTGTGATCACTTCGGCAAGCTTGTTCTCAATCAACTCAATGAGTGCTGAATCAGGTCTTGGAGGCTCTACTGCTACGTACTTTCCATACCCAGATTCCGTACCTCCCAATGGAGTGTAGACATGTATGTATATTCCATTACCGACGTAGTACAATATGTTGAAGGTCTTCGATCCCTTCATGCTGTAGTCAAGCTCGCTAACTTCGTAGAAAGTCGGCATGCCTAACGACTTACTCACTTTGTTCAGATATTCAAGCAAATATTGATGCTCTCTTACATGTCTCAAAAGCTTTTGACTCATTGTAGCCGCTTGCGTCATGTTTTATGCCCTCGCGAGTGATAGTGGTAGAACCTTTATTCCGAAGTTGGGGTCTACGTCGAAGGCTATCATGCTATCTACGATACCAGAGGCACCTCTCAGCTTGACGATCTCCATGGCCTTTACCAGCATTCCTCCAACTTCAAGGGACTTCAGCCTTATGTATCCATCACATATGCTCCTAGTCCTAATCATTATGCTTTCATCTAAAGCACCTGGATGAACTGCCAAGATTATGATCTTGTCTTGCGATACAAGATTCTTAGCTACAGTTAAGAAGTCTAAGACTATGCTCTTATTAGCGTAAACAGCTAACACCGAGAAGGAGTCCACAACAAAAACGTTCCAGTTATTCGTGGTCCTGATCATAAAGTCTCCAACGACTTGTAAGAGAAATCTCGCTATGCTCTTAGCCCACTTAGCCCCGGCCATGTGAACTGGGAATATTTGAAGTTGCCCCTTAAAGAAGAAGCTCGAGAAATCGAAGTTCAGCTTTCTGGCTTGCGAAATGAACTCCCTAACGGTTGACTCTGTAGTCGCATAGTAGACCTTGAAGCCCTCCCTAAGAGATCCATAAACAAGTTGTTGAATGAATACGCTCTTGCCCGTTCCATGATCTCCCTCAACGAGGAGGAGACAAGGTATAGGTATTCCTCCTCCAAGCCTATTATCTAGCTCCTCATTACCCGTGGAAATTGATTTCTTCATTTCCAACCACTCACTTAACTATACTAAGGACCTTCTCAGCTTTCGAGTTTAATGCTATTATGGCTACGAAACCACGGATAATGTCAGTGCCTGGAGAAAGTGGTAATTGAGCAGCTATCAATAGGCTCTCTCCGGGTCGTAAAGGTCTAACATCACTATCACAGGTCACCTCCACGTCGTTAACGATTATGGCGTTTGGTACCCAACATCCTGAGCTAAGCTCACTGGCGCGCTTCAACACATAGGTGTAAGGATGACCGTTAATGTTCACTGATACCACCAGCTCCAAGAGCGATATTAACGGTAAGGGCTCAGATCCATCATTCAACACTACAATCTTTAATGTCATGCTGGTGGCGTTTAGAGATGCGTTAGTAATACGTAGGAGTACACGTGATCCAGCTGGTTTAGCTTGAGATTCTATACTGATCTTATACAGCTGAGCTGTCATGGACGTGAAGGAGTAAGTAGCGTAGACAGCCATTAATAGTATAGCTGCTCCTACAACCACTCCAGCTATGAGGGACGAGCCTTTCAACTTCATAGCGTCAACCTGTATAGACATACTCCGCTCCAACACCATTAGGAAGCACGATGCGCACGTAAATAGGTGGGGTTAGCGCCGTCGCGTTGTAAGTATTGATCATTAAGGTCTCTCCGACACTCCAGACCCCATCCGGTTGCGACTCCATGTAGTTCCAATGATTGTAGCCACTACCATAAGGCATGTAGATCGTCGTTGACGAATCTCTTAAGTAAACGTCCATACGCTCAATCTCTCTACTTGAAATACTTCTCGACCCGGTATTCTTCACGAAGATCACGAAGTATTGCCCCTCACTTGAGGTGTTCAATGAGACCAAGACTATCGAAAGACTACTCTGCAGCTTGCTCTCAACCGATTTAGCAGTGATCCTCATTATGGAGTCGGCGATACTAAATTGAGAGAAGAGGGCTACGGCAACCATGGCTGCTAAAATTACGCTGGCTATCGTTATAATCATGACGCTTATGCTTTCTGAAGCCATTAGCCACCACGCTTACCCCTTCTTGTCAGGAAGTTGAAGATTTCCTCAGAGGCCTCCTCGTCCTTCACACCAAGTCTAACAGCAAACGTGTAGATGCGCGTCATCAACTCAACGACGTCGAAGCCCTGGTTCTTCGCGTTTTCAACGAAGTTCACAAGGTTTAAGACTGAGTCCACAGTTCCTCCTTCCACTCCCTTTAAGAGCTTCATGGAGCTTATCATCTCCACAACAACCTCCTTCGGATACTCCGTTAGCAAATCATCGATCAACTTGACTAGCTTAAGTAGTCCTGATAGAGCCACCTTACCCCCTTCCAGCTGTGGTGGCTTTTCGACTAAAGGTGGGGCCCTAGACTCTTCTTCACTGGCGAGTCCTTGAACCAAGAGCCTTAAGGTCTTATCGTATTCATTCATTGCTTGACTAAGCTTGATATTGGGACCTTCTTGTTTGGGATACATTCTCAAGATATTGAAGGGATTCGAGAGCTCAGCTATAGCTGAGCGGACGTCTATAAGGGCATTCTTAACCTCCTCAATGCTCCTACCTACTTCCTCTCTAACCCTATGAAGCTCCCCCTCAACCCCTTCCACTTTTAGAGCAAACTCCTTGATCTTCGCATTTACAAGCTGACCAACCTCTCCAACTATAGACTCCTTGATCTTTTCGACGTCTACTACTTGCTGAAGAGGAGCTGAGAGAGGAGCTGGGGAAACCTCAGCTATCCCAACTGATCCAACGCTCTCCTCTACCTTCTCAACACCTTTCTCTAAAGGCTCCTCAATCATCCCTTCACTAACCTCAACACCCTCTATTCTAACCATGGAGCGGAGAAGAACCCTACAGAAGGGGCAACTACAAAAACTCAATCTCGTGGCATACATCCCGGTTGATATGAAGAGGTGAAAACCAATGGATAGAGGAATGAGAGAGATTAAAGTGAACGTGTAAGGAGGAAAGTAGTCATCCAAACCAGCCAAAAATGAAAGATACAAAAGCAGGAAGCCTAAAGTTGAGAGACAGGAAGCCTTTAAGATTGATGCCAAAATCGCCCTAGAGCGTTTCATCTCTACTTCAAAAAGGAGGAGAGCGTAACACGATAAAAAAGTTTATGGTTATGAGGAGGTGTAAAGAAGAAGGATCGTTTATGAGTCGACTATCCTAGATCAATGATCTCGTATGCTAGCGTTGCTGGTACAGTCCTCTCAACAGTCAGCGATGAACCTATGGGCGGCTTAATCTCCACCTTAAAGACGTCGTACGGCGCCAAGCCAGGGTTTGTGCCATCCTTTGACTCAAGCAATTTGCTGAAGTTTATTACCACGTATGCTTTCTCACCTGCTTGAAGTACTGTATCACCGTTATTATTTGGACTCCAAACAATTACCGTCATATTGTTTCCAAGAGCGGTTATTAACCCATCTATCGTGTAGTTATCTAGTTTCGTAGTTACTGCTTGATTAGTATTATTGTATAGGCTCACCGCGGCGTACTTACCAATCACCCATACAGCTATGTCAGCTTTACCTGGGGTTAAGTCAACCTCTTTCTGACCTGCTGATACCCTTATGGGAATTATGACATGAGTTATATTGCCTTCTTGAACTTTAGCTAGCACTGAGCCTTCTATCTCTAGTGCTGAGCTTGCTTGCGCTAGACCGCTGGCCATAACTTCTTTGCTTCGCTGGGTAGTATAGAAACCCATGTTCAGTGTCACGAATGCTAGAGCAGCAGCAACAACTACGAACGCTATGAGCACTATTGCGGCCTCAATACCAACAATACCCTTCTTCCTCCTATTCACTTCCGAGCACCTAAGTGAAGGTAGGGTGGTAGAAGTAGAGAAGCTTAGAGTTATGCGGCGACCGCTCGCCGCCATCACAATTAACTAAACTCGAAGAACACAGAACACTTTAAGTCGCAGCTATTTTGGGCCTTCATAACTTTTGCATTGTTCGCCTTTAAAGATTAATTTATTGCTCTCGAAGGTCGACGTGTATTGTTATGATCCTTAGTATTATCTTAGAAATACCGGGATGCTTTTTACATCTTCAGCAAGTTTATAAGCGTATTCCTGGATGAATCAATGTAGATTGATGACTTAACGTTACGCGATGTAATTTGATGGCCAATAGTTTTGGGAAGGGTTATGAGGAATGCTTTATCGAAGTTGCAGTTGTTGAGAGAGCTTGATTCCATTGTCGACTTTGCTCGTGGCTACGTGCAACTGAAAGTGATGATGACGCTAAGTTCTGGAGAGCCTTTAAGTGCCAAGGACATTGGATTAGCGGTTAGCGAGAAGAGGAAGACCGTTATTGACGCTCTCAGGAAGCTCGTGGATAAAGGTCTCGTGATGAAGGAAGAAAGTAGTGAAGAGGTTCTCTATAGACTGTCGGAGCTTGGGAGAGAGTATCTCAATAAACTTAACGATGTGTTGAAGGGAGCGCACAAAGACCTACGTGATGATATCAATTCTCGTAGCCCCCTAGCTAACACTGCGCACGACATTGCCTCTAACATTGCTAAGTACGTGTACTTAATGGATGCGCTGATAGCCATTGCGACCAGCAGGAGACGAGAACTTTCGTTGATAGACGTGGCCGATGCCATGAAGCTCAGTCCAGATAGAGCGCAGTCTTACATTGAAATGTATGCGGAGAAAAACAGTAACGCTAAGCTCTTCACGAGGATTGAGAGAAGGTCGAAGTCCCTTGAGCTTTTAGCTAAAGTACTAAGGAGACTCGGGCTTACTGTTAGGATCAATTTAAGCGTGTATAGGATAACTGATGATGGTTTAACAGTTTTCTACAAGCTCCCCTACTATATCAAGTACAAGAGGGGGCTTATTGCGAAGGTGATTGCGAAAATATTTGGCTCAGCTCATCCTAGATTGGTACTGAAGAAGGCTATGCTGTACCTCGGTTTAGTGACGATAGCTACAGGTCTTCTATCTATCATAACTTCATCCACAATCATGCTCTCGCTGGCAATAAGTCTCTTCATAGCTACTGGCATGCTGTATGTAGGCTATAGGACCATCTAGCTACTCAGATGATCTACATGCCGAGGACAAGTAAAGCTTCTTATAGAATTAAGCTCTTAGGTTCTATACGGAGACTATTTGTGGGCTCAAGAAGCTGTGAGATGATCGTAGTCAGCTTAGCTTGCGTACTGCTATCGCTTTTTGCGACGCCAACACTAATAGCTGAAGAAAGTGTGAAGTATACTTTTGTATTCAATCTGCTCGATTGGGTAGTTAAGACCGAGTTGAATGTTCCTAAAGTACTTGAGGAAGGTACGGTTGCCACGATAGAGACTTCGTTCACGATAATGGAGAAGGGTGAGGGGATCATGCTTACCTTGACTAATTTTGAAGTCGAAATTGGTAATTCAGTGGTATCTACCTACGTAGGTTACTTCACATATGCTGGCCAGAAAAGGGCGCTTTCACTTACTATACCGATACTCGGTGTCGGAAAGATAGAGATACCAGGTTTGACTGCCACTACTGCCATAACTATTAGACTGCGAGGCTACGTCACGTATGCTGATTGGACACGAGAGGATGTTAACTTTACGTATTCTGCGCCAATCATTGTGCAAACACCTATAGCCGCTCCTCTAGTTTCGCTAGATACGACAGAGAGGGATGGTAAAGTCTTTCTATCCATAATACTTCGAAATCTGGGACCACACGAGATATACAACGTCTATACCATGTTGTATGTTAATGGTAGCTATTATACTATGAAGTTTATAAACGTGATGAGGAGCGGTGACTACATGGTCTTCATTGAGCCCCTCAACTTAAAGCCCGGCATTTACGTGATTACTTCTGAGACTAGCTACGTTACAGTCTACGGTGTCAATAAGGTAGCCGTGGCATCAACAAGAGCCATCATACCATTAATACCGCTTGTGACTATCGAAGCTAGTACCTCTCATACTACTGCATTGAGGACGCTTTTGATAAATGGGCGTGTAGAGCCCAGAGCTATATATCCGGTGGTGATAGAGATGAGTACCGACGGTGGTAATAGCTGGAGGGCTATCGCTACGATTAAGACTGATGAACTTGGATATTTCGCATATAACTGGAAACCCTATGTTACTGGTAAAGTTTATTTGAGAGCTAAAGTTGCTGAAACAGAACTTTATAAAGAAGCTCTTAGTCGTGCCATTTTGTTAGAAATAGAGAAAGTCATGCCGATCGTCGTGCTATCAGCGGCTCAAACTACCCTTTCAGTTGGTGATTTTACAAAAATATCGATAACTGTAAGTCCTAATGCGAGATTACCCATAGCAATCTTCTACAAAGAGGTTGAAGCGAGTGACTGGGTGTTATATACCGTTATCAACACCACTGAAGACGGTAAGGCAGAGGTTCCTACGCAATTCTTTGCTCGCATAGGTTCTTACGTCTTTAAAGCTGTAGCTCAAGAAACGGATTACAGCTATAAAGCAGAGAGCAATGAATTACTAATAACAGTGAAAGAGTCAGCACAAGATCAGGAGAAGACTACGATTCCTCCGCTTGCACCACAGCTTAATCAGCCAATAATGGTCATAGTTCTCGTTGCCAGTATTGTCATAGCTATGGTACTTTACCTGTTTGGAAGAAGAAGAGCGATAGAAACTTAACGTAACCCTCTCAGCTCTCTTCTCCCAAGCATGATGCATGACGTATAACATCATGACTCAGACGGATAAATACTTCTCGCTTAGTATCATAAGGTCGCTGTAGCTACCATCTCATGCAGATTGCTCACTTCTATCAAGTATTTGTGAATTATTTCACGATTGTTCCTTGTAAGATTTAGCGATTAACCTCATAATCGAGCGCAGTTTTTCAACAGAGTTCTGGTTTTCACTTTGCATTAGCTCTATGAAGTCCTCAGAGTTTATATCCAACTTACATACTTGTTTTATGCCAAACACTATGATGTTTATCAAAACTTTTGTGCCCTCACCGAAAATCTTAAGTAATTCGTCGTAAACTTTCTTGGGGTTCTCCCATAAAGCTTTACCCACATCTTGTTGAAGACTTTTTCTAAGGAGTAGTAATACGGCTCTTCCCGCACTTTCTCCAAGCGATGAGTAAAGAAGTTTCTCAAATAATCTATAAAAGAGTTCAGCAAGATATGCATCAGAGACGTCCGAAGCTGATTCACGAGAAGTCATGGATTCCTGTGCCACGGGGTTAACCCCATATTTTTTCTCCTTCTTTTTTAGATATAAGCCTTAGGTAATACCATCTTTACTCCTGAAGTAGTCTGCTTTTTGTAGTTTATTTCATATTATTTTGATATATTTAAAATTTAGGATCTTCTTACCAATGAGCTAATCTTTGAGAAATTAATATTTTCGCAAAACATTTAATGTCAAACTGCTTGGTAAATTCTAATTAACAACTTTAAACACCATGGTTTCTTCTTAACCATAAGCGTAGTCTTACACAGAATAAGGAGGGACAGAGCTTGTCTCCAACATTCTTAGGGCTTCTAAAGATGCTCACGTATTTTGGTTTTTGGTCTAAAAGCCGATTGACCTATGAATTATTTGTGCAGCCCCATGCACTCATGGATCACAATAGATGACATCACCAGATCTTCAACTGCATTAATCAATCTGACAGTCTTATTATGATGCTTGTTACCCTCTATTATACCGTAGATTAAGAGATTGTTATCTAAGAAGACTCATCTAACATTCCTTCTAGTGCTTTCTCTTCTCAATATCTTCAATGCTAATACCCTTATGATTTCTAATGGTTGCTCTCCCCCTCTTCTTTATAAGGAGAGATCTCGTTAACTCATTTAGTCTCATTGTAAGACGCTTTAACTACATCACCCTCCTTAATGTCAACCTTGGGCATAATAGAAGCAGGAAGCGGTTATTGATAATTGCGCATGACTTCAACGAGTTCTTCCACAAGTCTCGAGTGGGAAATGGGTTATTAGAATGTAGACAGTGTCGATCTAATAAGGATTTTAATCAAGGCCCTTTAGTCAACTTCGTTGAAGTAGGTTTAGGTAATGCAAATGTTTAAAGAAATTTTTAAGACATTCTTAGGTCTTCCCTCTAGCAATGGAGAGAAACATGCCTACGACACATAGTGCTGAAAATACTTGAAATGCTAGTTGAGAGCAATTAACGAATAGGTTGTAGGTTGAGGGCTCTATGATCGTGCCTTTACCTAGGAACAGTGTCATTAGTAGTGTGATTATGGACATGCTTATGGCTTGACCTAGATTCCTCATAGTCGCCGTCATTGCAGAGGCAACACCATAGAATTTGCTTGGAGTGGAGCTCATTATGACCTTGGTGTTGGGCGAGACGAATAGTGCTAACCCAATGCCTATAAGTGTTAAGCTGAAGATTATTGTGGTTATTT
>Ga0209394_1001470_pt1 | contig 13664 bp, 14 predicted proteins | sample JNZ201metaG_FD_184122 | JGI IMG/M metagenome (GOLD analysis project Ga0209394, IMG submission 184122) | Hot spring microbial communities from Jinze hot spring, China to study Microbial Dark Matter (Phase II) - JNZ 20120812A (SPAdes) (version 3) ... | reverse complement strand
GGATTCGCTTAAAAAATTTGGTGGACCGGGCGGGATTCGAACCCGCGACCTCCGCCGTTCTCGGTTATGGATTGACTTGTCATGCGAGGGCGGCATTCATGCCACTAAACTACCGGCCCTTTTCTTCCCTATAAACCTTGAAGTTATTGGGAGATTTAATTTTTGCGTAGGCGTTTCTGCCATGGATATGCTTATAAGTTTCGGCATTCATCTTTAATATTGCCTTCGCCATCTTATGGTGGCTAGAGGCTGATTAGAGGGCGATGAGCAGCTCGAAAGGCTCGTATAAAACTATTAGTCTCCTAGATGTTATATCATGTATTTTTGAGGATGGCGGATACTTTGGTGATCTCCCAGTTGGTGTTGAGGCTGTTGAGGTGATGACACCTGAGTCGATTAGAATCATGTTTATTGATAGGGTTGATTATAACTTATTCTGTAGATTAGCTATTGAGGATGGGTATACCATCGATTCCGGGAGCTACTCGCCCAGAATAGTTTATAGGGGAAATATTGTTGCTAGAGTCGGCAGCAAATCCGATCCGGGCGCGGATCGTAACATATTTGTCTATATATTTCCATCGTCGATAGGGGCCATGAGCACATATATGAGGGCAGCTGCCATAAGATATGGAATCCTAAACCCCACAACCAATAGGATAAACATGGAAAAACTCCTAAAATACAACTTGAAGGTTATAGGACTCGTTGAGAAGTATAGAAAGAGCAGATATCAAAATTTAATAAGCAAATTGAATCTTTAAGCCTTCCGCCGGGCGAAAAACATATATTTGCTTTCTCATAGCTTGTTTTTGGGTCGGGCGGTAGCTCAGCCTGGTAGAGCTTCCGAACCAGTCAATCCAGCAAAGATTGGCTGGTGGAGATGCTGTAGGCGCCTACTGCTTAGTAGGTGCCGCTCAGCCTACCAGGCGCACAGAAACCGGAGTGTCGCAGGTTCAAATCCTGCCCGCCCGACCACTAAATTGTTGTTATTGATGATGGATGTTTTGACGTTAACCCTTAGAACTCGAATTTCTCATATCGCCACATTACTGTTTCATTCTCTCTTAGGATATATTTGTCACATGCAACCGGTCCCAGATCCCAATCGCCCTTCTCAGGGTTCCATGTATACCACATCCAGTATTTGTTGGGTTCGCCGCCTACACCATTTATGCTCGTCACGAACTCGCCCATTTCCGGATAGGATATGCTCTCAACGCTGGCAACAATCTTAGTTGCAAAGAAAAGGGAGGATTCTCTGGGAACCAGTGTGCTATTATACCACATCCTTGTTTCATTTCCATAGTCTATCAAGATATTTACTGGCATCGTAAGTCTCTTTAGATCGGAGGAAGCCCTTTCATAGAGAGCCTTGTAGTAGGCGCTCTCATTATAATAGTATATTGCGAGGTATGCTGCCACGATTAGGAGGCATAGAAGCCCTAAAGAGACCCACATCCACGGGCTTTTTCCATTCATATCTTTCTCTCACCTCCTTCAAACATTATCTTCTTAATTGATGTGACTAGGATGCTACAGCCAAAGAAGAAGAAAAAGAAATTTGATATCTCATGGGCTAATGCAAATGGTGCACCTTGTATTATAGCCATTATTGGTGGGAGACCAACTATTACTACGGATACAATATTAGTGAATAAGTCGTAAATGAAGGTTAAGAAGAAACCTATTATACCAAATTTTAGGTTCGTCCACCAAAAAGCCTCATCATCCAACTTAATGGATGGTAGGTTCGAGCCTAACCCAAATTTGGCGGAGAGCCATCCGACAAGCCCATATATGCTTTCGCCCAAGCATGTTGCTCCAAGAATAACAAGGTTAAAGCCATATGGGTTTAGGGTTCCATAGACAAGCCACGTTAAAATGCCAACCATGATGCCCGGAATAGCACCCATCAAATATCCGCTAATAAAGACGAATAGATCCATGAACTTGATATTAGGGATTCCAATCATGGCATAGTTTGAGGATAAATTTATTGCAACTATCGTAACAATTAAACTTAGAGTTCTAGTCGAGAATAATTGTCTAGACGGTTCCGCCCTCATTGGATCACTATTATGGTTGGATAATCCATCCAATATATAAGCCTTATCTCTTTCTATAAACGCTAACTTATTAAGCAATCGCCTCTCCCTTAAAATTAAGAGGACGGAGGATTTTGATGGCTGAAGATTTGAGGCGTAAGGTTGCTGATCTAGAGAGGGAGGCTAGCGCTTTAAGGGCTGAGTTGGAGGGATTAGAGGGGGATGCCCGTAAGCTTGCTGAGGAGAGGGATCGCATAAATAGTAGGGTTAGAGAATTGAGACATGAGGCTGCGAAGTTTAAGGGTGAACGTGATGCCTTAAATGAGGAGGTTAAGAGCTTAAAGGCTATAATATATGAGCTTAAACGCGAGTATAACGAGAGGATTCATGCCTTTAGGGAACTAGGGCAGAGGATTAGGGAGCATTTGAGGAGCAAACCCCCTAGAGATGAGGAGAGCTTAATGAGGGAAATTGCCGAAATAGACTGGAAGATTCAGACAACTCCGCTATCCATTGAGGAAGAGAGGAAACTTATTGAGCGAGTTAAGTCCTTGGAGTCTCAGCTCTCTTTTTATCGCAGATTAAATAGCATGATTGCTGAAAGAGAGGGACTTAAGAGGAGATTGGATGAGATTAAGGGTGAGATTGCTTCATTCAGGGAGAGAGTTTCTGAGGTCGCTGCTAAGAGCCAGAGCTTTCATGAGAAGATGATTGAGTGTCTTAAGAGGGCGGATGAGTTGAGGGCTGAGACTGACAAAATACATGAGAAGTATAGGGCTGTTAAGGAGAGGGCTAACACCATACGCCTCAGATATAGGGAATTGCTCAACCAAATCTCCGACATAAAAAGGCTTATCCGTGAGGAGGAAGATAGGAAAAGAGCTGAAGCCATATCCGTCCTTAAGGAGAAGATTAGTAGGGAGGCTTTGGAGAAGCTTAAGCGCGGAGAGAAGATCTCCTTTGATGAGTTTAAGATTTTGGCCGAGCAGGGCAAGATATGAGAGGATAAATACCTAACTAATATGTGGAGTTAAACTTTATCTTTGAGAAAAGCCAAGTTATATTTGCTGTTTTATGGGAGAAAGTTGATGCCCGATCAAGAGAAGCAGGTGCTGGGGGAAGAACGCATACTAATAGTTTGTGTTGATAGGGATAATGATATTGGTAGAAAGGCCGGTGTTAAAACACCGATTATTGGCAAGAAGGAGAATATTGACGCAGCCCTCAAGCTTTTGCTTGCGGATCCAGAAGAGGCGGACGCCAATGCCATGTTTGAGGCTGTTAGGATATGCGAGAGCCTAGAGAAGAGCGGTGCTAGTAACCTTTCATGTCAGGTTGTAACTATTGCTGGATCCGAGCTCGGCGGCATAGCTGCTGATAGGAAATTAATATCCGAGCTTAATGAGGCCTTAAATGAGTTTAAGCCCAGCAGCCTAATTCTCGTTACAGATGGATTCTCGGATAAGGATGTTTTGCCCCTGATACAGTCTAGGGTGCCAGTCACCTCGGTTAGGAGAGTCATTGTGAAGCATAGTGAGACGATAGAGGAGACGGCCGCCCTATTCTCCAAGTATCTAAGGAAGATAGTTGAGGATCCAAGGTATTCCCGGCTCTTTATGGGTTTGCCGGGCATCCTACTAATAATGCTCGGCATCCTATCTTTCCTAGCGGTATTTATACGCTATGATATTGGCACATGGGCTTGGATTGTCGGCCTAATAATCGTTGGAAGCTATCTGCTTGGCAAGGGCTATGGGCTGGATAAGAAAATAGCCTCGGCAATCTCAAGAATATCGTCGCCCCATGAGTTAGTAACCGGACTATCGCTTATATTTGGCATCGTATTAATCATAGTGGGTCTCTATCAATCCATCTCCCAAATAATCTCAAATCCCAATATTATCCCAAGTCCCCCACCAAGCAATTTAGATGTTTGGCTGGGCCTCATACCCAAAATCCTAGGGCTAATTATCTCCTCATCACTAACAATAGTTATTGTCGGAATCTCAATAATGCTATTTGGCAGGGCCCTCCGCTATATTCTTGAACGTGATTCCAAATTCTGGAGGACTACAATTTTTATCGTTGTTAGTGCATGGTCATGGAAGATCTTTGATGAGGTAGCCCAGATACTGATTGATCCATCAGTACCAATAGATGGCCTAATAGCGTCTATTATTATTGGCGTGGTGATAGCGGCGGCCCTAATACCAGTCACACACTTTTTAAGTAGGAGATATAAGGGGTTCTTTAGGGAAAGTATTAAGGTGGAGAATAAGACAGAGAATACTACCGGAATGGAGAAGGAAGGGTAATAGATGCGCTTAAGCGATCGGATTGCTGAGGTTGCGGTTATAGGTGGCACTGGCCTAGAGGATCTATTTGAGGGCTTCGAAACCGTTAATGTTGGGACGCCGTATGGAATATCACATACGCTGTCTATTGGCGAGATTGGAGGTAGGAGGGTTGCATTTCTCCCTAGGCATGGGCGCAAGCATAGTATTCCACCACACAAGATCAATTATAGAGCAAACATGTACGCGCTGTATAAGATTGGTGTCGAGAGGATTATAGCGACAAATGCTGTTGGTGCGATAAACATAAACTTTAGGCCCGGAGACTTAGTTGTTCCACATGATATAATAGACTTTACTAGACAGCGCCACCTAACATTCTATGATCAATCCCCCGTCATACACGTCGACTTCACCGAGCCATACTGCCCGGAGATCCGTGGAATCCTGATAGAGGTGGCTAGAGGGGTTGCCGGCACCGTTCACGAGCAGGCTGTTTACGTCTGCACTGAGGGGCCTCGCTTTGAGACCCCCGCCGAGATAAGGATGTTTAGGGCTTTAGGCTGTGATGTTGTTGGTATGACTGGTATGCCGGAGGCTGTTCTCGCACGTGAACTTGGAATCTGTTATGCGACAATATGCTTCGTTTCTAACATGGCTGCTGGAATATCTGGTAAGCTGACGTATGAAGAAGTTATTGAGACCTCGAAGATTGTCATGCCGAAGATTCGGAGGATTATAGTGGAGGCGGTGGGCTCCCTGCCAAGGGTTAGGGGGTGCCAATGCTCCTCGGTCAATAAACCTCGGTCGGGAGGTTAGATGTAGGGATGCTTAGGACCATCCTATCGTTGCTCGGCATATACAAGATTTATGAGAAGTGGCTCTGGCATCAAATAAAGGATCAGGAGAAGCCGGAGCATGTCGCCATAATACTTGATGGGAACCGCAGGTGGGCTCGGGAGATCGGCCTTGAGCCTTGGATGGGACATTATTATGGGGCTGATAAAACCAAGGATGTGCTGAGATGGTGTCTCGATCTCAATGTTAAGAGCGTAACGCTCTATGCCTTCTCAACAGAGAACTTTCATAGACCTAGGGAGGAAGTTGAGAGACTCATGAATCTATTTAAGGAGAAGCTCCAAGAGATCCTAAATAATGAGTATATACATAAGCATAGGGTTAGGGTTAAGGTTATTGGAAGGGTTAATCTGCTCCCACCTGACCTACAGAATATAATAAGGAGGGTTGAGGAGGAGACTAAGGATTACAATGATCACTTTTTGAACTTGGCGATAGCTTATGGTGGGAGGGCTGAGATTATTGATGCAGCTAGAAGGATAGCCCAGAAGGTGGCTTCCGGCGAGCTCTCACCTGATGATATAAATGAGGATGTTTTTGAGAGGCACTTATATACGTCCTTCCTACCTAAGCAGGATCCAGACCTAATCATAAGAACTTCTGGTGAGGAGCGTTTAAGCGGCTTTTTACTATATCAGGCAGCCTATAGCGAGCTATGCTTTCTGGATGTTTATTGGCCTGAATTTAGGCGCATAGATCTTTTAAGGGCCATTAGAACTTATCAGAGGCGTAGGAGGAGGTTTGGTAGGTAGGCTATTAGGCCCTCTTCTTCGCGCTCACAATAGATATGACATCTCTATCTTTGAGGATGTAGTCTTCTCCAAGCCTCCTTTTTGTCCTCGCATCTATGGCGTAAATGAAGCCCTCGCCGAGTTCCGTATGGATCATGTAGGCCAGCTCCCTCGCCGTTGTATTGCCCGGCACAAGCCTAGCCTCCGGTAGAACCCTACCATAATGGTCGGTGAGTTTCTCCGGATCCTCAACTGGGTAAACAACCACCATGCCTAAAAGATCCTTAAAGGCTGCGTTTATGGCATCTTGAACACCAGTGGACCCATATCGGTCTAAGATTTTCTCTCTAATTGTTTTAAGAGCACTCATCTGTTTATCCGTGATCTTTGTTGGGTCGGGTATTTCGAAGTCCGATTCGCCCGGCACATAATTAATTAGGCCCCTCTCAGCAGCCCTTCTAAGAGCCAGCTCAGCCTCAGCGCAGCATGGCACAACAATATAGCCCGTCTCCCTAAGCCTCTTAAGGTTCTCCTCGGCGAATGGCAGATCCATCTTATTCGCTGCTATAAGCATGGGCTTCGATATCCTCCTAAGCACATCCACGAACCTTAGGAATTCTTCCTCACTCCATCTAGTTGGCTTATCGGCATTCAAGCCCGTAATCTTCAAGGCTTCTAGGACATGCCTCCTCTTTATGGCGAGCCCGCTTAGCCGCTCCTCTAGGAGGGATGTTAGGCCAGCCGCTCCCGACTCAACGGTTCTTGCAAGCCTAGGCCAGTCCCTCCTAATTATCTGGGCGAGCCACATCGTAAGCTCCTTCTCTAGGAACCTCACGTCCTCTAGGGGGTCATGCATACCTGGCTTAACAATTCTACCCTCAATGTCTGTTGAGCCTGATGCATCGACGACGTGTATTAGGGCATCGGCCTTCCTAATCTCATCTAGGAACTGATTTCCTAGGCCCCTACCCTGCCATGCGTCTGGGACTAGGCCTGCGCAGTCTATTAGCTCAACCGGTATGAACCTTACGCCGCCTATACATGTTGAGTTAACTGGGTTATCCTTTACATTGAATTCCCTACATACGCATTCTGTCTTGAAGTAGCCTACGCCCCTATTGGGCTTTATCGTCGTGAAGGGGTAGCTGGCAATCTCAACCATTGCTAGAGTCGCGGCGCTGAAGAATGTTGACTTACCAACATTGGGCTTACCAACGATTCCAACCATCATACGATAGGTCTTCCTCCAAAATATAACATGATAATTAACCTAATGAGTCTTCTTATTCCGGCAATGGGATACTTAAGAAATGCTTATTTAGATTATCCTTTAAGTCTCTAGAGGAGTGGGGGATAGGCGCAGTGGACTATGCTATAGCAACCCTTGGAAGCCACTCCGCGCTCCAGATACTGAAGGGCGCTAAGGATGAGGGTTTTAGAACCATTGCCGTTTGCAGAAGCGACCATGCATTCGTCTATAGGCACTTTGGGGTTGCAGATGAGATAATTGAGATACCATCCTACGACGACTTCTACAGGGTTGAGGATGACCTGGTAAGTAAGAATGCCATCCTAATCCCACATGCATCCCTAATAGCCTACGTCAATCTTAAGACGATCGAGGAGATGAGGGTGCTCTATTATGGTAATAGGAGGATACTTTATTGGGAGAGCGATAGGGATAGGCAGAGGATGTGGCTGGAAAGGGCTGGGCTAAACCTGCCAAAGGTCTTTAAGGATCCATCTGAGATAGATAGGCTCGTCATAGTTAAGTTTCAGGGGGCTAGAGGCGGCCAAGGATATTTCTTAGCTAAGAGCGAGCGGGAATTTAGGCGTAAGATTGGGTCAGCACGCGATTACACCATACAAGAGTATGTTGTTGGGATACCGGTCTATATCCACTATTTTTACTCAGTTATTCGCGGCGAACTCGAACTCATGGGGTTTGATAGGCGCTATGAATCGAATGTTGATGGAATTGGTAGGATACCAGCCAACCTCCAGCGGGATCTGAAGGTGACCTATACTATCGTCGGGAACTTTCCGCTAATGCTCCGCGAGTCCCTCCTACCCGAAGTCTTCAGGATAGGAGAGAGGGTTGTTGAGGCCTCTAGGGATATATGTCCACCGGGCATATATGGGCCCTTCTGCCTAGAGACGGTTGTAACCCCAGACCTAAAATTTTATGTTTTCGAGATATCGGCTAGAATCGTTGCTGGAACAAATGTTTTCATCGAGACTTCACCATACGCCCTCATAAAGCATGGTAGGCCGATGAGCACTGGGCGTAGGATAGCCGTTGAGATTAAGGAGGCTATAGAGCAGGATAGGTTAAAGGAAATATTGGGGTAGGAGCATAATATTCTCGGTGGTATCTATTGACTATTGGAAGGAGTGAGATAGGTAAGATAGCCTCCGAATATGATCCTGAGAAGATAACTATTGGGGTTTTAGGCTCCCACTCGGCTGAGGAGGTTGGTATATCCGCTAAGGCATTCGGCTTCCCAACAGTTGTAGTCTGCCAGAGGGGCCGCGAGAGCCTCTATGCAAAATATAATAGGCATCTATTCGACCACGTGATCCTCCTAGACAAGTTCTCAGATATTGTGAGGGAAGATGTTCAGGAGGAGCTGCTGAAGCTAAACACAATATTTATTCCCAACCGCTCATTCTCGGTCTATGTTGGATATGATAATATTGAGGGGAGATTCAGGATTCCAATCTATGGGAACCGCTTCCTCCTTAGGGCCGAGGAGAGGAATGCCCCAAGGAATCAATATTGGCTTCTGGAGAAGGCTGGCATAAAGGTTCCCAAGAAATTTGATAGACCCGAGGATATTGATAGGCTAGTTATAGTTAAGGTTCAGCAGAAGAGAAAGCCTCTTGAGAGGGCATTCTTCTACGCCTCATCACCCGAAGACTACTATAGGAAGGCTGAGGACCTCATAAGAAAGGACATTATAGATGAGGAGGGTCTGAGGAGGGCGCGTATAGAGGAGTATGTTCTCGGGCAGAAGTTCAATGCGAACTTTCAGGGCTGGGCCCTAAAAGATTATTTCGGAGACTTCGATTTCCTAGGCTTCGATGATAGGAAGCAGACGAACCTCCATGGTGTGCTAAGCTTACCGGCCAAAGACCAGCTCATGCTAGACGTTCCAATAAAGAATGAGGAGATAGGGCATTATGGGCTGACGATGAGGGAGTCCCAGAAGCCCCTAGTCTACGAGGCTGCTGAGAGGTTTAGGAGAGTCTGTGAGATAGAGTATCCGCCCGGCATGATAGGGCTCTTCGCCCTTCAAGGCGCCGTCGCCTACGACGCTGACGACCCAGAGCAGAAGAGGCTCGCCTTCTACGTCTTTGATGTTAGCCCTAGGGTTCCCGGATGCCCATGTGTTGGGCCAACCTCTCCGGAGATGCGTAGGCTAACACTGAAGTATCAGGGGATTATTAGGCGGTATGGTGTCGATAGGATAGAGACGCCGATGGACTTGCCAATGATCGAGATTAAATATGCCGCTGAGAGCGGCAGACTAGCTGAGATCGTAACTTAAAGAGGGCGACAGCATGTTTCCATCACCAATAATACATGATGTTTTATGTAGGGTTGAGAGGCTAAGGTCTGAGCTAATCTCGGTTACGTCCAACCTCATAAGGTTTCAGACAATCTCCCCACCCAGTAACACAGCTGAGTGTGCAGAATACGTTAAATCATATTTTGAGGGGGCCGGATTAGAAGTCTCGCTTCACGCTAGGGAAAAAGGCAAGGTGAACGTGCACGCTAGGCTTTCTGGAGGGAGAGGCAAGAGGATAGTTTGGCTGGGACATCTAGATGTTGTCCCAGCTGGGATGCAAGAGAAGTGGATCCACGATCCATTCAGCGGCGTCCTAGAGGGCGATAAGGTTTATGGTAGGGGCTCAAGCGATATGAAGGGTTCATGTGCAGCTGCCATGATCGCCGCTAAGGTTCTAAGCGATGTTGAGAGTGAGAGTAGAGCCACTGTTGATTTTTGGTTTACCTGCGATGAGGAGGTTGGCTCGCCCAATGGAACCCGCTGGCTTATCAGTAAGGGCCTAATACGCGGCGATGTATGCTTAATAGGCGACTCTCTCAGCAGAGAGCCAGCAAGGGAACCCTACGTTGACGTTGGCTGTAGGGGTTACATCCGTTTACGCCTAAAAGCCTTTGGAAGAACAGCTCATGGAAGCATGCCATTCTACGGAGACAATGCAATAGACAAGTTGCTCCGAGCGATTGAGAGAGTTAGGGAGATCGGCAACTATAAGCTTAGCTTACCAGCAGAATTAAGTGAACCCATCAGATTGAGCATAGAGTATCTTTTATCGCGTGGGGAGCTCACAGAAAGCCAGAAGAACATGATAGAGAGGGCATTTGACTATCCAACAGTTAGCCTCACAATGATAAGCGGCGGGATAAAGGTTAACGTCATACCAGACTATGCCGAGGCATCGTTTGATATAAGGGTTTCACCCGGAACCAGCCCGGAGGCCCTCACCGAGCGGATCCAAAACCTTCTCGATGACTATAGGGCTATGGGTGTTGAAGCCGAAATAATAGGTCTGGAGGGCGGATACTATGAGCGGTGGGACTCCGAGTTCGCCCTAGGCCTAAGGAGAGCTGTTGAGATCGTGACCGGGATCCAGCCTAAACCAAAGATTCTTCTGGGGGCAACCGATGCTGTGCCAGTAAAGAGGGCTCTTGGGATTCCATGTCTAGGTTTCGGCGCTGGCATAGAGGAACTCGCCCACGCCCCCAATGAATATGTTACGGTGGATGGACTTCTCTCAGCCGCTAAGGTCTATGCTATTCTGCCGCTACTATTCTAGCCAGTTCAGTTGGATCGGCTCTTAACCCGCTCCCTCTCCCTACTCATTATCTCGTTGGCGACTATAACTCCGCTTGCACTCGCCTGTATGAGGCTACGAGTTACCCCAGCTCCATCGCCTATCGTGAATAGGTTCTTTATTCTGGTCTCTAGGCTCTCGCTAAGCTCCAGCCTTGAAGAGTAGAATTTCACCTCAACCCCATAGAGTAGAGTGTCCTTCGAGTATATTCCCGGCGCAACCTTATCTAGGGCCATCAGCATCTCCTTAATATCCGTTAGGTATCTATATGGTAGGACGAAGCTTAGGTCTCCTGGCGTTGCCACCTTAAGAGTTGGCTTAACAACGCTCCGATTTATGCGCTCCTCAGTAGATCTCCTCCCAATCTCTAGGTCTCCTAGGCGCTGTATAATTACGCCGCCACTTAATAGATTGGCCAGCCTAGCAATATATTCACCATACGCTATCGGCTCCCTAAAGGGGTAGGTGAAAGATGTGCTAACGAGCACGGCAAAGTTTGTGTTCTCAGTCTTCCTCTCAGCGTAGCTCTGCCCATTAACGCTTATAACTCCACCATAGGATTCTGTGATGACCTCACCATACGGGTTTACACAGAAAGTTCTAACCTGATCATCAAAGGCCTTAGAGTAATATATGAACTTTGGCTCATACAGCACATTTGTGAGCTCCTCCATTGTTACGGCTAGAACCTCAACCCTAACTCCAACATCAACTGGATTATTAAGGGTTTTAAGGCCTAGGGACTGAGCCTCACTCTTAAGCCACTCAGCACCGCTTCTACCCGGGGCAACAATAACGTATTTACCATAAATTTTCTCGCCATCGGCAGTCTCGACGCCCCTAGCAACACCATTCTTAACGAGTAGGCTCTTAACCTCGGTTCTCGTCCTCACCTCAACCCTATTATTTAAGTCACGGCGCATTCTCTGAAGAACCTCAGCGCACTTCTCCGTCCCAAGATGCCGAATCTTCTGCCTAACAAGAATTAAACCAGCTAAGGCAGCCTTACGCTCTATGCGCTCAACCTCATCCAGATCCTCACCATAAACCTTCTGCGCTCCACCACTATAACTCGCATATATGCTGTCAACATAATTTATTAGCTTTAGGAGCCTATCTTCACCCACATACTCGCTCAGCCAACCCCCAACGGATGTTGATATCGTGAGCTTCCCATCACTAAAGGCTCCAGCCCCACCCCAGCCCGAGAGTAGGGAGCACGGCTCACAGTTCACGCATCCAAGCCCCCTAGTTGCAGGGCACCTACGCTTATCGATATCCGGCCCCTTCTCAAGCATAATAATGTTAAGGTCAGTGTTCTTTGCAAGTTCAAGCGCCGAGAATATTCCAGCTGGACCGGCACCAACAATTATCACATCATATTGCTGCAAGGCGGATCCTTCCAAAAACAGACTACAATAAACAACCAAAATATATTCTTTCCCAAAACAGACCATTATACACCATCATATATTGCCAAGTAATAGAGTAGGGGAGAGGCTGCTCCGAAAGATAGGGAGGTATCAACTGGAAGAAAAACATTTAACCATAGAAGGACGGCTTATCACGTGGGATCTCCCGCATCTGCTGCTCAGCAGCCTTCCTAGCATCCTCAAGTAGGCTATCGAATGTCTCATCTAGCTCAGAGATGTAGGATTCAAGCGCCTCTATATAGAGTAGTAGGGCCCTAATTAGGTCGCTCACACTATTGCTGTAATCTAAAATTACGCTTAAAAAGTCTATCTCCCTCCTATCTTTATCCTCAGAGTCCATCTCCCTCTTCAGATCCTCAATCATCTTGTAAAGGCATTTCTCCTCAACCCTAAAGAGGTCGGATTTAAGACTCACATAGGCCTTTAAGCTCTCTAAGGTCTTCTTTATTGATTTCCTTCCAATCGGCTCGATAGGCTCGGTCAAGCCGATAACCCCGCAGCCAACCAATCTAAAGGAGTTTAGGCGCCGAGAAGGATTATATTATTTGTTAATAGGCTCATGTATCTCCGAAACTTTCACCCATAGTTATGTAGTCCGCCATTAAGAGCCAAATATGACATATTCCATATCGAACCACACAGATTGAAACCGCACACTTTTAAACGAAGAATAACCTTTTAAGGCCAAAACAAAAATTAAGTGGAAACATTACACATCTCAGTGGAATGGGGCAAAATAGAATGGCAGATGGGCATGAAAGCAAATGGGCGGAGAGAAAGATTTCGCCGAGAAGGCTTTATCCAGATAGGCCGCTGGTTGGAGTTGGCGCGCTAGTCCAGATGGAGAATAAAATCCTACTAATTCAGAGAGCGGATGAGCCTGGAAAAGGACTTTGGTCGATACCTGGGGGCCTAGTTGAGGTTGGTGAAACCCTTAGGGACGCGGTCAGACGGGAGGTTGAGGAGGAAACTGGCATACCTATTGAGGTGGGCGAGCTCATAGATGTTATGGAAAATATTGTCCGCGACGAGGATGGAAGGGTTAAATTCCATTATGTGCTCATAGATTTCAGGGCTAAGCCGGCATCAGAAAAGATCGAGTTGAAACCATCATCTGAGGTATTAGGAGCATGCTGGTTCACACCCGAAGAAATAAGGAAACTACCATTAACTCAAACGGTTAGGCGGCTCCTCAGAAAGATCGGCATACAAGTATAGCTAGAAAAATCCGGCGGCTCCCTCACTACATAAACTGCTCAAGCCTAGTCAGCCCAATTATCTCATCAAACTCGAGGTTCAGTGCATCGAGTATTTGGTCGAATGTTGACCTTAAATATCCAATATACTTGTCTACATCTATCTCCTTTGATGTTGCCAGCTGAACTGGCTTAACAAATGGCTCCTTAGTAACCTTTACGAACCTTATTGTGTCCCCAG
>Ga0209394_1001467_pt1 | contig 13687 bp, 18 predicted proteins | sample JNZ201metaG_FD_184122 | JGI IMG/M metagenome (GOLD analysis project Ga0209394, IMG submission 184122) | Hot spring microbial communities from Jinze hot spring, China to study Microbial Dark Matter (Phase II) - JNZ 20120812A (SPAdes) (version 3) ... | reverse complement strand
ATGCCATCTTCAATAAATAAAGGTAGCGAATCTCCAAAATGTATCTATGGAAATAGCCAAACATACGTATTAACAATAAAAACTGACATGCCAAACTGTTAAAGTCAACAGCTTTTAAGGGATGGACCGGGCGGGATTTGAACCCGCGACCTCCCGAGTGCAAGTCGGGCGTTCATACCAGCTGAACTACCGGCCCATATGTGTCTTGTAGGGAAACCGTAAAATTAGGATTTAGAGATTTCGGTTTCCATTGGTTGAACCGTTGCCTTTTTTAAAGTTGTTGTTTAAATTTTGGAGAGGGAAAGCGGTGTCTGAATATTTTTCTGGAAGGTTTGTAGTTCAGCGGCATCATGCTAGACGTTTGCATTACGATTTTAGGCTTGAGATGGACGGTGTTCTCAAGAGTTGGGCTGTTCCCAAGGGGCCTCCATTACAGTCTGGTGTTAGAAGGCTTGCTGTGATGGTTGAGGATCACCCTGTAAGCTACATAGATTTTGAGGGCATTATACCGGAGGGGATGTATGGAGCTGGAAAAGTGGAGATTTGGGATAAAGGCACATACATTTTAAAGAGCAAAAGTCCAGACAAGATAGAGTTCACGTTGCAGGGTGAAAAGTTGAGAGGCGACTTTGTCTTGATAAGGTTTAAGGGAGACAAGGACTGGCTTTTGATTAAGAAACACACTTGACTTTGCCATAAAACTATTGAACAAAGTGGAGAAAATAAACTTTAAGGAGGGGTTGCGGATTGAAATTCGAGATCGTGAAAATTGATGTGCCCAAGGATTGTAACGTGATTTTGGGTACGGCGCACTTTATAAAAACTGTTGAAGACTTGTATGAGGCTTTGGTTAACTCTGTTCCAAACATAAAGTTTGGGATTGGGTTCTGTGAAAGCTCTGGACCATGCTTGGTTAGGCATGAGGGGAACGATGAAGAACTTCGAAGGCTTGCCGCTGAAAAAGCCTTTGAACTTTCATGTGGTCACAGCTTTATAATTTTCATAAAAAACGCTTATCCAATCAATGTTTTAGACAAAATTAGAAAAGTGCCTGAAGTTTGTACAATATACGCGGCTACGGCGAATCCTTTGCAGGTGATTTTGGCGGAAACGGAGCAGGGCAGAGGCATTGTAGGTGTTGTTGATGGCTTCAAGAGCAAGGGTATAGAGAAGGATGAAGACATAAAGGCTAGGAAAGAGTTTCTACGAAAGATAGGCTACAAGCTTGGCTAAAATAGCTAAAATAAAAGGGGGCGAGCAGGGTGGAGCTACAAGGACAAGGAACGATATTGGAGGCTAACTTCTATCTAACGGCTAACAGCTCCTGCTGCATTTCAAGTGAAGCCTTTTCCCTCATTTTTTCAGCAACGTAGTCAACGAGACTCTTAAACTGTTTCTCCGTAAGAACCTGACGAGCTTTGGCTAAAATTTCCAAGCAGACTTCTTTAAAAACAATGTCTGTGCAGCTCATTTTCGCGTCGTCAATTAAATCCTTGCATGCCTGAAGGATTTGAGCGTTCAACGCGGCTCCACCCTGCATCAGACAGCTTAACTCTAAAACATTAAAACACTTATGAATTTAGAAAACGTATTACAAATATGGATTGAGATGAAGAAGCGTGTTAACGAATCTGCCAAAATAACATTCGTAGGTGTTGTTGACAAGATTGTGGGAGATGAGGCAGTGATAAAGATTTTTCAAGAGTTTTGTGAGGCCCTTAAAGGTGTGGAGGACTATTCACACTTGATAATTCTGTACTGGATGCATTTGCGTGCCAATGAAGAGGATAGGCGGACACTGCTTGTTTATCCGAGAAGGCATGCAGTAAACGTGTTAACTGGCGTTTTCGCATGTAGGAGTCCGTCCCGTCCAAACCCAATTGGCTTATGTGTTGTTGAGCTTGTAAAGAGGGAGGGTTGCGCGTTAACCGTTAAAGGACTTGACGCCCTAGAAAAATCGCCAATCATTGACATAAAACCTTACGTTCCAAGACTAGACGCCGTTCCGAATGCCCGCATCCCTGAATGGGCTTGTTAGAGGGGTCTCGGCGGCAACTATGGAAGTCATGATCCTAGGACCAGCAGGTTCAGGCAAAAGCTTGTTGACGGCAAGTTTTGGCAAATATTTGCAAGGTGAAGGTTTCATCGTAAAGTTTGTGAACTTAGATCCAGGATGCGCTGTACTTCCCTACAAGTGTGACTATGATGTGCGAGGCATGTTCACTGTTGAGGGAATTATGCAAAGCGAGGGGCTTGGACCTAACGGAGCCATGTTGAGGGCTATGGAGAAACTCTGCAACGTTGAGATTCCAAAATTTAGTGCAGACTTCACCTTGATCGACACCCCCGGACAGTTAGAGGTCTTCGCATTTCATAAGTCTGGGCCAAAAATTGTCAAGAGCCTAGAAGATCCCGTTGGAATATTCATAATAGATGGAACCATAGAAATTGAAGATCTCCCAGCGATCTACCTTTATGCCCTAGCGGTGAGGTATAGGCTTGGAATCAACATGATAACAACCATAAACAAAGCAGATTTATTGGACGAGGCAAAAGCTGAAAAAGTTAAGGACTACCTTCTTAACCCGTCTGAACATAAAGAGAAACTGGAATTCAAGGGAGTTTTACACGACATCTACACTCCGCTTTCAGAAATTCTTCAAACGGTTATTCCAGCCCAACGTATTCCGTTGATTTCAGCAAAAACCGGAAAAGGACTAGATGAACTGTTAAACATGCTTTACGAAGTTAAATGTGTCTGCGGAGACTTAACCTAAACAACATCGCATGAAAAACGCAACAGTCATAACGTTTATGCCAAAGTTTTTACCTTTTTCTCATCGCTACACGGGCTGGAAGACAGCGCCATGAAAAAGAAGCGCCGGAAAGCCTCAGACCTATTGGATGAATTCGACCTTAAAATGATAATGGAAGCTCTCAGGCTTGACAAAAAACGCCGAGTAGACTATGTTGTCTAGCTTTAAAAATCCTGTTTCTAAAATTCAAAACATTGCTCTTTAATAAGTTGTTGGCGCCGGGGGTGGGATTTGAACCCACGCGGCCCTAATTGGGCCACAGGCTGTTAGGCGCTTATTTGATTGTCTCCAGGCCTGCTCCCTACCAGGCTAGGAGACCCCGGCCTATTGCGCTATATTGTAATGCTTATTTATTTGTCTTATAATTATCCCTTTTCCGGTGTTTCCTTTGAAGTTTAGCGGGAAATATTTGAGAAATGTTTTATTTGGTTTTTTTATGTCGCTTGGCATGTCTTTCGCTATGTCTTTGGTTCTCACATTGATTAATTTGGGTCTTGTTCCAGATTTTCCGACAAGGTGGTTTAGGGCCTTTTTAATTGGTTTTGCCGTGAGTTTTCCAACTTCTTTGGTTATCATTCCGGCTGTGAGGAGAATTGTGGATAGGTTGGCCAAATGAGGAAGGCGTTATTTTTTCTCGGCCATTAGCACTCGGTAGCCGCTTTCCCTTGCCAGTATTGTGCAGTTTCCAAACGCCTCTTTAAAGATTTGTTGGAGCCTTTTTCCGCCGATTTTTGACTTTACAACCATTTGGATTGTTGCTTTTTCAGTCATGTGTTTTGGGGCTTCTGTTATTATGGCTTTTACTGTGGCTAATCCAGCGCTGACTGGGGGGTTTGAAAGGATGCAATTGAAAAGTATGCCTTTAACTGGCTCGTATAGGTTGCCTCGTCTAACCTCGGCGTTGTCTACCCTGTTTAGTTCAATGTTTCGCCTTGCAAGTCTGACAGCCCGCTCGTTTACATCAACCATGACCACACGCAGTTTCGGGTTAAATGCTGCGGCTGCTATTCCAACGGCTCCGTAGCCGCATCCCATGTCCAGCACATAACCAGTCTCCGGCAAGATCATGGATTCTATCAACAGTTTTGTGCCCAGATCTACGCGTTTTTTGGAGAATACGCCGGAGGCTGTTAAAAACTTGAATTGGCGCCCTCTCAAGTAGGCTTGGATCAACCTGAACCGTGGCTTTGAATGTGGGCTTGCCGAAAAATAGTGGTCTGTTTCGCTGTTTCTGTCCAGTTTCATATTTCGCCTCTTTTCCAACATTTTGGATAAGTACCCCTAGGCATTAGGACACGTTTTACCCTTGCAACTACACCATGCTCCATGCCTAAAATTTCCTCGGTGGATGCTTGAGCTTCCGCTAATGCAACCGCTTCGCCCTTCAACGTGAATATTGCAACCATTGACCCAGCGGTAATTCCAGTTTCTATGGATAAAACTCCCGGAGCAGTTAGGTTGGCGCCATGGCATATGGCGTCTACGGCGGAATCCCTTATGTATATTTTTGGAACAAGTGCCAACGCCTTTTCCATCGGCTGGATAAACTTTCTAAGGATTGCATCGTCCCCGCTTTCTTTCCACTGCATAAACCAGTAGGCTACTTCATGCATGGTTACCAGTCCCTCTTCTTCAATGAATGGACCTGCCCTTGTTCTGCGAAGTTCTTGCATGTGGGCGCCGCAGCCTAAAACTTCACCTACATCATGGCAAAGCTTGCGGATGTATGTGCCTCCCTCGCAGCCCACTTTAAAAAGCACGTTTCGCCCATCCATTTCGAGAAAATCTATATAGTAAATTTTTCTTGTTCGCAGTTGGCGTTTCACTGAAGCCCTCAAAGGCGGGCGCTGGTAGATTGTGTCTTCAAACTCCTCCAGCACTGCCCTCACACGGTTTTCTGACGCGTCACCGTGAAGCTTCATAACACAAACGTATTCTTTACCGCTTAACAACAACGCCTGCACTATTTTCCGTGACTCTTCGAGGGTTATCGGGAGAACACCGGTCACGTTGGGATTTCCCTTAGCCCCTTAACGTGTAAAAGGCTTCTAGGGTCCCACCGTGGCCGACGTTCTCCACGCCGACTATGCGTTTAACCCACGCGGCTACCTCGTGGCTTGTCGGACCAGCTGGTTTGTCCAGGTTTATGACGCCAAATTTTATGTATTCCTTTGCTGGGCGCTCTTCGGGTCTACAACCGTATTTTGGGTCTGTTTCGCCTTCAGCCTTCACCAACAGTTTACGTTCAACCATCCATGGAGCAACACTTCTAGGCATTTTGAACGATACACCTCAATTTTAAAAGCAGAAAAACGCGCCTAATAACAGTTGTTAAACCCGGGCTAGGGCGGGTTTAACTGGCTGAGCCATAGTTTCTAACAGGCCTTTGGCTTTTAACGCCTCAACAACTTCCTCGTCTGAGGCTCCACGCTTAATGTCGATTTTTTCTGCTAGAGGCTCAAGATGGTTTATGTTAGCCCTCCGCCTTTTAACGCCAGTCACACTTTTGGGTCCAGTTACAAGCACAAAGTTCTTGTCTATAACGTCAACTATCACACATTTTTTGCCCGCTTCCCTTCCGCAGACCTTAACGCATACTCTTCCAACCTCAATTGCCGGCAAAGCGACCCTCCTTTTCTAGGCATAAACGTAAACGCTCATATTTATAATTTCAGCTTTTGAAGCACGTAAATAACCGTTAAAACATAACTTGGATAATGCGGGGGTGCCTCGAAGACGAAGATAGGCTTAATAACAATTGGACAGTCGCCCAGAGAGGACGTAACCCCAGCGTTACAGGCAGTTTTAGGCTCGTCTATTCAGCTAATAGAGAAGGGTGCTCTGGACGGCTTGGAAAGGGCTGAAATTGAAAGGCTTGCCCCAAAACCGGGAGACTATGTGTTGGTTACACGGTTGAGGGATGGAACATCGGTTAAAGTGGCTAGACGGCTGATTATGCCTAAAATACAAGCATGTATAAAGGAGCTTGAGGCTGTGGGCGTAGACTTTAACGTGCTCCTGTGCACTGGAGAGTTTCCCCGCCTAGAAGCGAGAAAGCCTCTGATAATGCTCGAACAATTAATCACAAGCTTTGCATGCTGGGTAAAAGGCGGTAAAATTGGCGTGGTTGTTCCAGAGAAAGAACAAGCTGCCGGTGCAGAGAAAAAGTGGAGAAAGAGAGGTGCTTCCGTAGTTGTGGTGTGGGCAAACCCTTACGGCGACGTCAAAGCCCTAAACAGCGCTGCAGTTATGCTTGCCAAGGAAAACGTTGACTTGATAGTTTTAGATTGTATTGGTTTCACTGTTAAAGCTTGGGAAATTTTTAGGCAATTAACTGGCAAGCCTGTTCTGCTTCCGCAGTTTGTTCTTGGTTATTTGCTGAAAAGTTTATCTTTGATGTAGTGTGCTTTCATGTCATGAATTTTTCCACAACATTGTAGAGGACGCTTGTGCCGAACACGAGATTGTTTATTGATATTCGTTCGTCTATGCCATGAACCATCTTCAAAATTTCGCCGTAGGGCAGGTCTGAAAGGGTTGGTTGGAAACCGTAACATGCAGCGCCAAGCCTTCTGAAGAACCTGGAGTCTGTACCGCCAGTCAACAGTATCGGGGCCACCGCACAATTAGGCTCAAACTCTTTTAGGGTTTCCACCATAAGCCTATACAAAGGCGTGTTCATAGGCGATTCTGAAGGTTCATTGGCTTGGATAATTTCAAACTCAAGTTTTTCTAAGGCTACATTCTTCAAAAGCTCTTTTATGCGGTTTAGAGCTTCATCCGTAGTTTGCCCAGGCAGGATTCTGCAGTCGAAGACCGCTTCGCATTCTGATGGAATAATGTTCTCTTTAACGCCGCCGTGGATGATTGTGGGGGCTATTGTCATCCTCAGCATTGCCCGAAGCTCTTCAGCCATGGCCTTGTCCTTTTGGGCTAATTTGTCTAGAATTTCGTCTGCCTTAGCTGGGTTTTGAAGCAGAAGCTTGAGGGCCTCTCTTGCCTCCTTGTTTTCTTCAGCCATAACAGTCAAAAACTGTTTCACGGTGGGTGTTAACATGATCTCCGCACGGTAGTTGCCAAGCCTGTCCACAACCTTATTCATGCGGAGAATTGCGTTGTCTGCGGCACCCGGCACTGAGCCGTGTCCCGGTCTACCTTTAGCTTTAACCTTAAACCACAATATGCCCTTTTCAGCAGTTTGAATTGTGAATACGTTTTTGCCGTTTACCGGAATTGCTTGTCCCCCACCTTCGTTTATGACGTAGTCTGCTTTGACCTTTTCCGGATGGTTGCGGACTAGCCAGCCGGCTCCATACTCGCCGCCTTTCTCTTCATCAGCTGTTGCCGCCAATATGACGTCGCCTTTAAGCTTGACACCGTTGCGTTTCAGAAGTTTCATAACCATGACTTCCATGGCCGTCATGGACTTCATGTCCATGGCCCCCCTGCCCCAAACAAAACCATCCTTAACCAGCCCAGAGAAGGGGTCGACGCTCCATTCTTTCGGGTTAGCGGCCACCACGTCTAAATGCGAAAGCAGAAGCAGATTTGGCTTTTCACCCGTGCCCTTCAAACGGGTAATTATGTTTCCCCTTCCAGGAGCGGATTCCAAAACCTCACATTCAAAGCCTTCCTTTTCTAGGGTTTCAGCCAAATATTTAGCTGCCCGAGTTTCATTTCCAGGCGGATTTGTAGTGTTTATCCTTATCAAATCGCTTAAAAGGGCTGTAACTTCCCCTTCAATTTCTTTCAGAAGCTTCACACCCATCCATCTCACCTTTTCAGCCTATTATGAAGGCAAAACAATTTAAGACTTTACACACCGCACAAGGCTCGTTAAATTAAACGTTTCACTCATACCATTTGAGAATCGCGTTTATGGCCTGCTCCGAATAACCCATCATAGCCAACATTTTGCGAATTTGACGCTTATTTAAATTCAAGTAGTCCACCAAACTAGGTTAGGGGCGTAAAATTCATAATGAATATTCTAAATCTGGATATATCCTAAATTTGAAAGAGAGCAATCCACTTTATCCATGCAGTAAAATGCGCAAAACTGTCTTAGTTTAACAAACCCGCTTCGAACATGAACATGCGAATGTTTTCATCAATTATTAGCATGTTAGGTGGAAGGCGCCAACAACCCGTTTGCCCGCCCTTAAAAGCTCGTTAAAGGTTTTGTAGGCCTCCTTTGTGGGCTGGATTATGAGCATTATCCCCTGCCTTTTTAAGGCTTCTTCGACTTCTGGCAAAACCTTGACAAGCCCAGAATAGCCCGTTCCAACCACCAAAACTTCCGGCAAGGGCGTCTGATTAAAAACCTCTTTTAAGTCCTCTAAGCAAAGTTGATGCCCCTCCCTCCTCCACCATCTACCTAGAACTTTTTCGGGGAAAACAATGAGGTCGCTTGTGTAGCGTTTTCCGTTGACAACCATCACGCCGAAATCATAAAACTCAATCAACAAAGTTCACCAAACATAAATCTAGAGATTAAAAGAATTTAAAGTCTAACGTTGAAGGTTTAAGCAGTCATGAAGGCGTTGCCGAGAAGCTTTTATGAGAGAGACCCTGCCACGGTGGCAAGAGAACTCCTTGGAAAAATGCTTGTTAGGCGTTTGGCAAGCCAAATTTTAAGCGGCAAAATTGTTGAAACCGAAGCCTACTACGGCGAAAACGACCCTGCCTCAAAAGCCTACAAAGGAAGGAAAAACTTTAACGAGCCTATGTTTTGCGAGGCTGGACGAACATTCATTTACATGGTTCATGGAAACTGGCTCCTAAACATAGTAGCCCATCCAAAAGGCGAGGTTGGCGCCGTCTTAATAAGGTCTCTTGAACCTCTTCAAGGAGTGGAGGTCATGAAGAAAAACAGGAAAACTGAAAACATAAAAGCGTTAACCAGCGGTCCTGGAAAATTGACTAAGGCTCTAGCCATAACAAAAGAGTTGAACAGTGTGGATGTCACTGACAGCAACAGTGACTTAATTATAGTGGAGAATATTGAAGGCGAAAGTTTTGATGTTTGCACTTCCCGCAGAATAGGTGTGAAGGCTGATCTTCCGCGGGATTTAAGGTTCTATATCAAAGGGAACATTTTTGTATCCAAACCTTGACTTGAAAAATGTCATGCATTTTAAAACTTATGTAGAGAGGGTTGCCAAATCTAAGTAAGAGGCTCTTGGGATGCTTAATCAAGAGATGGCTTTAAGGCAAGCAAAAGGTTCAGCGAAAATTATTGGACTTATTTCAGACACCCACGTGCCGACCCGCGCCCGGGAAATCCCCCAAAAGGTTTTCGAGGTTTTTGAGAAAGTCGACTATATTATTCATGCCGGTGACCTAGTGGATTTAACAGTGATAGACAGATTAGAGCAAATTGCTCCAGTTTTAGCTGTTTATGGGAACATGGACGGCCCAGAGATTCGTGGAAAGCTGCCGAAAATGAATTCTGTTAAGGTTTTCGATTGGAAGATTGGAGTCATGCACGATCCCGGAACTCTTTTTGGCGTGGGAAAGATGCGGGAAATCGCCAAACAAAATGGTTTCCACGTGCTTGTTTATGGGCATACACACCACCCAAACATAAGATGGGAAGGCGAAATCCTATTCATAAATCCAGGCAGCCCAACCAATCCTATTCCGCCATTCGTCACAAAACCAACCGTTGGATTGTTAACCGTGTTCAAAGAGAAGATTTCACCTGAAATTGTTACGCTTTCACTTTAACTTATCTCTCTCCACGGTATGGGACTGCCAATCCGCAGAATATTTTAAAAGGTAGGTGGACTGGAACTCTCCAATGGTCTGCAAGTTTATGAGGTGTGACCTTAATGGAGCGTTGCAGGAACCCTTGGGATAAAGAGTGCAGGAACGAGGATATTGAGGTCTACATAGTTTTCAAGGGGGAGAAACTGCCCATTTGTAGGCGTTGCTGGGGCAAGATAGCTGAAAAAGACTTGGAATGGTGATGGCATGAAGGGTTTCACTTTGAATGTGGCTAAGTCTTTCATAGGCAAGAACGTCAACCTTCACCTTAAGGACGGATCGGTTATCGTCAATGTGCGGGTGGCGGAAATACGGAGAGACCCGTTAAAAGGCGAGGTTTTCATTAAATGCGTTCCCCACGGCAAGGCTGGTGCGCTTCAAATACCTTTGAGAAATATTGCGTGGGTGAAGCTTTTGGACCTCAACTTGATTGGAGCCGGTGGCAGACAAGGTAGTTGGTTCATTTTGTCGTGAAAGTTTAAAATAACCTTAAATAGGCTTAAACAAATTTTCTGAACCGTGATCAAATATGCCATGCACGGTTATTGTTGGCGGTTTCTGGGGTGACGAGGGTAAAGGCAAAATCATATCTTATTTGGCTTTGAAGGACAAGGTAGATATCTGTGTGCGAGTTGGTTCCGTCAACGCAGCGCACACTGTTTGGTTTAAGGGTAAACGCTATGCGCTTCACATGGTTCCAGCAGCTTTTGTATACGAAAAGTGTCGCCTACTTATCGGCGCTGGAGCCAACATTCACGTTCCAAAGTTCCTCGAGGAAGTTGAGCTTACAAACGTGAAGAGCCGCATAGGCATAGATCATCAAGCCTCCATTATTGAAGAGAAACACTCCGAACAAGACAGATCCAGCGCTCATTTGAGGGGCGTTATTGGCACAACAGGCTGGGGTGTTGGACCAGCCATAGAGGAGCGGGTTCGCAGAACAGCCAAACTCGCCAAAGACATACCAGAACTGCAGCCCTATCTAGCGGATGTAGCGTTAGAGGTGAACAACGCTATAGACTCTGGCAAAAAAGTCATTTTGGAGGGGGTGCAAGGCTTAATGCTCTCACTTTTCTACGGGACTTACCCCTACGTAACTGGAAGGGACACAAGTGCCTCAGCAGTGTGTTCCGAAGCAGGCGTGGGTCCAACAAAGGTTGACGAGGTCTTAATCGTGTTCAAATCTTTTATGACCCGTGTGGGAGGTGGACCATTGCCGGGAGAGCTTCCAAAGGAGGAGGCTATCAAACGCGGATGGTTTGAGGTTGCCGCTGGCACAGGGCGCGAAAGACGTTCAGCCCCGTTCAATTTCGACATTGCAAAGAGGGCAGCCATGATTAACGGTGCAACCCAAGCAGCATTAACAAAACTGGACGCTTTATACCCAAACTGTAAGGGCGCAAGGAAATTCGAGGACCTGCCCATGGAAGCCAAGGAGTTTGTAAGAGAAGTTGAGCGGCAAGTGGGCATACCGGTAGTTTTAATTGGCACAGGTCCAGACGCCCTTGACATAATTGATCGAAGAGCATAACCATTCCATTCTCTTTTTGTAACATTTCTTTCCTTTTCAATCTAATGTAAAGCTAATATCAATGTAATGAAAACAAGCTAGTAAGCCTAACAGTTAAGCGAGGAAATGTTTTGACAGCGCCCTCCTACGAAAAACCTTCACAGCTTAGCGTTCCCTCCAAAGTTTTGAATAGAGACCTAGGGCTGATTTTCACTTCAAATCTTGTAGGAGCTTTTGGAGATGGTCTTTACGCTTATCTTCTGCCCTATTATATGGCGGAAGCTCTTGGAGCAGGTTCCGTGGAAGTCGGCGCATTATACGCCCTAGTAAGCCTAACAGCCGCCTTGACACTTCTGATTGCTGGAGCACTCGCTGACAAATACGACCGGAAAAAGATAATGATCGCCGGATGGATCGCATGGATTCCGGCACCCATCATTTTCGCCTTTGCAAGGGACTGGACACAAATGATTCCAGGCATGATTCTTTGGGGGTTTTGGCTCGGCGGACCCACAAGCACAGCATACATTGTAACAGCAGCCGACAAAGATAGGCTTACGTTAACATTCACAGTCATATCCTCGGCTTGGTCGCTGGGATACATTTTTTCGCCAGCCATCGGCGGGTATATGGCTGGAAAGGTCGGCATGCAGACAGTCTTCCTCATTTCCTTTGTCCTATATGTGCTGGCAGCCCTTGTCCTAGTGTTTATCAGAAGCCAGCACGCCCAACCACCAGAACATGAAAAACTTGAAAGTCACCCCTCAACGTGGCAGCTCCTGAAAACAAGAAAACTTGCGGCTGTTTCGCTCTTTTTTGCAGCGATAATGTTTGTCATGATGATGTTCCGCCCATTCGTGCCAAAATTTCTGGCAGACATATACCACTACGGAGACTTTGAAATTGGAGTTTTAGGCTCCGTAGCCTTCGCTGGCTCAGCCGTTTTAGGCATAGCCCTAGGTAGATTCGGCGACAAATACGGGAAAAAATTCGCCCTCGCAGGCTTGATGATCCTCTGCAGCTTTTCGCTAACTATTATGCTTCTAACCGGAGACTTTTGCCTCTTAGCCCTAGCGTTTTTCCTGACAGGTGCTTCCTACACCGTGTGGTCTCTAATGAGCGCCGTTATCGGGCCGATGGCGCCAGAACCCATAAGGGCTAAGTGGGTGTCCATACCTCAAACAATAAGCATGTTCGCCTCAATACTAGCTCCATACCTAGGTGGAGTGCTTTACAGCTCCTCGCCTAAACTGCCATTTGCTGTTGCAATTATAGTTTCAGCTTTCTTAACAGGTATTGCCCTCATCCAGAAGTTCTGAGGCAAGTGCACAAAGCTATTCAGGTCTCACTCCAAGAACTATATCCACAGATATGGGTTCGCCGTCTCTAACGACCTTTAAGCGTATAGTATCTCCGGGACTTTTGTATCTTTCAAGATAAATTAACATATCATCAACGCGGTTAATTGTTCGGTTGTCAACCTCCACAATTACGTCTTTGGGTTGCAACTTTCCAAACGCGGGGCCATCTTTTTCCACCTGCTCGATTAAAACGCCTCCTATATAACTGGAATTGCACACTATGCCTACCCACGGATGCTCATACTTGCCCTTGGCGATTATTGAATCCGCCACCCTTTTCACTATTATTGATGGAATGGCGTAGCCTATTCCTATGAAAGCCTTTATGCCTTCAGCAGTTTCTATGGCGAAGGTTACGCCCACAACCTCACCTAAACTGTTTAATAGCGGTCCGCCGGAGTTTCCGGGATTTACCGCAGCATCAAACTGGATAAGATCAACTATGGAATATTTTCCCCAAGGCTCAGGCACACCTAGTTCACTTAGCCTTAAAACCCTGCCAAGTTGACTAACTATTCCAGAAGTCATCGAGCCTTCTAAGCCGAAGGGATTGCCGATAGCATAGACTGGTTCACCAACCAAAAGCTTCGTGGAATCCCCCATAAGAAGCGGCTTCGCCTCCTCTGGAATATTCTCTACCTCCAAAACGGCTAAATCGCTGTAAATGTCTTTGCCTTTAACTGTTGCAGCAACCTGAGTGGGTTTGCCATTAATGAAAAATGTGACTTTAACATTGCTTTCGGAACCCTCTACAACATGGTGGTTTGTGATAATATAGCCTCTGCAGTTTATCCAACTGTAAACGAACCCCGAACCTGACTTGTTACCGGCGACGACCAAAACTACAGATTTTCTGGTCATGTTATATATCTGAACAGCCGGCAAACTGAGCGTCTCATTATAATGAAGCTCTTCTAGCTGCTTGATTAAACGTTGAATGGTCTCAAGTTGAGCTAGGGCGTCAGCATACGCGTTCAATTGTGCTGAAAGGCTGGCATATTCCCTTTGCAAACGGTCTAGGCCAGTTTTTAAATCCAAATATACTAATGAGAGACCTCCACCCAAGGTTAATGCAGCAAGAAAAAGAACTACGATGAACTTTTTGTCGATTGTTAAAGTGTACTCCCACTTCATAAAGGATTCCTCCGCAAGCCCTTTCAATAACAACTCATAGACATTTAACAAGTTTACGTTTGGTGGGGCTGCCCCCCACCACCATTTCGGGTTCGAAT
>Ga0209394_1001466_pt1 | contig 13692 bp, 18 predicted proteins | sample JNZ201metaG_FD_184122 | JGI IMG/M metagenome (GOLD analysis project Ga0209394, IMG submission 184122) | Hot spring microbial communities from Jinze hot spring, China to study Microbial Dark Matter (Phase II) - JNZ 20120812A (SPAdes) (version 3) ... | reverse complement strand
CAGTAGGGGGGTTCTTAGTTGTAAGCTGGATGCTGGTGTTGTTGGAGAGGTTTTGGCTAAGGTTTTGGTTGGTGTGAAGCGTGATTCGGCTTTGTGTGTGGATTATTTTAGGTCTAGTATTTTGAAGAGTGTTTTAGATGTTTTTGTGGGTGAATGGTTGCATGTTGCTACGTTGACTGGTTTTAAGAGTCTGGTGGACTCTGGAAGGGCTAGCGATGTCTTGGCTAGGGATGCGGTTGTAAGCAGACATGATTCTGTTTTGGGTGGCGATTTTGTTAGGTTAAGTAGTTTGAGAAGTTTTGTGGATGTTGGAAGAGTTAGCGAGGTTGTTTCTAGGGATGTCGTTAGGCGGTTTGTCGAGGCTGTTTTAGGTGTTGAGAGGGTTGCTAGAGGGGTTGTTAAGCCTTTTGCTGAGTTGAGCCATGTAGTTGACTGGTTTGGAAGTGCGTATCATAAGGTGGCTGTTTTGGTTGACTGGTTGGTTGGTGAACATGTCCCATCCAAAGATGTGGTTCTTCCAAGGTTTGATGTGGCTGTGTCTTCTGAGTTTGTTATGAGGGATACTGTGTTGGTGAGGTTTGAGTCTGTTTTATGTGGTGAGTATTTTAGGGTTAGCGGGTTGAAGCGTTTGGTTGAGGTGTGTAGGGCTAGCGAGGTTTTTGCCAAGGATGTTTTGAAGTTTTATGCTGATGTTGGTGTCGCTGTTGATGTTTTGCGTAGGGCTTTTCTGCGTTATGCTTGGGATTCTGGGTTTGTGCATGAATACATTAAATTTAGGAGTTTGAAGAGTTTTCTGGAGGCTTGTGTTGTTGGCGAGTTTTTCGTTAAGAGCGGTGTTTGGCATTTTGTTGATTCTGGCTTGGTTAGGGATGTTTTGGCGAAGGATGTTTTGAGGCTGTATGCGGATGTTGGTCGTTTGTGGGAGAGGTTTGAGGTTGCTGGTTGGATTTTTGTTGATTTGCGTGATTTTTTGGTGGGTGAGTATTCATATGGTAAGGATGTGGTTTCGTGTAAGCTGGATGTGGGATTGTCTGTGGATGTTTTGGCTAGAGCTGTTACATGTGTAAGGTTTGATTCTGTTTTGGCAAGCGATTATTTAAGGGTTGGAAGTTTGAGGTGTCTGTTTGATGTTGGTGTGGGTTGCGATGTTTTGTTGAGGGATGTTGGTAAGCAGTTTGTGGAGGTTGCTCGTGGTGTAGATGTTTTTAGCAAGGATTTGGAGAAGTTTTATTTTGAGGTTGGGCATGTTGTTGACTGGGTTCTGTTTGTTGGTTGGGTTTATGTTGTGTTGTTTGACTCTTTTGTCGGGGAGCATGTTCCTTTGAAGGATGTGGGTAAGGCTTGTCCCGATGTTGGTGTTGTTTTGGATTGGAAGGTTTTTGATTTGGTTTCTTGTCTTGTTGATGTTGTTAGGGGTTTGGATGGAGTTTACCGCTATATTCCTTTGGAGTTGTTTGATAGGTTTATGGGTGATTTTGAGGTTGGGTTTGGTCGCATCTATACTGTTAGGGATGTGGGTAAGTTTGAGGAGCTTGTTTGGAAGTTGGGTTTCACTTTGGCGGGTTTCGAGGTTTGGCGTAGGGTTTATCATAGGGTTTGGTTTGACTTAATTGAGGGTGCTGACCAGAACGTTAAGATTGAGGTTGCTAAGGCTTTGGTTAATGCTTATAAGAGTCTGAAGGAGAAGTTGGAGGGTTAATTGATGAGCTTGGATGAGAAGATTGCCTATTTGGAGGGTTTGATTCCTCAGATGGATGTTGTTAAGAAGGGTGATTTTGTTTTGGCTAAGCATCCTAATGTTTTTGTGGATTTTGTGAATGGTTCCATTAGCGTTGTTAGGGATTTGTATGAGTTGTTTAGAGGGAAGACTGGTAGGAGTTTGCCAGAGGTTGAGTATTATATTGGTATGGCTGAGAGTAGGGCTTCACTTTTAAGGAAGGTTAGGCATGGAGACATTATTCGGGTTCAAGACCATAACTTGGTTATTGATTGTTTGAAGCCTTTAGAGGTTGCTGTTCAGATTATGCTGGCTAACTTGTGAAGCGTAGTGCTATCCAGTATAGGTAGAAGTCTCCAGTTGGGGGTGCTTGTTTGAAGGTTACGGTTATGTTTGTGTCGTCTGCTATGATGTAGTCTATGTCTGGAAGGTTTGGGCTTGCAGACACAACGTTTACGTAGTGTGGTTCTGCTTGGAAGTTGTGGGGTATGTAGAAGGTTGTGGTTGAGCCGTCTCCAGTAAAGCGTATTTTTCCACATGCTCGTTGTAGCGGGCTTCTGTTGTCTAGGTCGTTGAGAGCCATTACCATGTTGTTCCATTCTTCGGGTGTTAGTATTTCGACTCCTTTGTAGGTTAATCCCCATCGGCTCATGGTTTACCTTCTCGTTGCTGGTCTTGTTGAGGGTGATTTGGGAGGTTGGATTTCTGGCAGTTGTGGTGGCGGGAGTTTTTTGATTGCATCTTCTAGTTTTTTGGCTGTGTCTATGAGGGGTTTTAGGTCTGGCTTATTTTGGGGTGTGGACATTTTCAGCTTGCTCCTCCTTCTTCTGTGGGTGTAAAGGCTAAGGTTATTCCTAAACGTTTCGCTTTTCTTGCGTCTGCTATGCGGAGCCAGAATTCTCTTTCATATGTTGAGAGTCCCCAGTCTTCTAGCCATATGAGTTCGGCTTCTAGGTCTTGGCGTGATAGTCTTTCGTAGATGTAGAGGTTTACTAGGTCTCTTACATATGTAATTACTTCGTCTTTGACATGTCTGTTGCGTATGAACTGTTCCCACATGGTTTTTATTATTTCCTTGGTTTGTGCGTCTACTGGTAGGGCGTCTATCATTTTGTATAGGTTTCCTAGGGCGAATTGTTCTGCTTTTGGTGAGTAGTTTGAGATGGTTACCATGCGGTCTATGTCTCCTATTAGTTCTCTGTATGCTCTTAGCCATCTTTGGTATCTGCTTGATAGGAGCATGAATTCTATTTCTGCGTCTGTCCATCCTAGGTATTTGATTGAGTCCAGCACTTGTTTGTAGTTGTCCTCTGTTATGGCGAAGTATTCGTAGAGGTTTTCGGCTCTTCCAAGCCATTTTTTGACTTCTGGTAGTATGGGTTTGTAGTCTATGTATTTTGCCCAGACTGGTTGCCATGCTTGGGGTATGCGTCTTTCTTTGACTATGTCGTCGAATAGTTCTCTGGCTTCTGGTATTATTTCGACTATTGTGGCTAGCATTGATGGGGTTGGAATGTATTCTCTGCGGTTTTCTTTGAACTCGTCTATTATGTTGGTAATGGCTGAGGCTAGGTCTCTGATTTTTAGTTCTTGGGCGGTCATTCCAGAGGTTGTGAGTATGTCTGTTACTTGTTTTTCTAGGTCGCCTAGGTTTATTTGGTATCTTTTGGCTTGGTAGTATGCTGTTGCTAGGATGCGTGCATCGTCTGCTATTGGTCTGATGGCGAAGTATTGGTTCCAGACATCTTGCCATGTTTTTGGAACGTTTCTTGCCTCGTATACTTTTTGAATAGTTTCCGATGGGATGTGGACGTATTCAAGCATTGAGGCGATTGTTGCTAGGGTTGGGACGTATTGTTGTTTGTTTTCCTTGATAGTGAGGATTGCTTCTTCCAGTTCAATTTGTTTTTGTATCATGTTGATTTCTTCGGTTGTGAAGCCGTATTTTGCCAGTGCTTTAATGAATGTGTCCAGTTCTTGTTTTGCGATGGCTTCGTTTCTGAATGCTCTTACATATGTTGAGAGTAGGGCTTTTGCGTCTGTTTTCAGTGGTTTTGTTTGAATGTATGTTAGCCATATGTTTATCCATTCTTCTGGTATGCCTCTTTTGGTGAGTATGTCTTTGACTAGGTCTGTTGGCAGTGTTATGTATTCGCTTAGGGTTGCTAGGGTTGTTGGGGTTGGTAGGTATTCGTTGACTGTTGTCCTTTGGGCTATTCCGTACATTATGTCTAGGACTTGCTTGATGAAGTCTTCCTCTGTTTCTGTTAGTTTGGCTTTGGTTTTGACTAGCTCAACCAGTTTTTCTACGTCTTCTTTGGCGACTACTCCGTAGGCTACTCTGTACATTATCCATCCTAGCCATCTCTGAGTCCACATACGAATGCGTCTTATGGTGAAGACGTTTCGCCAGATTTGGAGTGCTTCTACGTATGGTTTATAGTAGTCTTCTACGAAGGATAGTTGGAGTTCTGGTGGGAGTGCTTGTCCAGTTATTGCCTCGTAGTCTTTGGCGTAGATTTGGTTTATGCTGTTTATTACGTCTGTTAGTTTTGATTTGTATTCGTTGTAGTCCCAGATGATGTGTTCTTGGTATGCTGTGCTTATGTCTTTTTGTATTTCTTTGAGGATGTCGTAGGCTCGGTCTGTTAGGGCTCTTAGCTCTATGAGTTTTCTTTCTGGGGGTAGGAATTGGACTGGAAGGTTTACCCATCCAGTTTGCCATTTTAGTGTGTCGGTGTTGAACCATGCTACTTGGAAGCTTGCCGTTATGAAGCCAGATAACATTTTGTCTAGGGCTGTCAGAGTGTAGTAGCCTTCCTTGAATAAATTAAGGAACCCTCCTCGGATTAGTGTGCGTTCTTCTGTTAGTACGTTCATTGTTTCGGCTATGGCTGTTGCTGGAACCCAGTCTGGATGTAACCCTGTTGCTTGCAGTGTTCTTGAGAAGTTCGTTAAGTCTAGTTGGATTTTTGATGCTGGGGTTGTTTCTAGGATTTTTGTGGCAAATTCGTCTACGGGACTGTCGTATCTAACTCCTTTTGCGCTTAAGTATTCGTATATTCCCCATTTTACGAGCCATCTTTGGTCTATTTTTGTTGGAATGTCTGCCAGTGTGTCTATGATTATCTGGTTGTCTGATGGGAAATTTTTAATCCATGAGAAAGTTGCGTAGTCGTGCCATTTCATGTATGTTTGGAATGCTTGTAGCAGTGTGGTTGATTGGAAGTTTAGGTCGTATGCATCTGTTGGAGGGTATGCTCCTATGTTTTCTGCTTCTTTTGTTGCGGTGGCTAGCATTTCTTTAGTGTGGGTTGACCACAGTAGTCCACTTATGCCTCTCATTGTAAATGTCCATAGGCGTTCTGGTGGTGGGTAGCGGAATCTTAGGAGGTAGTAGAGTTTTCCTACTTCTGGATGCATTCCTCTTGCTGAGTAGAGCTTTTGGAAGTCTTCTAGTGAGGCGAAGAGGTCTCTTACCATCATTGTCGCTACGTCTGTTGCGGATGGTAGGTCGTATATTAGGGCTAGGGGTACGGTGCGGTCTTTCTGGAATCGGTCTTTGACCGTTATTGAGTAGTCTTCTGGTTTTGCTAGGAACTGGTGCAGTGTTATGTCTGATGCTCCTTGTAGTGATAGGTAGAATGCCATGATTTTTCGGTAGTTTTCCAGTTTGTCGGTTGGCATTGCTCGCCTCATCATTTCTATTATTTGGGATTCTTGTGGGATGTAGATGGGTATGAAGTTGCGTGTGTATAGGTTGGCTAGTTGTGCGAATGGTCTGCTAAACCAGATTGCCCATCCGTAAGTTATTCCTCTTCCTATTGTTTTTGTGTAGTTCAGTAGCTCGCATGAGAAGGTATAGATTGAGGCTCCTATTGCTTTGACTATGCTGAATCTGGCTTCTGCGCCGATGCCTACTGGTCTTAGGTGCACGAGTAATTTGTCGGCTATGTTTTCTAGGAATCTTCCTATGGAGCCAGAGTAGAATTTTAGGGCTCTTGGTAGGAGTTGTCCGTATAATGGTAGGAAAAATATGAGAATGGAGAGTCTTTGCATGGTGTGGACTTGGCTTTTTACGTAGTCGCTTGAGAAGTATTCTGTGGTTGGGATTTGGAAGTCTTTTATTGTGGATTCTAGCAGTGGAGCAACTAAGGCTGTTGCTACGTCTGCGAATAGGTCTAGTGCTGGGTTGAATATTGCTTCGACAAAAGTCTTGTATGCTGTGTAAAGTATTTGGATTGATGATTGTATGGTTGAGATTAGCGTTTGCCATGCTATCGTAACTAGTGTTGGTAGCGTAGGCATTATTAGGGATAGGCTTTGCTGGAATATGTTGAAGATTGCGGTGAGCCCGCTCCATATCCATGAGCCTATTTGGCATAGGTTGTTCCATATCCATTGGAAGAAGCCTATGACTGTTGGGAGGAAGGTGTTTAGGAAGAAGTCTGGAACTGTTTGTGTGAAGAAGTTTATTAGTGGTTGTACGATGCATTGGGTGAACCACTCGGGGAATTTGAGTATTGCGTTTACGAATCCGCCCAGTGTTGTGTTTACTAGGTTTAGGGCGGGTATTACGTATTGGTTCATGAAGCCAGTTACGGCTGTGGTTACTCCGCTTATTGCTGGGATTACGTATTGGTTTATGAATGTGGTGATTCCGCTTGTTATCCAGTCTGCCACTGTCCAGAAGAAGCTCGTTATGGCGTTCCACATTTGTCCTAGGGGGTCTGTCCATCCGTGGGTTGTTGAGGCTAGGAGTTCTAGGTTTATTACTTGTGTAAGTTGGTCTTCTTTTATTATTGTGGTTCCAGAGATTGTTGTGAGGATTGTTGCAGTTTCGTTTGGTTTTAGCTGTTTTGCGTAAGCTTCTATTATGATGTCGGCTAGCTGTTTGCTTATTTTTTGGAGTTCTTGTGGGTTTAGGTCTATGTATAGGTTTTCAGTTTGTTGTGTCATGAGACTTGTCTCCTTAGTTCTGTTACTCCGTATACGAGTTCAGTCCATTTTATTTTGCTGGCTTCGATTTTTAGTTTGTTTTTGAGGTCTTCAATGTTTTTGCATATGAATGGGATGATTTTGCTTTTGACGTCTTTGTATGTGAATGAGACTGAAACGCAGTATAGCGTCTCGTTTGTTCTTGTTGGGGTTTTTGTTACTTCGTGTATTGTGAAGGTTACTCCATCTATTTCGATAGAGAAAGGGGGGAGTTGGATTTGTTCTGCGGTCATTTCACCTCACGTAGGGTGTGGATTCTGGAGGTGTCATTTCTCGTATGAGTTGGGTTAGTTCTTTGACTACTTTGAAGATTTCCTTGTTTTTTTGGGCTAGGGGGCATGTTGCGAGGTCTTTGCAGTCTAGGGTTGAGTATTCGAAGCTTGCTTCGTGGGTTTTGAGGAGTAGTTTTTGCATTAGGCTTAGGATTTTGTCTCTTTGTTCTGGGGTTATGGTTGGCTGTGCCATTTCTTCTACTGGTAGCCCTTCTGGTGTGAATGTTGGGCTTACTGATGTATAGCTAGTCTGAGGCGGGATTGTTTGACTTTTTCTCCTAGATGTAGTTTCATTTGTCTGAGGGTTGGTAGCCATGTTCTTATCCCTTCGTATAATGCTTCTAATGTAGCTTTATTTAACCCTTGCGACGTCCAGTATTGAATCCACCAGTAGTAGAATTGTTCTTCTGTCATTGTTTGGAAGAGTTTGTAGCCCCATTTATGGCGTTTTGCTCTCCAGCTTATTAGTTGTAGTATTGCGTTTATGTATTGTCTGGCTTGAACGGGGGTTGTCGGTTGGTCTTTTATTTTGTTCAGCACCCATTCTTCTACTTGACGTCTTATGATGTGCCAGTTGGCGTAGGTCATGGTTCTTTCGCTTGTGTGGTAGTCTAATGCTTCGTCTGGTTTGTTGTAGTTGGCGAACATGAAGGCTGTTAGCAGGTAGCGGTTTCGCATTCCTATTATTTTGTTTGCGATTACGTTTACGATGGGTGGGTTTTTGGTTCCTTCTGGCATTTTGTATACGGTTGTTTTGGGTAGGAGTAGTCCGTAGCCTAGTGGCGATAGTCCGAGTATGAAGCCGAATTGGAGGTGGTCTAGGGTTCCTATTTTTGCTGTTACTGTGTTTCCTTTTGCGTCTGTGAATGTTACTTGTGTAAGTTTGTTTTCTGCATGTGTAAGCCATGATGTGCCAAGTACGGATAAGCCGAGTATGAATGTGCTTGTTTGGGCTGTCATTAGGAGCATTATGCGGTTGTATATTATGTCGGTTGTGGCTCCAGTCATTTCAAGGTAGTCTTTTAGCTGGTCGAGTATGAAGATGTAAAGTTTATCTGAGGTTTTTTGTAGGCGCAGTCTGAAGGCTGTTGCTCTTAGGAATTCTCTGGCTATTACTGGATCGTATATGCTTCTTTCGTATGGGGTTATTCCGTAGAAGCCTTTTACGCCTATTCCTATGAGCATTGGGGTTTTGTATTCTTCTGCTATGTTTTCTTTTATGAATTCTCTTAGGTCTGTTAGCCATGGGTATAGTTGGCTCATGTCTATTGGTTCTGCTTTTAGCCATATGCCTTGTAGGATTTCTTGTATTAGGGGTAGCTCTATTTTTCTGTCTATGTTGAAGGGTTCCATTGTTGCTGGGGCTATGTTGTTCAGTAGTCCTATTCCGAGTTGGGAGAGGTCGAAGGCTGATATGTTTAGCCATATGATTTGTCCAAAAAGGGGGTATGTGTCTATTAGTCGTCTGAGGGTTATTTCGACAGCGTTTTTGCTGAGCGTTTTTGCCCAGTATTTGTGTTTTATGTTGTCTACGTCTTCTACTGACAATTTTGTTCTGACTAAAAAAGGGGGATAAAAGGGGTTAAGTTTTGCGGTGGTTTTGGGTTTTTTAGCTTCCCATTATGATGCTAGCGATGGTGTTGAGGATTGTTTCTGATAGTCCGTAGGCTGTCTTGAAGTAGGCTACTAAGCCGTTTTTGATGTTCGTCGCTCCCGCTCCGCCTTGCCTCAATATGTGTCTCTTGAGTTTGGTGGCGAAGGCGTAGTATGTTGCTCTTGCACCGCCAGTTATTCCGTTGGTGTCAAGGGTTCCTTTAACGGCGGAGCGGACTGCGTCTGGAATTCCTAGTCCCGATTCGGCTCTTGAGAGGGCGATAGCTTGGACGTCTGTGAACCTTGTTGAAATCACTGTCGGGTTGTACTTGGCTTTGTACTTGGCGAACATTTCTGATGCGGTCTTGTAGATTGGCATGTTTTAATCACCTTTTTATCTTCACTACATGTGTAAGTTTGAAAGTCATATTTAAAGCTTATCTTTTGGAAAGGGCTTTTTTTCTAGTTTCTTTCGGTAAAAGAAGTTTGATTTTGTTTATCTAGTGGTTAGGTATTACATATGTAAATGAGTGAAAAGGATATATAGCGGTTCAGAATTCTCTGTTTTGTAGTGGTTGTTTGTATGGTGGATGTTGCAGTTCCAAGTTTGGAGGAGCGGGTTGCTGAGCTTAAGTCTATTGAAGAGAGGTGGCGTAAGTTACAGATTATTAGGAAGTTGAAGCGTAGGAAGACGTTTCGTGGTTATTTTCATGCGAAGTGTAATGTTGAGATGGATAAGTTGTTTGACCGTTTTGGTGTTCCGTTTTACTTCAGGATTCCGTTTTATGCTATGTTGCATGAGTTTGTTAGTGATGTTTTTAGGAGTCAAGGGGTGAATTTTGATTTCTTTTGGGAGTATGCGTATAAGAAGCATGTTGTTGGTGGCGGGTTGGATAAGTATGTGAGTAAGGAGGTTATTGAAGGCATTAAGGAGATGGTTTGGCAGATGTGGAGGTTGCGGGAGGCTTTGTTGGCTGAGTTTAATGCTATGCAGATGTTGAAGGAGTATGAGTTGTCTGGGAAGAAGGTTGATTGGGATGAGTTTAGTTTGATTGAGTTAGAGTTTATAGATGAGGACAAGGAGAAGGAAGGGGTGGGGTGATGGCTGTTCGGGAGTTGCGTGTTTTGGTTCCCGTTTCTGTTTTTGAGAAGTTGGTTGCCATTGAGCAAAAGGTTGGGGTTAGGAAGGAAGATTTAATTTTGAGGGCTATTGTTAAGGTTATTGATGAGTTTGGTGGTGGGGGTTAGGGTTTGCCTACGTTGGATGAGATGGTTGTTGAGTTTGTTCGTGGAGTTGGCGATATAACATTTAGAGATAATGTGATTATGAGTGTGCGGTTTTTGAGGGATGTTTACAGTGAGGGGCGGGCTAAGGCTGAGGATATTGTTGGCGATTTGAAGGAGATTTGTGCTGAGGTTTTGCGTTTGAAGTTTCCAGATTGGACTGAGGAGCAAATTTTGAGTGAGGCTGATAGTGTTGCTAGGCAGTGGTTCAGAATTATGGGCGTTGAGGCTATGGCTAAGCGATTGAGGGTTAAGTATACTGGTTTTCCGTTTTGAAAGCGTTTTAGTTTAGAATTTGTGTTGTTTGCAGGGCTACTGGCGGATTTGTTATAGGCTTCATCGAGGAGAAAGGAGAGGAGGTTTTAAAAAGTTGTCCGCCGTAGCCTTTCTACCGTTTTGTTGTTTGAGTTTTCTCTTGCTTAAATGTTTTTCTGGTTTTTTATGTTTCGTATTCTATGTGTTGGAAGGCGTGTTTCTCGGCTTCGGCTATTGTGGGTTTTTGGAAGGCTTGGTATAGGGCTGTTAGTTCTTTTTTGGTTATTAAGTAGTGGATTTCTTGTTGGCATCTGATGCATTTGGTTGTTAGCGTTAGCATGTTTAGTTTTGCGGATTGTTTGAAGCCTTTTAGGAGTTGTTTGACGTCTTTTTTGTTTAGGGTTAGTTCTGTTTCTTCGTTGCAATAGGGGCATAGGGCTATGAGGGTTACGCTTCGGGGTTTACATGTGTAAGTCAATAGCTTAGTGCCTCTGCGAATGTTAGTAGGTAGTGTCTTAATAGTGCTTTGAGGGGGTTGTTGGTGGGGGTTATGAAGACCATGTGTAGGCTTATTGGGGTGGCTAGTGGTTTTTTGCCTTCTATGACTTTTCGGAAGTGGCACACTAGGCATGTGAAGTGCGGTCTTCCAAGTGGTGGTTTGGGGTTTGTTATGTTTTCTCCTTCGCATAGGCGGGCTGTTTTCCAGCATGTTAGCGGGTTTATTTTTTGGTTTAGGTATTTGCGTTGTCTTGGTGTGAGGGAGTAGAAGAGCCATAGTCCGTGTTTTGGGTTGTAGAGGATTTTTCTCCATTCAAAGTCGAATAGGATGTACCAGTCTTGTTTGTCTGCGTCTTTTATGTTGTAGTGGGTTTTGAGGCAGTTTATGAACTCGTCGTAGTGCTCGTCTTCGTAGACTATTTCTTTTGGCGTGTTTATTCTATCCAGTGCCATGGTTTATCTTTGTCCTCGTTTGGGTGTCCGCATTTTGGGCATTTGTCGAGGTCTGCTGGGTAGACGTGCCAGCATTTTGAACAGAAGACTTTTGGTTTTCTTCTTAGTTTTGAGGTTGCTAGGTGGTAGCCCATACCCCATTGAAGGCTGTTCATTGTGGTTTCACCTCTATGAATTGGTATTTGCCTTGTTTTTTCATATAAAGGTGTGGTTTTACTGTGTATGTTCCAGCTAGGCGGGCTAGGTCTGGGAAGGCTTTAAGGATTGTTTCCATTTTTTTGGGGGCTTCTGCTTTGGCTTTGCATTGGACTAGCCATATTTCGTGTTTTTCTGGGAAGATGGCTACGAGGTCTATTGGTGTTAGGCTTCTTGCTGAGCGTATTACGATTTTTGCTCCTTTTTCTTGGAGTTGTTTTCTGGCTTTTCTTTCTATTTCGTAGCCTATTCGGTAGTATGCCATTTAGGCTGTTTCCCTCCTTTTGTATGGTGCTATTCTTTGTATTCCGTTGGCGTATACGGACTGGCTTATTCCTAGGGAGCCTAGGGTAACCATTATGACGTAGTCGGCTAGTTTTGGTTGTTTTTGTAGGGTTTGTTTTTCTATGTAGAACTTTTGGTTTTGGAGGTCGAAGTATAGGGGTATGCGGGGTTTGTCTGGTGGGTTTTTGATTTTTGATAGTTTGTATAGGGTTCTACCTTGGTATTTTGCTGTGGTTAGGTAGAATTTTTGGTCTGGGTATCTTTGTTTTAGGTTTTGTAGGTATTGTTTGAGGGTTTCTGGAGTTATGGTTGGGGCGTTTGGCTGTTTTTGTATTATGAATGTGGCTTTGTATGCTCCGCTTCCTATGTGTCCGTTTACTACTGGTTCGTGTTCGTTGAAGATTTCTATGAGGTTTAGTCCTTTGTCGTGTTGTTCGTTGTGGCATTGTTTGCATAGGATGGTGTGTTCCATTGTTGCATAGTTTATGATGTGGGTGTAGAGTGGTGGTTTTGTTGTTCCGCATTTTTGGCATTGCATGTTTGTTCCCATTAGTAATATATTACTATGCTAGTATTTAAGCTTTTTTGTGGAGAAAAGTTTTATATTTCTTACATGTGTATGGTTTGATGATGGTGAAGGCGTATGACTGATGATAATGTTAGTGTTGTGGGTTTGGCTGAGAGGGTTACTAGGTTGGAGACTGACCTTTGTTGGATTAAGTCTAAGTTGGAGTGTATTGAGAGGCGTCAGTGGGAGACTTTGGTTGGCGTGATTGTTTTTGGGGTTATAAGTATTGTTATTGCTTTGATTCGTTTTGTTTGATGTGTTTATGGTATGTTTTGGGCGATTGGTTCTAGGATTTTTAGGGTTTCTTCTCCTTGTTCTGTTAGTCGGTAGAGGGTTGATTTGAGTCCCATGTTGAGGGTTACTGTGCCGACTGGTGTCACTAAGTTTGCTTTGAGCATTACTTTGATGTATTTGTGGGCTGTGGTTTTGCCTATTCTGATTTGGTTGGCTATTTTTGATGGGTGGGCTACTTTGAGTTGTTTTAGTGCTTTTAGCATTTTGTATAGGATTTTGACTTTCATTTGAGGTTTCTCCTTGTTTCTATTTGTATGCATTTTAGGTAGCAGAATGGGCTGTGTTTTTTGAGGCATGTTTCTTGGTAGTTGCATTGGATTGGTTTTCCTTTGACTATTAGTCCTTTCTGCATGTTGGGTGATTGTAGTGTGAGGGTTACGGTTATGTGGTAGGCGGGGCAGAAGGTTTTGACTTGGTATGTGTATGGTGGTGTTTCAGAAGGGGAGTTTTTGCTGTGCATATTCTTTGAACCTCTGTGTTAGGTTTTTTCGTTTTTGTTGTGTTTCGGGTGTTGGGAGGTAGTTTCCTTGGGCTTGGATTTTTTGTCTTGTGCGTCTTATGGTTTCTGGGTGGGTTGCTTTGGTTAGGAAGTCGTGCCAGAATGTTTTTGGGATGGGGATTTGGTCTATGGTTTGCCAGTAGTATAGCATTAGGAGTTTGTCGTTGTTTCTTGTGTTTGGGTAGTGGGCTAGGATGTACCTTACACATGTTTCTACATCTTTGAGGTTTGCGGGTTTAGACACCATTCCGCCTCCAAACATACCGCACTTTCTACATGGATTTCATATCCTTCTTGGCTCGCATATTCCCCTTGGGGTTCAATTCGGAAGAGGCTCGCAAAACTATTATGGGTTTCATAATTTTAATGGCTCGCACCAAGATAACGGGTTTCAGGGGCACTTTGGCTCGCAAACCTCTCGTGGGTTTCATAACCCTTCGGGCTTGCATACGCATTCTGGGTTTCATGGGCATTTTGGCTCGCAATTTATCCATGGGCTTCATCATCTGAATGGCTCGCACATCCAACATGGAAGTCAAAAGTCCCATGGCTCGCAAGCACCTCGTGGGTTTCAACTTTTTGGTGGCTCGCACATTTATAATGGGTTTCACTTTTTATATGGCTCGCAAGCTCCTCGTGGGTTTCATCCCTTATATGGCTCGCAGACAACCTTTGGGTTTCAAGTTCAACGTGGCTTGTTTGTTTTAGTTTATGTTTAGGTAGTGGGTTTTTCCGTTTTTTTCTATGAATGGTGGTTGGATTGTGTGTCCGAGTTTTGCTG
>Ga0209394_1001465_pt1 | contig 13704 bp, 12 predicted proteins | sample JNZ201metaG_FD_184122 | JGI IMG/M metagenome (GOLD analysis project Ga0209394, IMG submission 184122) | Hot spring microbial communities from Jinze hot spring, China to study Microbial Dark Matter (Phase II) - JNZ 20120812A (SPAdes) (version 3) ... | reverse complement strand
TTTTTTGAACCTTGTATTGGAGTTCTCGGGCTTTTTGCAGCTCTCCATTTTTGATGTGGTTGTATATTTGGACCCAAATGTCTGGTATTACGTTGGCGCTGGCGAGGATGGCGCCTGAACATCCGGCAGCTAGGGCTGCCACCACAACCTCATCGTGTCCGCACAGCACATTTATTTTGTCTCTAACCTTCTCCAGCACCGCCAGAATATAGCTGAGTTGTCCGCTGCTGTCCTTTAAACCCACAATGTTTGGAATTTGCGCCAGGTCCTCCACCATCTGCCAGGTCAGCTGAACACCGGTACACTGGGGAATGTTGTAGAGGACTATTGGCATGTCCACCTTGCTCGCAATGGTGTCATAATGCTCGTAGATTCCGCGGTCCGCTGGCTTCAGATAATAAGGCGTCACAATTAGGGCGGCGTCTGCGCCCACATCCTTGGCGTATTTTGCCATTTCAAGGGCTTGGTCTGTGCCGCTGGCTCCTGTTCCGGCGATGACAGGCACGCGTCCATTAACTTCGTCCACCACAATTTTTATGACTTGTTTCCGTTCTTCAAGGGTTAGGTTTACAAATTCGCCCGTTGTGCCGCATGGAACAACTCCGTGAACCCCCAACTCTATGCAACGGTTTACTAGAAATCGAAGGCGCTCTTCGTCTACGGCTTTACCGTCATCCGTGAACGGTGTAACAAGAGCAGGCATTATTCCCTCGGGCTTAAACATGCCTTGCACCTCGAATTACCATAAATGTTAAACAATTTAAGCTTTCAAGATAAGATAGGAGGTTTTCATTGGAGGTTGATGCTTGAAAAGGTTGAGAGGAAAAATTCTGATTAACGAGGAGAAGTTGGAAGAGGTTAATGCTTTTCTAACGCGGGGAGACAATCCCCTTGTGAACAGCGTCTTGGAGATTATTGACAGATATGGTGGAATTGAGGAGATCAACCGCAAAGCCAAAGAAAACAGCAGACTGGAAAATCTCATGCAGCGTCTTGAAAAAATGAAGTCGCCATTTATCAGCGATCTTGAATGGCTTATCAAGCAGCGCGACAAAGAAGCCTTCATAAGCATACCTGAATACCGCAGAAAAGTGTTGGGGAGAAAAGCGGATTCCGTGAAGTTTAACGAGGCTTGCGCGGTTACACTTGAAATAAGCGCGTGCAACTTTTTCCCTTGGCTCATTGAAGAAGCAAAAAGGGCTATTAAAAAGCGAGACCTTATGCCAGCCCGATACATTCGTGTCAGATCCATGAGGGAGCAGGTGGAAGACGGAGACATTTTGGCTTTCGCCGCCGCCATGCAAGTGATTGGAGCTTCCTATGTGCAAACTTTGGACACCAAGGGCACCATGCCTGGACCAGATGGCAAACCCATTAACGTCCATTTAGGCGGACCTGAAACTTTAACGGGATATTTCGGCGGTGTGGGCGTTCCAAATGAGTATGCTTTGAAATGGGTTGAGGAATACCTTCACTATTACATGGAATACGGTGTAAGGCAGGTTTTAAACACAAACATTGGAACTGTTTTGCTGGGCTTTCTCTTGCACAAACTCGGCGTGGACATAGAGTTCAAAATCTCCGTTTTCCTAGGAGCCGACAACCCCTACTCGATTTTGTGGATTCTATTGATGGCAAAGCTTTTCAGCCGAGAAGACGGCACAACACCCTTGGCTGGATTCAACCTATCCAACTCGGTGAACAACCAAACCATAGAGTTGGCGGCTTACACCCGCAAAGCCCTAGGCTTCGAGGCTTCAGTCCGCATAGAACACCACATAACAGAAGCCTACAAAAGTATAGTACGCCAACCATACGACCGCCTCGGCGAACTGCTGGAAATAGCGGACCACGTGAAGAACATAAGCGCCAAACATGAGGGCGCACCGCCAGAAATAGAACAAACCCGCGACCATCCTTCAGACATACTAGACTATTTCATGCCCAAAAAGGAGATAATAGAGAAAGGGCTTATGCCAAAGCTGCTTGCCAACTATTTGGATAAGCATGACGCCGTAAACAGAACGGCAAAAGCCCTAACAGAGAAAGGCTTAGCCTTCATAGCAGCCCAAAACCTCCATAAAAAAGAATAGAAATTAAAGGGCTACCAGTAGTCTTTAGGCTTGCGGAACACCAGATAAGCCGTCGTAGCCACAAAGAAAACCGCAACCACAGCCAAGAAAACCATAGCCGTCCGTGTGTTGTCAAGCTCGCTCTTAACACCCTTGAGAGTCTCATAGTCCCGCTGAAGCTCCCAAAGAGTCTGGTTGAGGTTTAATAGTTCATCACGAGTGAGGCTCTTGCCAAAACAATCTCTGAAAGTCTGGTTTAACCCGTCAATAGTGTCCCTTAAGTTTTCAAGCTGCTCCTCAAGGGACTTAAGGTACACGTTCTCTATACTAGTCATGGTAAAGCCTAAAGTGATCCCTTGGAAGTTATAGTAGTGTGTGCCAAATTGGTCCGTGATTGTAACGTTGTAGTTTAGGATAATTTCACCGTAAGCTACGCCCCAAACCCGCTCCGGAACAAAGAAGCTGTCGCTAAAAACTTTAGCCCCTGTCAGCTTAAAGTTCCCCCAACTGTTGGCGTAAATTTCGACCTTTTTTGTTCCGTTCTCGAAGCCGTAGATTGTTAGATTCATTGATGTGATTTTGACTTCCATTTGGGCATCAGGTGTTATGCTCAAGTTGAAGGTTATGCTTTCTATGGGTTTGGTCGTTGACGTCCCGTTGACCTGTATTCTCATACCAGGAATCTTTGATTCAAAGAATGTTTCAACTCCACTGGTCTGGGCTTGCACTCTAAAACCCGCACATACCATGGCAAGAAACAAACTCAGACACAGCGTTAACAATATAATCATCTTTTTACTCATTTGACACCCGCACCTAATTTAAAACCCAAATATCTCTGTGGCTTATTTAACAGTTTTATGGTTCTTCTTTTGTTATTTGCTGTTTTGGGCGTGTTTCTTTTTTAAGAATTATGTTTATTTTCGGCTATTTTATTGAGCGTATAAACCGTTGGTACATGTATAGGAAGTATATGAGGGCGAAGAATGTGAGGGCTATTTCGAAGGCTAAAATGGCTGGGTTGTTTTCCACAGCCATGAAATAGCCATGTTGGAGTATGTCTGTGAAAACTAGGATTTGGAGGAATATGGCTCCACCTAGGCAGCTTAAGCCTAATGTGTGGATTAGGATTTGGAGGCGTCGGCTTATTTTGTCGGCGGCTGCTGTTTTCATGGTTATCGCATGTATTAAGATTTGATGCTACAACTTATAGGTTGCGAATCCAAAACCACGACGAAGCCTTATGATTAATCTTCAAAACCAAAACTCAAAACCAGAAATCCACTGAAACTATAGAGGGGCGGTCACTATTGGCTTGAAAACAGGCCAATAAATGTTAGGAAGCCTCCAACTCGCTGATAGCTTTCTTGACCACCTCAACAGATTTTTCCAAGCGTTTCCGTGTTTCGGGCAGCAGTTCAAGCTCTAGGATGCGTTCAACACCGTTTCTGCCTAGAACAACGGGCACGCCTATGGCAACGTCGTAAAAACCATACTCGCCTTGAAGGTATGTGGACACTCCCATAACGCGGTTTCTACCCCTTAAAATGGCGTCAGCCATAATGGCGATGGCGGCGGCTGGTGCATGAACTGTCGAACCCTTAAGCCTTATGACCTCCGCGCCCGATGTTATGGTTAGGTTTATGATTTTTTCAATCTGCTCCTTTGAAAGAAGGCGCATTATGGGGATACCTGCCACAGACGCGTATTCCGCTAACGGAACCATGGAGTCACCGTGCTCACCTATAACAAGCGCACGGATGTCCTCCCTTGAAACGCCCAGCTCTAAAGCGATATAGGACCTAAAACGCAGGGTGTCAAGAATGTTGCCCATTCCAAATACACGGTTTCGCTCAAAGCCAGACTCCTTGTAGGCTATGTAGGTCATAACGTCAACGGGATTAGTAACCATCATGATTTTGCAGTCAGGCGCATATTTCACGACTTCCCGCACTATGGACCGCACTATGCCCGCGTTCTTCCGCATCAGGTCAAGGCGGCTCATCCCAGGTTTTCGCGCCTCACCAGCAGTTATTATTACGAGTTCCGAACCTTTCATTTGGCTGTAGTCGCTTGTCCCAATGATTTGGCCGTCAAACTCTAGGGCGGGGGCTGTCTGCATCATATCCAAAGCTTCGCCCTTTGCTAAATCCTCAAAAATGTCGATCAACACGACATCGCTTATCCGATATCTTAAAATGTTAAAGGCTGCGGCGCTTCCAACACGCCCAGCGCCAATAATGGTTATCATTTGGAGTCTAATTGGGCTTCCCAAAAGATATAGTTAACGCTCTAAAGCTGGTATTCTTTGCCCTTCTCGGTTACTGCAATTTGGCTTTTGATGTCTCGCATGAACTTGGCGAAGAGCCCGGCGTTTTCTGTGTGCACTGGAAAAACCTTTTCGGCGTTAATTTCTTTGAGACAAGCCTTAAGCCTTAAAGGCGTTATGTGTCCGGAAACGTGCACATGGTATTGCGGCAAACCGTAATGCCTAAGCCAGTTAACAAGCCTTTCAAAGTCTATCTCCATCTCCTCATTGAAGGGTTCAGAAGACGAGAATATATAGCAGCTTCCTGGTTGAGGTTGGATTTCCACAAGCTGCTCCAAATCGTACAATGACATGGTCAAGATCATGTTTTGCTGGCGCTTCGAAACCTGTTCGACGTCCACAACCTTTTCTGGATAGCGTTCAAGAATCTGCCTTTCCCAAGCGTACATGCGTTCCTTCGACTTTCGAAAAATCATCATGCCTTCATCGCTAAGTCTTGGAATGCGAAGCTTCCGATCGCTGGCTAAAGCCTCAATAAGGTAGGCTTGCCGCAGTGAAACAGCCAAGCAACGGTTGTTCTTTAATGCGGTTTTATAAAACGAGTTAAGCCTGTCCACATCCGTGTAGGCGAACTCTGCAAGCACCAAACCTTCTGTCTGGCTGACAACCTGGTTCAGTTTGGCTTCCACTTCCTTCTCAGAAGAGACGTGAACATTGGTCATGTTGGTGGCTTCACAGACAAGAGCCACAGGCTCGGCGGCTTTAACCCGCTCCACAAATTCTCGAGTCATCTCGTCTTTTGCGCCGTGGTCCCGAAAATCCCCCGTGTAAACAACAGCCCCCTTTGAAGTGTGAATTATAAAGCCATAAGCACCCGGCACAGAGTGGTCAACGTGAACAGGTTCAATTTCCAAACCGCCAACTTTGACAATGTTGCCTGTTCTAAAAGTTTGGAAGTTTATACCTTCAACATTGAATTCCAAGTCTGCCCTGCGGATTTCGCCAAAAGCCTGCAAAATAATCTTTGTTGTTTCACCACAATAAACTGGGATTTCCCTCTTCACAAAGGATAAGTAGGCTGAATGGTCCATGTGTCCGTGAGAAATGAAAATGGCATCCACGGCTGGAGGTTTCTCATCAAAACGGTAGACGCCCTCCAGTTTGGGCAGAATGCCCAACTCTTGGAGACTTTTCTCGCTTTTAGGCGAAAGCAACGGAGGCGAAAAAAACTGTTTTCTTAAGGCGAAGGACATCCCGAAGTCGAGAAAAACAGCCGTATCTCCATCTTTCAAAAGAATCTTGTTACCGCCAATCTCGTCTACCCCGCCATAAAAAGTTAGAACCACCTCATTCTTAACCATTCTCGCAACCAGCCTTTCTACAAATATTTGAAATCGCCAAAATTACGTGGGGAAAAACGAACACACTAAAAACTTTCGTGTATCTGGGCTTTCCAGCAGCCCTAACAGCCTCCAAGCTTCCACCAGCCCCCAAATACCCCTCGATAAACGCCTTCACAACGGTTTCAACAAGTTTTGTTCCAGCGAAAGGCGACGCGTAATGTCCAATAAAGTAAAGGAATTCAGCGATGTCCCAAGCCTTGTCGCCTTTCCGCGAAGCTTGCTCAAAATCCATTAGGTAGATTTTGCCGTCTCTCCCCGCAAGAATATTCTCGGGCTTAGTGTCGCCCAAGACTACGTCAAGAGCGTGAACTTTAGCGAAAACTTCGCCAACCCTGCGGATTAACTTCAACTCTTCTTTGATTTCGTCAGCGCCTTCTCGGCTTAGAATCCTTTTAATGATTTTCTCTAACGTTTCGCCCTCCACGTACTCCATGAAAACAAGCTTTTCACCGTGGTTTATACCTAAAAGCCTCGGAACGGCAAAACCCTTTGAATAGAGGAAATGATTGATAAAACACTCCCTCTCAAGCCTTGAACGTCCAAGAAGGGTGAACGTTCTCGTTCCAACAGTCCACAAGGTTAACGGAAACCATTTGAACCCAGACCAGTCTTTGAAGCTTTTAACAACGACCCTACGCTCACCACCATCAAGAGAAACCTTAACAAGATAGACATCGTTTAAAACTCCACCCAAAGCCTCAACCGCAACGGGTGTATCCCTTTCAACCTTAAGGGTTCTTCTGGCGAAATCCTCTATCCCCATTTTGGCGGCCAAAGGGGCAAGCCCGTTAGCCGTTGGCACAAACAGATACGCCTTTGGATCTTCAATGTCAAGCTCTGTTTTCCAATAATTTCTTCCACCCTCAAAAAACTGGAACTTCATGATTAGGTCAGCACTCTCTGAAAGAACGCCCAGAACTCTTGGAAAAGTTCCAAGGAAAGACATGAACAAAGCCTTTTGTGCAGATCTCAAGAGGTTTATGAACAAAGCCTTTCTGCTTCTAAAGTTTTCAACAAAGTTTTGCGAAACCTTGTAAAAACCGTTGACACGTTCAACTATGCCCTCCTTTTCCAACTCCCTCAAAGCGGACAAGTATCCATCCATGACTTGGTTAACGTTCTGCTTACGCAACTCTTTCTGGAATAAGCGGGATAGCGTATAATAGATGGGAGGGAACAGCCGCGCCCTGCCAAGCATAGCCTCATACATGAAGTACTCCGGTTTTATCCGGATTTCACGGGAAAGCTCTGGAAAAGCCAGTACAAGATTCTCTAAAAGTTCGAGAATCAAGCGCTTCTTCAGTTTGACTTCTTCCGCCCGTAGGTATTCGGCGTTAACCAGCGGGATATAGGGAAAAATTAGGTGAACAGCGAAAGCCTCGCCCAGAAAGCCAAAACTCACATCCTTTTCAAAAATCCACTTGTCCACAGTATAGACTATGGCTGGTCTGGCGTTGAAAAACTTCACATAATTCATCAGCCGGGGCTTAAAGCCGTCCACAACAAGCAAAACCTCAAGCAAAGCTCTTGATTCATCAGAGAGAAACTGCGCGGAGCCACCGCACACACAGATGCTTGTTATTGGGCTGGAGTTGGCAACCTGCCTACAAAAATCGCAAATTTGCCTTTCCAGCTCCTCGCTGAACCTTTCTTGTTTAATGGTCAACTTTCCACCATTGCTTTCCTAAGTTAAAATTTTCTAACCTTGCTTAATACCTTGCCGTAAAGCCTCAAAAACATCAGCGCCTTGACACCTTTTTCCGGCAAATTATACAGGGGTATGTTGCTGTTGCCGATCACCTTGTAAACGAGTTCAAAGTCCTCTCCTCCAGCCGGCACATCCACCACAGGCTTGCCTGGATGTTTAGCCGCAACTTCCGGTATGACTTTCGCATCTTCAGGCTCAAAAAAGCATGATTTAAGCATATTTATCACGAGAACTCCGTCCACGTGTTCGTCTGCCAAAATGAGGTCTAAAACCTTTTGGAACCTCTCAGCTCTGGCGTCCGCTATCAAGTCAATGGGGTTTGTTGCATCCACACCTGGATAAGCTGCTTCAATCTTTCTTTTTGTTTCGTCTGAAAGTCTTGCCAATTTAAGGTTGCACCTCGCCACTGCATCCGCCGCCAAAATTGCCGGACCACCCACATTGCTGACTATGGCTATATTGTCGCCAAGCAAGGGCGGCTGTTTAGAAAGCGCTAAAGCAGCGTTCATAAGTTCCTCTGCGTCGTTGACGCGAATTATTCCGGCTTTTTTGAAGGCTGCGTCAAAAACCTCTTCAGAACCAGCCATCGAGGCTGTGTGCGATTTAGCTCTGTAAGCGGATTCTTGGGTTGTTCCTCCCTTTAGGGCGAGGATAGGCTTCCTCTCCACAATTTTTCTCGACTCCTCTATGAATCGTCTGCCGTCTTTCACGCCCTCCATGTATAGGCAGACAACCTTTGTTTCCTCGTCTTCAGCCAAATAACGAAGCACATCAACGTCATCCACATCAACCTTGTCTCCCATGAAGATGAACTTGCTGACACCAATATTATAGAAACATGCCCAGTCAAGAAGACAAGCGCCAACGCCTCCGCTTTGAGAGACAACCGCTATATTCCCTTTCTTCGGCATAACATCCCTTTCGAAAGTTGTGTTCAACCCATTAGCCGTATTTATGACGCCCATAACGGTGTTTGGGCCTAAAATTCTAACACCGTAGTCTTCCTTAACCTTCAAAAGTTGCCGACGCTGATCATCCCTAAACCCGCCAGTTATCATTATGAATGCTTTGACGCCAAAAGCTGCGCACTTCTCAACGTAAAATATGGAATGCTTCGGCGGCAACATTGTAACAGCTAGTTCCGGAGCTTCTCGCAATTCTTCAAAACTGCTAACGCCAATTTTTCCGTCAACATCGAGGATTAGGGTTTCTCCTTTAAAGAACTTCTTCATGTTGTAAATGACATTTCTAAAAAGCCACGGTGACGCAAGTCCCACTTTCTCTTTAATTCTACTCGAGCCTATCAATAGGACACTTTTTGGCTCAAAGAGAGTCTTCACGCTGAACATCCAGTTAACCTTCAAATTTAAAGAGTTTAAGAATGGAGGATTTTAGGCAGCCATGCAAATAAATTTAACTTCAAAATTAGGCGCGTTCTATCAATTTGATGTAGGCGAAAGCCGCAAATGTCGTGAAAACCGCTGAAAAAATCAGTACGCTGACAATCATTTCAGGAGAGAAAGGCGGCGTCCCCAAGAGAAAGGAGCGTATAAGATCTGAGGCGTTGCTTAACGGGTTAGCCCTTGCAAAAGCCACAAGGAACATTGGAAACTTGCCTTCGCGTCCAAGCTGCTCGATTAGCGAGAATGGGTAGAAGACGCTGCTGCAGAAAAACAGCAAATAGTAAACTAGCCCTCTTGCCGTAACAAACTTATCTAGACTTTTTGTGGAAACGGCTATGGCTATGCTTAAACCAGAAATCCCCATCGCTAGGAAAAACAGTACAACCAAAATTACAAGAAACTGCTCCAATGTTGGGAGGCCAACGAAGACGAAACACGTTGCCAACAAAGGTGACATGTAAACCATGCCTCGCAACCCTCCAGAAAGTACCCGTCCAAAGGCAAGCTCGAACCTTGTCATCGGCAAGCTAAGCATATACTGGTGGACCTCCCGCCTCTTCTCCATGTTCACTTCTCGGCCAATCATAAAGGCTGAGGCAAACAACCCAGTAACAGTTAAACCCGGCGCAAAAAAGTTGAAGTAGCTTTTTATCTGCTGGATTATTGCCGGATTCAGCATGCGGTTGTAAACTATTGCCATAATAAAGAGGTCGGTTAGGTTCATGCTTATCAAGCCTACAAGCCACCATTTGTAGCGGAAGAAATTTCTAAAATCGTTCTCCAAAATGTGCACGATATGCCGCATTAACGCCACCCACCGCCCTCTATAGTTTTGTCATATAGAATTATGCCCAAAAATGTGAAGAAAGCGAAAAACATAACTATCCCAAGAAACGGCAACAGAGGGTTTTCAAAGGATAAAGCTGCCTCAATCCCGGCGCCCCAGCGGAAAAGGTCTGCTGCAAAAGTGACTGGGTTGAAGTTGGCTATCCATCCATAAAGCGGGTTCGCCTCCTTAACAAAGCTTAACGGGTACATGGCGGTGCTTAAGCGCACTATCAACGCGTCTAAAACCCCCATGAGGATGTCGAAGCGGTCGCTAGACTTGATGACAACCGCCAAAGTTATACTCATTCCTGAAACTCCGAAGGCAAAGAGAAAAAGCGAAAACAAGGCCAACAAGAAGTTGAGAGGATTCACGATGCCGATAACGTAAAGCGATATACATACCAACGGGCCAACATATATGAAAGCGCGAAGCCCTCCGCCTATGGAACGGCCAAGGACCAACTGCCTTCTTGTAACTGGTAGGCTTAGGAGGTACTCGAAGACTCCGTGTTCAGCCTCCTCGTAGATGTCGAAGCCTATGAATATGGCTGCTGAGTAAAGTGTCATGATAGATAAGCCGCCAACATAGTAGCGAAAATAGTCTTCCACGGCGACCATGCGGGAGGCTATAAGCCCGAAAAACGCGATTTGAGAAACAAACCAAATAGCCCTCATGATAACCATGACTTTGTATTGAAAGAATAAGCGGACATCCCTTTCAACCACGTAAAGGAGTTTCCGCGTGGTTTTAGCCTCCCTCTTTCTGCGCCTCTTCAAGGGTTAAGCCCGTGTAATGAGCAAAAACATCATCCAAGCTTGGCTCGCTCATGCGGATGGATGAAACAGCAACCCCCTCCTTCATCAATGTGCTCATAATTTTTGGCACAACTTCCTCAACTCTGTTCAAGTATAGGCGCAGCGTGGAAGCCTTAGTCTTAATGATTTTGACAACCTCCCTGAAATGTTCAAGCTCCTCCACAATCTTCGGCGACGGGTCAGACTCAAACTGGATTTCGACAATGTCACCGCCTACAATGCTGTCCTTAAGCTTTTGCGGAGTGTCGCAGACAAGCAGCTTGCCTCTATGCATTATGCCAACCCGGTCTGAAAGCACATCAGCCTCATAAAGCTCGTTGGTTGCAAGAATAATGGTTGTTCCTTCCTCGCGAAGTTCTCGGAGCATCCTCCAAATTTTATGTTTACCGACGATGTCAATTTGGGCTGTGGGTTCGTCTACTATGGCTATTTTAGGCCTCTGAATCAACACCTTTGCTATTTCAACCCTTTTCCGCATTCCGCCTGAAAGCGCATGGACACTTCTGTGACGGTAGTCCCACATGTCTAAGGCTTCTAAAACCTCGCGAACCCTCCGCTTACGCTCCTGAGTTGACAGCCCGCAGACTTTCGCGTGCCAGTTAACAACGTCCCACGACGTGCTAACCCACAACAGTTTAGGCTCTTGGAAAGCTACACCTAAAAGTTCGCGAACCTTGTCTGGATTTTTCCTAACATCATAGCCGCCAACATAAGCTGTGCCTTCAGTCGGCCGTATAACAGTTGCAAGCATAAGAATGGTTGTCGTTTTCCCAGCGCCGTTTGGACCCAAAAGACCTAGGATTTCTCCTTCATTAACTTCCAAGTTAAGGTGGTCGACCGCCGTGAAATTTCCAAATCTCTTCGTCAAGTTTTCAGTTCGTATTATCGGAGGCATTTTGCATTCCAGACGCAGAATACACACGTCTAAACGCCTAATACTTAAGGTTTACGCGCTAGCAAATCAGCTGCATGCCTTTCAGCTTTCTCTATGACGGATTCCTCGTCCAACGTCTGAACTTTCCTATTTTCCATAAGAACTCTGCCGTCAACGATTACAGTGTCGACGTCACTTCCACGGGTTGAATAAACTAGAGCAGCATAAATGTCATGTAAAGGCTTCAGATGGGGCTTGGAAAGGTCTACAAGCACAATGTCCGCTTTTTTCCCCACCTCCAATGAGCCGATAATTCCATCAAGACCCAAGGCTTTGGCTCCGCCCAAGGTTGCCATTCTCAACACTTGGTAAGCAGACAAAACTCCCGGGTTGCGGTAGACATGTTTTTGTAGCAAGGCGGCAAACTTCATGGTTTCAAACATGTCCAGTGTGTTATTGCTCGCTGGTCCATCAGTGCCAAGTGCCACATTAACGCCTAAATCAACAAGAGCCTTAATTCTCGCAGCATTCAAGCCAAGTTTCATGTTGGCCACTGGCACGTGAACAACATTGACACCATGCCCAGCTAAAACACGTCTATCGCTTTCCGACAAGTCTATGCAATGGGCTGCAAGCACATGACCATCAAAAAACCCCAGCTTATGGAGAAATTCGACTTCGCCACAACCATAAACTCCTTCAAACTTCCTAAACAGTTCAGCAGACTCTGCAAGGTGAATGTGGACGCCTACACCAAGCTCTGAAGCTTTTCTTTTAACCCTTCTAAGCAATTCTGGACCACAACTATATGCAGCATGAGGAGCCAACATGGTGGACACACGCCCCTCAGCATAACCATCGAAGCTTTCAGCAAAAATTACGCTGTTGTTAAACGTTTTCTCGCCCAATTCTAAGTTGCCTGCTTCAATAATTCCCTCCGCCAAAACTCCCCTTATTCCGCTTTCGCGAACAGCTTCTGCAACCGCCCTTTCATAAAAATACATGTCCGCAAAACACGTAGTGCCACTTTTCAACATTTCCAAACAACCCAAAAGCGCCCCGGCGTAAACATCTTCGCTTGTCAGCTTCGCCTCCAAAGGCCAAATAACCTCACGAAGCCAAACATCCAAAGGCTTGTCCTCAGCCAAACCGCGAAAAAGAGTCATAGCCACATGGGTGTGACAGTTTACAAGTCCCGGCAATGCAACCTTGCCCCTAGCATCTATTGTTTTTTCCGCCTTAATCCCGCATAAAGACGAGCTTTTCCCGACAAAAGTTATCCTGCCATCTTCAACAGCTATGGCGCCATTTTCGATTAAATCCATAGTCTTCATTGGTAAGACTACGCACCCACGAATTAAGAGGTCAGCCCTCTCCAAAACACTACCCAAACAAAACTATAAGAAAGCACAATTAATAAAAGAAACTCAAGTATTTGACTCTAGAGGACTCTTCCCCAGCATCATTCAAGCCTATTTCAAGAATGGTGCCCGTGTTTTTACACTTTCACCATTTTTAAGGAAAGAGCGCAGTGCTGGCTGCGTAACGTTCTCCTCCAAAGCTGTTTCCTTGGGTATACCTGTTGCCCCTATCTTCTTACATATAAAGTTCAGCGAATCCTCAGTATAGTTTAACAGGCTGCGTCCCTCAGCTGTTAACTTGTACACCTTTCTTGGTCTTTCGTTGCTCATGTCCCACTCGCTTTTAACGTAGCCGCTTCTCTCCAAAGCATTTAAGAGCGGATAAATAGTGCTTGGGCCAAAATAAACACCAAAAGTTTTGCGGATCCTAGTGATTATCTGGTAGCCATGCATGGGCTGACTGCTGAGAAACTGGAGCACTATCAGGTCTAGGAGACCTTTCATGAGCTTAACCTGAACCTCTTTCGTGCTGTTCATTTTATCCTTCCTCTTCCTGTTGTTTTGTCTAACAGTTTTTCTGTTAGACCCCTATACGATATGTCCTTTTTCAGACATATCTCAAGACTCTATAAAGCCTAAACAACCATATAAAGCTTCACACGTACCAAAAGCATAAAAAAGCATAACAAAGCATAAACAAGCACACCCCCAAAACTCCATAAAACATATAAACCCAACAAAAATAAGTCAAAAACAGAACATAAAAAGGCAACACACCAATGGAAGAAAACCTCAAAAAAGAAATTGTTCAACACATAACCAAAAACCTACTCGACATCCAAATACTACGCATAATAAACAAACAACCCACATGGGGATACCAAATAAAAAAGCAAATAGAAGCCATGTCAGGACTAAAAATACGCCACGGAGCCCTATACCCACTACTACAAAAACTAGAAAACAAAGG